>OGUN01001472.1_pt1 | contig 16361 bp, 14 predicted proteins | sample 1553621 | NCBI WGS metagenome assembly OGUN01 (sample SAMEA2580300, study PRJEB22360) | human gut metagenome | biome: human gut; feature: human-associated habitat; material: faeces | place: Denmark | collected 2008/2010
GAAATATTGGAATATGCAAAAAGCAAGGGCGAAGCTCCTTTTATCATAATTTGTGATGAGATTGAGGACAGCCATAATCTCGGTGCAATTATACGAAGTGCGGAGGCTTGCGGCGCTCACGGTGTAATTATTCCAAAGAGAAGAAATGTAGGATTGAATTTTATTGTGGCTAAAACTTCGTGCGGCGCACTTGAATATGTTAAGGTTGCGAGGGTAGGCAATCTTGCGGCTACAATTGATGAACTTAAAAAGCAGAATATTTGGGTGTACTGTGCAGATATGGATGGCCAACCGTGGTGTAAAACTGATTTTTCGGGCGGATGTGCGCTTGTTATCGGAAATGAAGGCAGCGGAGTAGGCAGGCTTGTAAAAGAAAAGTGCGATGTTACAGTTTCACTTCCGATGTGCGGTAAGGTTAATTCGCTCAATGCTTCTGTTGCCGGAAGTATAATTATGTATGAAATTGCAAGGCAAAGACTTGGCCTTTAATTTGTGTAAATTAAGAGTGGGGAATTATGAACGATAGCTTATCAATTGATGAAATAATAAAACAGGCTGAAGAAATAAGAGAAAAAACAGTTAAAAAGGCACAATCGGCACTTGAAGATGTGAATAACAGTGCCAAGGAGATAACCGAGCGTGAAATTGAAGTGCCTAAGCCTGAGCCTGAAAATATAAAAATCGCTTCAAAATCAGATAAATCTTCAAAATTTAAGCAAAACGAAGTTGCGGATAAAACAAAGGTATCACCTGCAATTAAGGCGGATGATAAAACAAAGCACATTGAATTTAAGCCAAAGTCAAATCAAATTGATCGTGATTTTGAAGAGCAGAAAACTGTTCAAAAAAGCTTTTTTTCTAATAAAAATTTAAAAGACCCTATTTATTCAAAAAAACCGCCTGAAATTATTGAACGCCCGGCTACCATTAAAAGCAAGTCAAAGTTTGATAAAACAGACGATTTGGAGCAAATACCTACTATTGTAGCGGTTGAAGAACTTGAAAAAACCAAGATTTTGCTTACGAGGGAAGAAATTAAGCAACGCGAAGAAAAAGCACAGGAGCAAAAGGAAGAAGAACAAGGTGTTCAAATTGTGCTTGACGGGTTTGACGATGAAACAAAGCAGATAGCTAAAATTGATGAAGAACTTGCAGAGCAGCAATTAAAAGAAAGACGAAAAGAAAAGGTAAATAAATTCAGGATTTTTGCACCGGAAGATATTGAAGATGCAAAAAAGCAGGATAAAGATACGGTTGTAAAAAAAGAATATGAAAGTGCAAACGAGCAGTCAACATTTTCAAAAAGGCTTGATGAATCACTTTCTTCCGTTTCGCTTTCACTTAAAATCACGGGTGTATTAACCCTTATTTTAGGTCTTTTGACCGGGTTTAAGGACAGTTCGTATTTACCATCGCTTTTGCTTGAAAATACACCGTATATAATTACGCTTCTTATTCTTTTTGTTGCGGTGTGTATTGTTAATTCAGGTGTGTTTATACACGGATTTAAAATTAAAAACGGAGTTAACAGCGATTTTGCGGTAAGCCTTGCCGAAATAGTGATTTTTGCACATACTGTCTTGCTTCTTTTTGACAGTAATTTGCTTATTGATGACGGTACATCATATCCCTTTGCAGGTGCGTTTGCGCTTTGCTTAAACGGGCTTGGCAAATATGTGTTTATTACCAGGATAAGAACTAATTTTGATTTTATGGCAAATCAAAAAGAAAAATATACCGTTGAACCGATAGTAAATGAAGTTGACGCGGGTATTATAAGCCGTGGGCTATTAACCGGTGAGCCGAATTTAAAAGCAAGTATTAAAACGGATTTTGCCACAAAATTTCTTGATATTGCAAGTGCGGATGAGCCGGCAAATATAATTTGCAAATATGTTTGCTTTATTTCACTTGCTTTAAGTGCGGTTGTTGCAGTTGCAGTCGGTTTAGTAAATCAAAATGTGAATTATGCAATCAATGTTTTTGTTTGCGCTTTATGTATAACCGCACCGTGCTATGCTCTGTTTTGCACTAATAATACTCTTTTGAGTGTGTCAAAACATCTTCGCACAAGGGGTGCTATGGTAAATGGGTTTGAGGGTGCTTCGGTTACAAGCGACGCCAATGCAATTGTTATTGAAGCGCAGGATTTGTTTTCGGCACGCAGTTGCGAAATTCACGGTATTAAAACATTTAACGGTGCAAAAGCAGATGATGTAATTTTAAAAACAGCTTCTGTTATTATCAATACAAAAAGCCCGCTTGCTTCTGTTTTTGATGATGTAATTATCGGCAAGCAGGCAATCTTGCCGGAAGTTGATGACATTGTTTATGAGGACAGACTTGGTACTTCAGCGTGGATTTATCGTAAAAAAATACTTGTAGGAACAAGGGATTTGCTTGTTCATCACGGTGTTCCCGTTCTTAAAGAGGAATATGAAAGAAAATATGCAAGAAAGGGAAGAAAGGTGCTTTACCTTGCCGAAGCGGGTAAGCTTATGGCAATGTTTGTTGTATCTTACAGCGCAGAACCGCAACTTAAAAAATCACTTAAAAAGCTTGAAAAAAGCGGAATGACCATTCTTGTGCGCAGTGCCGACCCGTTTATAAATGATGAAAGCATTGCTGAACTTTTTGAAATTCCTGACGGATATATCAGAGTAATGAATTCATCAAACGGAAGAGCATTTGAAAAGTATTCAAACCTTTTTGCAGAAAAATCACCTGCCTATATTGTGCATAACGGTTCGGCACTCGGTTTTGTATCTGCTGTAAGTGCGGCAGAAGATTTGCAGGAAACAAGAAAGCTTATAGGCGTTCTTACTTCTTTCGGCTCTGCTATCGGGCTTGGCGTTGTCGGGCTTTTGGCATTCACCGGCGGTATTGACCAGCTTGATGCAATTAAGGTTGCGCTTTTCCAAGCGGCTTGGTGTATTTTTGTAAATCTGCTTGCTAAAATTAAAAGTTTGTTTATATAGTGTAATCAAAGACTTTATCAAAACTTTGTGTTTGATAAAGTCTTTTTCTTTGCTGTCTTGTTTTTACATAATTCGCAATTTGCTTTTACTATAATGCATTTGGGATGTGTAAAAATGACTGTTAAAGATAAAATCAAAATACCTAAAAAAGATTTAAAAAATATTGTAATGTACGGCAAGCGGGTACTGTGGGGACTTGTTGCCTTTCTTCTTTGCTTTTCAAGTGTAGTGGGCGGCTGTTGCCCGTTTGCAGTTGCGTTAATTGCAGTATCAGGCAGAAAAAACTTTTTGTTTGCCACAATAGGTTCTGCGCTCGGATATATTGTATTTTGCTCGCCTGAAAATGCAATCAGGTATGTAAGCGCAGTAGTTATATGCACGCTCGGCACTTTTGCATTGATATTTTTTAAGGTTAAAAGAGATACATATATTTCAATGCTTATCGCCGGGCTTTCTGTATTTTCAACCGGATTGGTTATGAATGTTAAAGCCGGGGCAACGCTCGGCGAATATGCGTTGACTTTCGGCGAATCGGTGCTTGCTTTGGGCAGTGCATTTTTCTTTAACCGTGCTGTTAATTGCAGTTTAAAAAGGCTTAAATTAAAAGCTTTGCCCGTTACTGACCTTACCTGTATTTTGGTGTCGGCTTCTATTGTGCTTTCCGGCCTTTCTTTTATTGAAATTAAAGGTGTTTCATTTGCACGAATAATTGCAGTTTTGCTGATTTTAACCACTGTTCGTTTCGGCAGTCAGCGTTTTGGTTTAATTGTATCTCTTTGCCTGGGTTTTGCACTCGGTATTACTAAAGAAAACGGACTTTTTTTGCTTGGTGCATATGCTTTTTCGTCACTTTTATGCAGTCTGTTTACTTCTTTTTCAAGCCTTGCTATCGCTGTAAGCTTTGCACTTTCGATGTCATTTTTTGCCATAGCCGCAAATTTGGGGGCTTTTTCATTTTGCACAGTGCTTGAAAGTGTTATTGCAGGGGTTATTTTATGCATACTTCCGGAAAAACTAACATTGAAATTATCTGATTTGTGGGAAAGCGGAGCGGATATTGCACCCGAAGGAAGTTTAAGGCAGAGCCTTGTGGTAAGATTGCGCTTTGCATCAAGTGCGCTTGCGCAAGTGAGCGAAAGCGTCAGAGATGTGCGTGAAAAAATCAATTCGCTTTCGCCGGTTGACCCTAATGAAAGTGAAATCAGAATGGTTGCGTCAGACCAATTTTTTTCTATTTCCGATATGCTCGCAGATTTGGCATTTGAGTTTGATGAGGCTGAAAGCTTTGATTTTAAGTCGGCAGGCAGAATAAGAAGAATGCTTGGCGAATACGATATTTTTCCTGAAAATATATCTGCAGTTATTGATAAATATGACAGAATGCGAATTGAAATTCTTGCTCCCAATGATACCAAGGGGCTTGATAATTTACGCCTTACAAATGAAATAAGCAAAATTTGCAAGCGTGAATTTGAGCGTGGAAAAATAAATGTGAGTTCAGCCGGAACTATGCTTTCGTTTATGGAAAAGCCTAATTTTAAAATGAGCATCGGATTTGCTCAATATTCGGCAGAGGGAAACCTGTGCGGTGATACGATTAAAACAATTAACGATTCAAGAGGACATATGATTTTTATTATAAGCGACGGAATGGGCAAGGGAAGCCGAGCTGCTTTAGACGGAGCAATGGGTGCAGGCCTGTTATCAAAGCTTCTGTCAGCCGGGTTTGGATTTGATTCATCGCTCAAAGTTGTAAACAGTGCGCTTCTTGTAAAAAGCCACGAGGAAAGTTTGGCAACGCTTGATTGTATAAGGGTGGATTTATTCAGCGGTAAATGTGAGTTTTATAAAGCGGGTGCGCCGAAATCGTATGTTGTAAAAGAAAACAGTTTGACAAAGTGCGAGCTTACTTCTATGCCGGCAGGAATTTTGCGCGGTGTGGAATTTGCCAAAAGAACTACGCTGCTCAATACCGATGATGAAATAATTATGATGAGTGACGGAATAACAGATGTGGGTGATGATTGGCTTGAAGAATTTTTGAAGCTTGAAACATCGTTTGACCCAAATGAAAAAGCAAAAGCAATTTTGCGCCTTGCGCTTGAAAACAGCGATGAAAAGCACCGTGATGATATGTCTGTAATAGTAGCAAAAATGATTGAAAAGTAAAGCAAAAGTGTTTTTTATATCGTATTTTTTAACTGAAAAAAACACTTGACTTTTTATTATAATATGTTATTATATACACAGTAAGTTTATTGATTCTCATGAGAGTGGACCTAAGAGGCCCGCTCTCTTATTATTGTAAGGAGGTTTTTTCTTGGCAGGAAAAGGAAATACTGTATCTAGGGGAACAGAAATTATTACCCCTTACGCAGAAGAACTCGGCCTTGATATTTGGGATGTCCGCTTTGCAAAAGAGGGTACGGATTGGTATCTTCGTATTTTTATTGATAAAGAGGGCGGAATTTCAATTGATGACTGTGTTGATTTAACCCACGCTGTTACAAAGCCGCTTGATGAAGCAGACCCGATTTCACAAAGCTATACTCTCGAAGTCAGCTCACCCGGGGTAGAAAGGGAGCTTACAACTGATAAGCATTTTGAAAAGTATATTGGTGCTGATGTTATGGTTCGCCTTATCCGCCCTGTAAATAATGTGAGGGACTATGCCGGTAAGCTTGTTTCTTACAACGGTGGTGAGATCACACTTTCACTTGCAGACGGCGAGGAACTTAAGGTAAATAAAAAAGATACATCATATGTAAAACTTGATGACTTTGATATTAAAGATTTTGAAAAAGAAATGAACTAATCGAAAGGATGATAGGAAAATGAGTAAAGAATTTTTTGACGCAGTAAAAGCAATTGAAGCTGAAAAAGGTATTCCTGCCGAATATCTTTATGAAAAAATTTCAGCCGCAATTATTGTTGCTGCAAAGCACGATTATAACGGTAAGGATATTGTTCATTGTGACATTGACCCTGATAAGCAAAAAATCAAGGTTTATGTAAGAAAAAATGTAGTTGATGAAATTGAAGATGAAGATACAGACCTTACACTTGAGCAGGCACAGGTATTAAGAAAGAGTGCTAAAGTCGGCGGTACAATTGATATTCCGCTTAAAACAAAAAATTTCGGCAGAATTGTAGCTCAAACAGCAAAGCATGTTATCCGCCAGGGTATCCGCGAAGCTGAAAGAGGACAGATGATTGAAGAATTCAAATCTAAAAATCAGGAGCTTGTTACAGCAAAAGTAGACAGAATTGACCCTGAAACAGGAAATGTTACTCTTGATATGGGTAAGAATTCAGCAGTTCTTCCTAAAACAGAGCAGGTTCCGGGTGAGCATTTCACAGTAGGCGAAAACATCAAAGTATTTGTTGTTGATGTCAAAGAAATGGGCAAAGGCCCTCGCATTATGATTTCACGCACACATCCTGGTATGGTTCGCCGTTTATTTGAGCAGGAAGTTCCTGAAATTTATGATGGAACTATTGAAATTAAATCGGTTTCCCGCGAAGCAGGTTCAAGAACCAAGATTGCTGTTTATTCAACAGATGAGGATGTTGACCCGGTAGGCGCTTGCATAGGCCCGAGAGGTCAGAGAGTTTCCAACATTGTTGAAGTTCTCGGCGGTGAAAAGATTGATATTGTTAAGTTCAGCGAAGACCCTGCACAGTATGTAAGTGCCGCACTTGCACCATCAGAAGTTTGCGAAGTTGAAATTCTTGATGAAGATGCAAAGAGCTGCCGTGCAACAGTTCCTGATGACCAGCTTTCACTTGCTATCGGCAACAAAGGTCAAAATGTTCGCCTTGCTGCAAGGCTTACAGGCTGGAAAATTGATATTAAGCCTGAATCGGGATTTTTCACTAATGAAGAGCCTGAAGCAGACGAAAACGAAACAGAAGAATAATTACCTCGCATTTTGAAAGAAAGGCGTAGTAAATATGAAAACTAAAAAAATACCGATGCGTATGTGCACAGGCTGCGGCGAAATGTTTGATAAGCGCGAACTTGTAAGGGTTGTGAAAAGCCCGGAGGGTGAAGTTTCGCTTGACCTTACAGGCAAAAAAGCCGGCAGGGGTGCATATGTATGTAAAAATGCTGAATGTCTGAAAAAAGCAAGAAAAAAAAGAGCTTTTGAAAGAGCTTTTTCAATGCAGATAGACGATGAAGTATATAACAAAATGGAAGAAGAAATAGAAAATGCCTAATCAAAAGGTTATTTCAATGCTCGGGCTTGCAAGGCGTGCAGGCAAGCTTTCAATGGGGCATGATATGGCGCAGCACGCACTGTTTGGGCGCAAGGCGAAATTGCTGATTTTTTGCAGTGATGTATCCCCAAGGCTTGTAGCAGAATTTGAAAAAACAATTGAACTTCATCATTTTAAAGTAAAGGTTATCAAAACAGATATTACTATTGATGAAATATATTTCGGTGTGGGGTACAAAGCCGGATGTATGACGGTTAATGATGAAAATTTTGCTAAAAAAATAATTTCGCTTCTCAATCAGTAAAAGTATACTAACATATAAACTAACACAGGAGGAAATGCCAATGGTTATTAAATACAAAGTTTCCGATATAGCAAAGGATTTCGGCAAAAATAACAAGGATATTATAAATATTCTCAGTGAATATTGCGAAGGTCCGGCAAAAAAGGCAAACACCGTTTTAGAGGAAAATGAGCTTAACATTTTATTTGATAAGCTTACTGAAGATAACAGTGTTGAAAGCCTTAATGATTATTTTAACTCCGCAAAAAAGGCAGAAAAGAAAAAGCCTGTCGAAAAGAAAAAAGTCGCTTCTAAAGAAAAGAAGGACGATAAAGAAGAAAATAAAAAGCATAAAAACCAGGCTGCCATTCTTCAAATGGCAGAGCAGGCAGCAAAAAGGGCAGAGGAAAAGGCAAAGAAAAAAGCCAGCCAAGTTCCACAGGCAAGAACAAAGGGCGAAACAAGGCATGTTGATACCCGTGTAAACAATGTTGACCTTGAAAAATACAATCAAAAGTATGAAGATATAGCTCCTGCCAATAATATGAATGACTATCAGAAAAAGCAAAAGCTTAATCAGAAGTCAAAGCAGTACAGAAAGAAAAAGCCACAGGGTATGCGTGCTAAATCAAAGAAAGAAACAGAAGCACAGCGCCTTGCCCGTATTGCAGAGCAGAGAAAGAAACAGCAAATTAAAATTACTGTTCCTGAAGAAATTACAGTAGGTGACCTTGCAAAGCTTCTTCGTATGACTGCAACAGAAGTTATTAAAAAGCTTATGTCACTCGGTGTTATGGCAACAGTTAATGAAGTTATTGATTATGACACAGCAGAAATTGTAGCAACAGAGCTTGGTGCAAAGGTTGAAAAAGAGGTTGTAGTCACCATTGAAGAGCAAATTATTGAAGAAGAGGTTGAAGATGATGAAAATGCAGTAACAAGACCTCCTGTTGTTTGCGTAATGGGCCATGTTGACCACGGTAAAACATCTATACTTGATGCTATTCGTCATACAGAAGTAACTTCAACCGAGGCCGGCGGTATTACTCAGGCAATCGGTGCATATCAGGTTGATGTTAACGGGCAGAAGATTACTTTCCTTGATACACCGGGCCATGCCGCTTTCACAGCTATGCGTGCAAGGGGTGCAATGGCAACTGATATTGCTGTTTTGGTTGTAGCAGCAGATGACGGTATTATGCCGCAAACAGTTGAAGCTATAAACCACGCTAAAGCAGCAGGTGTTGAAATTATTGTTGCTATTAACAAGATGGATAAAGAGGGCGCAAACCCTGATAAAGTTATGCAGCAGCTTACAGAACATGAGCTTGTTCCTGAAGAATGGGGCGGCGATGTTATCTGTGTTCCTGTTTCGGCTAAAACCAAAATGGGTATTGATAAGCTTCTTGAAACAATTCTTCTTGTTGCTGAAATGGCAGAGCTTAAGGCAAATCCTGACAGGCAGGCAAAAGGTGTAGTAATTGAAGCAAAGCTTGATAAAGGCCGCGGCCCGGTTGCAACACTTCTTGTTCAAAACGGTACACTTAATGCAGGTGATATTCTTGTAGCAGGTACGGCAGTAGGTAAAATCCGTGCTATGACAGATTATCACGGCAAGCCGATTGAAAAAGCAGGTCCGTCTGTTCCTGTTGAAATTATGGGCCTTGATTCAGCCCCTATGAGCGGTGATGAATTTAATGCCGTATCTGATGAAAAGCTTGCAAGGGCACTTGTTGAGCAGAGAAAGGCACAGGCTAAGGAAGAAGAATTTAAGCTATTCCAGAAAGTTACACTTGATACTCTCTTTGATACTATTTCAGAGGGAGAGATGAAAGAACTTAACATCATTGTTAAAGCTGATGTTCAAGGTTCGGTTGAGGCTGTTAAGCAGTCACTTCTTAAAATTGAAAATGATGAAGTAAATGTAAAAATTGTTCACGGTGCAGTCGGCGCTGTAAGCGAAAGCGATGTTATGCTTGCAGAAGCGTCAAAAGCAATTATCGTTGCATTCAACACCGGTGTTGACCAAATTGCAGCTGATAATGCAAAGCGTGACGGAATTGAAATTAAACAATACGATATTATTTATGATGCTATTGAAGATATTGAAAGAGCTATGCGCGGAATGAGAGCTCCTAAGTATCGTGATGTTGATACAGGTGAAGTTGAAGTAAGAGAAGTTTATAAAATTTCATCTGCTGGTACTATTGCAGGTTCACTTGTTACAAGCGGTACTATTAAGCGTGACGGTAAGGTAAGAGTTATCAGAAACGGTAAGCAAATTGCCGATGTTAAGCTTGCTAACCTTAAGAGATTTAAAGATGAGGTTAAGGAAGTATCATCAGGCTATGAATGCGGTATCAGCCTTGACGGATGGGATGATATTCAGGCAGGCGATATTCTTCAGGCATATGTAGTAGAGGAATATAGGGACTGATTATGGCAGGATTTCATATTGACAGAATAAGTGAAGATATTAAAAGAGAAATAGTTTCGATTATGCGTGAACTTAAAGATCCGAGAATCAGCGATATGCTCACTGTGGTAAAAGTTGATGTCAGCGGGGATTTAAGCTATGCAAAGGTATATATCAGTGCAATTGACGGAATTGAATCGGCTAAAAAGTCGGTTAAAGGGCTTGAAAGCGCACAGGGATATATCAGGAAACAGCTTGGTACAAGGCTTCATTTAAGAAAAAGCCCTGAACTTAAATTTATTGCAGATGATTCAATTGAAAAAGGAATGGACCTTTTTGAAAAAATTAAGGAAATAACTCATGAAGATTAGTGTAAATGAATGTGCGAATACACTTAAGGAAAAGGATAATATTCTTATTCTTACTCATGCAAATCCTGACGGGGATACACTCGGCTGCGGATATGCATTGTGTCGCGCACTTATGAAAATAGGAAAAATCTGCTCTGTTATAAATGCAGATAATATTCCTAAAAAGTACAATTATCTTTTTGACGATATTGTCGAAATAAAATTCAAACCTGATTATATTGTTGCTGTTGATGTGGCAACAGTTAATCTGTTAGGCGGACTTGAGGAGCAATATAAGGTTGATATGTGCATTGACCACCATTCAACCAACACGGAATATGCCGATTTATTGCTTCTTGAGGATGTTCCGGCGGCGTGCCAAATTATGTATGATGTGGTACTTGCCCTCGGTATTGAAGTTGATAAAAAAATTGCAGATTGCCTTTATACCGGCCTTACTACCGATACAGGATGTTTTCGCTATGATTCAACAACTGCGCAAACTTACCGTGTTGCCGCCGACCTTATTGAAGCCGGTGCCGATAACGGAAGAATAAATCGCATTATGTTTGAAACAAAGACTAAAACATATGCAAGGCTTGAAAGGCTTGCTATTGAGTCAATGCGCTTTTATGAACACGAGAGGGTTGCGGTTATTACCGTTACACAGGAGATGTTTCAGCTTACAGGCTCAAATGCACAGGAAACAGAGGGCTTAGCACCTTTAACCCGCCAAATCGAAGGCGTTGAAATCGGCATTACAATTCAGGAAAAGCCTGACGGAACCTGTAAGGCTTCTATTCGTACATTTGAAAGTGTAAATGCGGCAGAGCTTGCAAAATGCTTTGGTGGCGGCGGTCACGCACAGGCGGCAGGCTGTCGATTCGATTGCGATGTTAAAGAAGCAAGGCGCTTGCTTGTTGATAAATGCAGGGAGATACTCGAATGACGGGTATAATATGTATAAACAAAGATAAAGATATTACTTCTTTCGGTGTAGTTGCAAAAATCAGGGGAATAACTCGCGAAAAAAAAGCCGGGCACACAGGCACGCTTGACCCAATGGCAACAGGTGTTTTGCCTATTATGCTTGGCGGTGCAACAAGATTTTTAAACTATTTACCTGACAGTGATAAAGGCTACCGTGCCGAATTTATGCTTGGCAAAACAACAGATACGCTTGATATTACCGGCAATGTGACGGGTGAATATAAAGTAAATGTTTCATTAGCCGATGTAGAGGCGGCACTTGATGATTTTAAAGGTAAAATCGAGCAGGTTCCGCCTATGTATTCAGCAGTCAGTGTTGACGGTCAGAGACTTTATGACCTGGCACGCCGGGGCATTGAAGTTGAAAGGCAGGCAAGAAAAGTTGAAATCAAGTCACTTTCGCTTTGCAAAGAACTTTCAAATGAAAAAGAAAATGTTTATACAATTGATGTTGTGTGTTCGAAAGGTACATATATAAGAAGTCTGATTGATGATTTAGGCAAAAAGCTTGGTACCGGGGCAGTAATGACTGCGCTTGAGCGTACACTCGCAATGGGATTCACACTTGATGATTGTGTCACGCTTGGTGAAATGCAGGAAAGGCGAAACAGCGGCAAAGGATTTGAAGATGTTTTGATAAACATTGAAAAAATGTTTTCATCTTTTGAAAGCGTTTATGTATCACCTGCTCAGGCAAAAAGATTTCAAAACGGCGGTGCACTTGATATTAACAGAATCAAAAAAAAGCTTGAAAACAAGGTTTATACTGTATATTCTGGTGATATTGGATTTCTCGGACTTGGAAAATGCGATACGCAAAAAGGCGAACTTTCCGTTGAAAGATTGCTTGTTAAGCGTGATTAAAATGGTATGAAAAATAATGACATTGTTACAAGGCGAGCTGTTGCATTAGGTGATTTTGACGGAATGCACAAAGCTCACAAAACAGTAATTACCGGTGCTGAAAACACCGTGATTTACTGTGTTAATAACAAATTTTCGCTTTTGCAAAAAAGTCTGTTTAAAAAGCGTTATCCAAACTGCGTGTTTGCGGATTTTGAACAGATTAAGCATATGGACGGCGAAGACTTTATAAATAAAATTTTACTTGACAGATTCAGGGCGCAAACGGTTTTATGCGGCTTTAACTTCAGATTCGGCAAAAATGCGTCTTGGTCGGCTTTTGATATGAGAAATTATCTTGAAAAAAAGGATGTTTGGGTAAGAATACTTGAACATTTGGATTTTGACGGTGAGCCGATTTCTTCAACAAGAATAAGAAAATGCGTCAGTGACGGTAAAATAGAGCAGGCAAATGATATGCTCGGTTATAATTTTACATTTGAATCAAAAGTTGTTTCAGGTGATATGAGGGGGAGAACAATAGGTTTCCCTACTCTTAATCAGCATTTGCCGAGCGGGCTTGTTGTGCCAAAATACGGTGTGTATGAAAGCCGTACTTTTGTAAATGACAAGGAATATAAATCTTTTACAAATATCGGGATAAGGCCTACTTGGCGTCTTACATCTCCGCTGTCGGAAACACATATTTTTGATTTTTCCGGTGATTTGTATAATGAAAATATTCGTATTGAACTTGTCAGATATTTGAGGGAAGAAAAGGAATTTTCATCAGTTGATGAACTTAAAAAGCAGTTGAAGTATGACAAAAGCAGTATTATTTGATTTTGATGAAACTCTTCAGGACAGAACAGAGGCATTTGAAAAATATATGGATTTATTTTTTGACGAATTTTGCCCAGGTTTGCCACAAAAAGAGCGTGAAAAAAGAAAAGAGGATATGCGCATTACCGGCAATGGCGGCTATGTTGACAGGGAAGAATGGTATGCAAATCTTATAAAAATGTGGCATTGGGAAAATGCACCGTCAAATAAAGAACTTGCAAAGCATTATGATTACCGCTTCGGTGATTGCTGCGTGATATTTGAGCATACGGTGCCGCTTTTAAAGGAACTTAAAAATCGCGGATATATTGTCGGCATAATAACAAACGGACCGTCATATTTGCAAAATCATAAGCTTGATGAAAGCGGATTGAGGAAATATTGCGATATTACCGTTGTAAGCGGTGGGAATACATAAGCCAAACCCTAAATTATTTGAATATACAGCAGACAAGCTTGGCTTACCTGCAAATGAATGCACATATGTGGGTGACCACCCGATAAATGATATTCAGGGTGCGCTTGATGCAGGAATGAAGGCAATTCGTATGAATTGGGGTTGGTTTAAAGGCAGAGATTTAAGAGAAGATGTGCCTGTCATTGATGATATTATAGATGTTTTAAAGTATGTATAATTGATTTTTGGTATTCAAAACGGCGAAAAAAGTCTTTTTTATGTGCAAATGTTCAATATTGTAAAATTACTTGACTTTATATAAAATTGAATTTATAATAGTTATAGTTATTTGAAAGGGGTTCAAAATTATGAATTTCAAAAAGTTTTTAAAGGTTGTTAGCGCGATTGTTGCTATTGTAGGTGTAATTGCCGGTATTTATGTTGTTATTCAAAAGCTTACAGCTCATAAGGAGCCTGAGTATTTTGATGACAATGATTTCTTTGAATGTGACAATGAAATCGAGATTGTTGAAGCTAAAGCAGAAGAACCAGAGGAAGCACCAAAGGAAGAAAAGAAAGCTCCTGCTAAGAAATCAGCTCCTAAAAAAGCAGCAAAAAAAGCTCCTGCAAAGAAGAAAGCTGAGTAATAATTATTAGCTTGACGACTTTGGTTATACTAAGGTCGTCAATTTTTTTATGTTTATTTGAATCGGAGGAAAATATATGTACAGTGCAGGTTTGGTACTCGAAGGCGGTGGCTTGCGTTGCGCTTATGAAAGCGGCGTGTTAGATGCTTTTATGGAAAACGGTATCACTTTTCCTTATGTAATCGGCGTTTCAGCAGGCAGCTGTAACGGTGTATCATTTATTGCGAAGAATTTATACCGTATGAGAGATATTATGATTGATTATGCTCACGATAAAAGATATATGGGCGTTAAATCTGTATTTGAAAACGGTGAATTTTTAAATACCAAATGGATATTCGGCGAACTTTCATATCAAATGTTTCCGCTTAATTACGATGAATTTGAAAAAAGCGGCAGTAAATTTTGTGTTGTGGCAACTAATGCGGCAACAGGCCGGAACGCTCATTTCGCCGCTGTGTACGGACAGCGGCTGTGCTTGCTGTTCTCTGAAATTTCATATCCGCAGATCACAGTGCTTCCGCTTGTTTCAAAGCCGGTTTTAATCGGTAAAGATTATTATTGTGACGGCGGTGTGGTAGATTCTATTCCGCTTCAAAGGGCTTATGATGACGGATGTGAAAAATGTGTTGTTATACTCACACAAGACAGACATTTTACAAAAAAGCCGATAGGTCACGAAAAGGCAGTTAAAAAGGTACTTCATAAATATCCACTCACAGCCGAAGCTGTTATTAGAAGGCATGAAATGTATAACAGGCAAAGGAAATTTGTTTTTGAAGAGGAAAAGGCAGGCAATATACTTGTTATAGCTCCCCGTTCCTCGCTTGATTTTCATACACTTGACAGCGAACCTATGAAGATTAAGCATATTTATAATCTTGGCTATGAGCAAGGAATTGCGAAAATAGATGAAGTTAAAGAATTTTTAGCTAAATAAGTATAAAAACTCCCGATGATTTATCATCGGGAGTTTTTGTTATATATGAAGTATTGCTGTTGATAATCCAAAATAGATAAGCAGCGAAAGTGCGTCAACTATTGTTGTAATAAAAGGTGACGACATAACCGCAGGGTCAAATTTAAGCTTCTTTGCAAATATCGGCAATGTGCAGCCGACTATTTTTGCAAATATAATTTCGATAAATAATGTTAAGCTTATTACAAGGTCAACCTTAAAGGTAATGCCTTTAGTGCCAAGCAACATTTTATCAATAAGCAAAATTTTGAAGAAGTTTACAATGGCAAGTGTTAAACCGCAAGCAACACCTACTCTTATTTCTTTCCAAATAACTTTAAATATATCGTTTAGGTCAATTTCATTAAGCGAAAGCGCACGAATAATTGTTGCGCTTGCCTGGCCGCCGGAATTACCGCCGGTATCCATAAGCATCGGAATAAATGCGGTAAGAACAATCATAGCGGCAAGCTTTTCTTCAAATGATGTAATAATCATTCCGGTAAAGGTTGCACTTATCATCAAAAGTAAAAGCCAAGGGATTCTTGATTTGAAAGTATCAATTATTCCGATTTTTAAATAAGGCTTTTCGGTTGTACGCACCATAGCGTTCATTTTGTGGATGTCTTCGGTGTTTTCTTCCTGCAATACATCAATAGCATCGTCGAATGTGATGATACCTACAAGCCTTTCTTCCATATCAACTACGGGAAGAGCAAGGAAATTATACTTATCAAAGTAATTTGCGGCGATTTCCTTATCATCGTGCGTGTTTACGAAGATGATGTTTGTTTCCATAAAGTCTTCAATCTTATCATCATAATTGTGTAAAAGAAGTTCCTTTACCGTTGTAACACCGATAAGGTGCCTGGATGCATCGGTAACATAGCAGGTGTAGATAGTTTCTTTGTCAACACCTGTTCGCCTGATTCTTTTAAACGCATCTTCAACTGTACTGTCCTTTTTCAAATCAACAAATTCCGGTGTCATAATTGAACCGGCACTGTCTTCAGGATATTTTAAAAGTGTGTTGATAGATTTTCGGGTTTGCGTGTCTGTGTTTTTAAGAATTCTTTTTACTACCGTTGCCGGCATTTCCTCAATAATATCAACGGTATCATCAAGGTAAAGCTCATCAATAACTTCCTTAAGCTCTGTATCGGAAAATGCTGTAATGAGCGCTTCCTGGGTGTCACCGTTAAGCTCTACAAAGGTTTCTGCCGCTTCCTCTTTTGGTAAAAGTCTGAATAATAACAGTCTTTGCTCAGTTGGCAATTCTTCAAATATGGCAGCCACATCGGTAGGGTTAATTTCAATAAGAATATCCTTGATTTTATGGTAATTCTTATTTTTGCAAAGCTCGGAGATATTCTCGGCAATTTGCTCGTTTGTTAATTCTTCGAGTTCCATATTATCATCTCGCTTTCCCTAAATT
>OGUN01001478.1_pt1 | contig 16283 bp, 9 predicted proteins | sample 1553621 | NCBI WGS metagenome assembly OGUN01 (sample SAMEA2580300, study PRJEB22360) | human gut metagenome | biome: human gut; feature: human-associated habitat; material: faeces | place: Denmark | collected 2008/2010
CCACGGGCGAGACCGTCGAGCTTCCTGCCACCACGGTGATCTGCGCCGTTGGCGAGGGCATCGACGCCAGCCTGTACGATGCCGCGGGCGTTGAGCACGACCGTCGCGGCCGCCTTGCCGCCACCTCCACCGGCGTCGAGGGCGTCTGGGCTGCTGGCGACTGCCGTCGCGGTCCTGCCACCGTGGTCGAGGCTATCGCCGATGCCGCCGAGGTCGCCCGTGCCATCGCCGGCGTGGACTTTAACAAGTACGCCGACTGCAACGAGCAGGCCGGCCGCGAGGACACCTGCTACGAGCGCAAGGGCACACTCTGCCGCGACAAGCGCAACTGCACCAAGACCCGCTGCCTGGGCTGCGGCTCGATGTGCGAGGTCTGCTGCGACGTGTGCCCCAACCGCGCCAACGTGGCCATTAAGGTGCCAGGCCTGGCCAAGCATCAGGTCGTCCATGTCGACGGCATGTGCAACGAGTGCGGCAACTGCGCCGTGTTCTGCCCCTACCAGGAGGGTCGTCCCTATAAGGACAAGCTCACCCTGTTCTGGAGCGAGCAGGACATGGAGAACTCCGAGAACGAGGGCTTCCTGGCCGTGGACGAGGACCACTTTAAGGTCCGCGTCGCCGGCACGGTCCGCACCGTCTCGGTCGATGCCGTCAACACCGGTCTACCCGAGGCCGTCCGCCTGACCATCAGGGCCGTGCGCGACAACTATTCGTACCTTCTTAAGAAATAGGCGAGTCTCTTATGGCCAAATCCATTCAACATCACGTGGCCTACGTTGCCTGCGGAAGTGGTTGCGCCTCCGCAGGCGGCGACGCCCGCTGCAGCGAAGGCTGCATTGGCTGTGGCGCCTGCGTTACGGCCTGCCCCCACGGTGCCATCGCGCTGGTCGACGGCGTCGCCCGCGTGGACCGCTCCAAGTGCACAGGCTGTGGCCTGTGCGGCATGGCGTGCCCGCAGCGCGTGATTGCCTTCGTTCCCGGCTACCAGAACATCCTGGTGCGCTGCAACAACACCGACAAGGGTGCCATCGCCCGCAAGATCTGCGACACGAGCTGCATCGGTTGCGGTATGTGCGCCAAAAAGTGCCCTGCCGGCGCTATTCGCATCGAGGACAACTGCGCCCATATCGACGGCACGGACTGCCTGTCATGCGGCATGTGCGCCGTCGTCTGCCCGCATGGCGCTATCCACGACCGCACCGGCATCGCCGCCGGCGTGTAGAAGGGAATCACCATGGCACAGGAATTCACTTTTACCGTTAACGGCATCGAGCGCACGACGACCCAAAATAAACCGCTGCTGCGCTACCTGCGCGACGATCTGCACATTCACTCCGCCAAGGACGGCTGCTCCGAGGGCGCGTGCGGTACCTGCACCATCCACGTGGACGGCGCGGCCGTCAAGGCGTGCGTGCTGACCACCGCGCTTGCCGCCGGCCGCAACATCGTGACCGTCGAGGGCCTGCCTGAGGACGTGCGCGAGGCCTTTGTGTACGCCTTTGGCGCCGTGGGCGCCGTGCAGTGCGGCTTTTGCATCCCCGGCATGGTCATGGCGGGTGCGGCGCTCATCGCCGAGGACCCCGAGCCCACCGAGGAACAGATCAAGTACGCCATTCGCGGCAACGTCTGCCGTTGCACCGGCTACAAGAAGATTATCGAGGGCATTTCGCTGGCAGCCGCGGTGCTCCGCGGCGAAAAGCAGATCGACGAGGACCTGGAGCGCGGCGATGACTACGGCGTGGGCAAGCGCGCCTTCCGTATCGACGTGCGCAAGAAGGTGCTCGGCGAGGGCAAGTACCCCGACGACATCGACGAGCTCGACCAGCCGGGCCTGACCTATGCCAGCGCCGTGCGCTCGAAGTACCCGCGTGCCCGCGTGCTCTCCATCGATACCTCCAAGGCCGAGGCCCTGCCCGGCGTGGTAGGCATTCTGCGCGCCGAGGACGTGCCGGTCAACCAGGTCGGCCACCTTATCCAGGACTGGGACGTCATGATCGCCCAGGGCGATATCACCCGCTGCGTGGGTGATGCCATCGCGCTGGTGGTTGCCGAGGACGAGGCGACGCTCGAGAAGGCCAAGAAGCTCGTAAAGATCGATTACGAGCCGCTGGAGCCCGTGCGCAACATCGCCGAGGCCAAGGCCGCCGACGCCCCGCGCCTGCATGACAGTTTCTTTGCCTTTGGCAACACGGTGGAGCTCAAGGACAACGTGTGCCAGAGCCGCCATGTGACGCGTGGCGACGCCGCCAAGGCGCTGGCGGAGAGCGCATTCACCGTGACGCAGCGCTTTACCACGCCCTTTACCGAGCATGCCTTCTTGGAGCCCGAGTGCGCCGTCGCCTTCCCGTACAAGAACGGCGTCAAGGTGCAGTCGACCGACCAGGGTGCCTACGATACGCGCAAAGAGTGCGCCCACATGTTTGGCTGGGACAACGAGCCCGAGCGTGTGGTCGTCGAGACCATGCTCGTGGGTGGCGGCTTTGGCGGCAAGGAGGACGTGTCCATTCAGCACTTGGCCGCGCTCGCTGCCTATAAGTTCCAGCGTCCTGTGAAGTGCAAGCTCACGCGTGCCGAGTCGCTTGCTTTCCATCCCAAGCGTCATGCCATGGACGGCACCTTTACGCTGGGTTGCGACGCCGAGGGCAACTTTACCGGTTTGGATTGCGAGATCAACTTTGATACCGGAGCCTACGCGTCGCTGTGCGGCCCGGTGCTCGAGCGCGCCTGTACGCATGCCGTCGGCCCCTACAAGTACCAGAACACCGACATCCGCGGCTTTGGCTACTACACCAACAACCCGCCTGCCGGCGCGTACCGCGGCTTTGGCGTCTGTCAGTCCGAGTTTGCGCTCGAGAGCCTGATCGACCTGCTGGCCGAGAAGGTCGGCCTGGATCCGTGGGAGATCCGCTACCGTAACGCCATCGAGCCGGGCGAGGTTCTGCCCAACGGTCAGATTGCCGATTGCTCCACGGCGCTTAAAGAGACGCTGCTCGAGGTCAAGGATGCCTACTACGCGCATCCCGGACACGCCGGTATCGCCTGCGCCATGAAGAACGCCGGCGTGGGCGTGGGCCTGCCCGATGCCGGCCGCTGCAAGATCCGCATCGAGGATGGCCGCGCCGTGGTCTACGCCGCCACGTCCGACATCGGCCAGGGCTGTAACACCGTCTTTTTGCAAGACGTTGCCGAGGCCTGCGGTCTGCCGCTGAGCTGCATTGCCAATGGCGAGTGCTCCACCGAGAACGCTCCCGACTCCGGCACTACGTCTGGCTCGCGTCAGACGGTCGTGACCGGCGAGGCCGTGCGCGGCGCCGCCTTCCTGCTGCGCGATGCCATGGTTGGCATCGAGGCGGGCAAGCCTGCACCCGATGCTCCCGTGAGCGCGCATGGCGACGGCGTCAAGATCGAGTACGACGACGGTCGCGCCTATCAGCTGCGCGCGCAGGAGCTCGTCGCCGGCCAAGGTATGCATCCTCAGGATCCCGCGGCCGCCATCAAGGCGCTCGAGGGATGCGAGTTTGGCTACGTGTATCTGGAGCCGACCGACAAGCTGGGTGCGGATGTTCCCAATCCCAAGAGCCACATCTGCTACGGCTTTGCCACACATGTGGTCATTCTGGACGATGACGGCCGCGTGAGCGAGATCTATGCTGCGCACGATTCCGGCAAGGTGGTCAACCCCATCTCCATCCAGGGTCAGATCGAAGGCGGCGTGCTCATGGGTATGGGCTATGCGCTTACCGAGGACTGGCCGCTCAAGGACTGCGTGCCCCAGGCAAGGTACGGTACGCTCGGGTTGTTCCGTGCGCCCGAGATTCCGGATATCCACGCCATTTACGTGGAGAAGGACGAGCTGCTGCCCGTGGCATACGGCGGCAAGGGCATCGGCGAGATCGCAACGATCCCCACGGCGCCCGCCGTACAGAACGCCTACCGCGCGTTTGACGGCAAGCTGCGTCCAGATCTGCCCATGGTGGATACGCCGTACAGCCGCGCCCGTCACCGCGGGTAGGGTAGGGCGCGGACGACCATTGCTGACGGGCTGTTCGCGCTCAACACCAACTGCATATGCTGCGCCTTTGGCCCCGGTTCCATCGAAAGCCGGGGCCCTTTGTTTGGAGTGGAAACTGCGTCCCGGATTTGGCGCTCAGAACGGGACACGCTTTCCGGATGGGATGCTTGGCGGAAACTACGGCCCAGTTTTTGGCTCCAGAACGGGATGCATTTTCCGGAACGGTCCACGTGCGGTGGTGTACCGCCCCTTTCGTGTGCGCCGCTTGTCGAATTACGTTATAGCTAGCTATATTATAGGAAGGTATAATATAGCTAGCTATAACGTAAAGGAAGGATGGTCTATGTTTGTCGGAAGAACAGCGGAAATGTCCGAGCTCAATCGACTGTATGGCACGGACTCCTTTGAGATGCCTGTGATTTACGGCCGCCGTCGTGTGGGTAAAACGCGCCTTATCACAGAGTTCATCCAAGGCAAGAAGGCTATTTACTTTCAAGCTCGTCGTACCAATGCGGAGGCAAACCTGCACGGCTTTAGCCAGGCGATACTTGCAGGCTCGGTTGGTGCTGCAGGCGTGTCGTTTCGTAGTTTTGACGAGGCGTTCGATGCATTGGTCACCATGGCTCGAACGGAGCGTTTGATTGTCGTGATTGACGAGTATCCCTATCTCGCCCAATCGAATCCCGAGATCAGCTCGTTGCTGCAAGACAAGATCGACCACTTATACAAAGAGACCAGGCTAATGCTGATCCTATGCGGCTCGTCTCTTTCGTTTATGGAGGAACAGGTGTTGGGCTACGAGAGCCCACTATACGGTAGGCGTACGGCCCAGTTTAAGATCATGCCGCTCGATTTTACGACGACCCTCGGGTTGTGGCAGAGCATGGGTCGCGAAGACGCTGCAGTTTGCTATGGCATGACAGGTGGTATTCCTGCATATATCGAGAAAGTCGATCCTGCCGCACCGCTCAAGGACAACATCAAACGTCTTTTTCTTACTCCTACGGGCTATCTCTTTGAGGAGCCGAGTAACCTGCTATTGCAGGAGTGCCGCAATCCCGAGCAATATGATGCGATCGTGCAAGCAATTGCCCAGGGGCGCTCGAAGATCTCGGAGATTGCGAGCTCTACGGGAATCCCTGCGAGCAACGTAAAGAGCTATGTGGATAAGCTGGCGTCGCTTGGGATTGTCGAGCGCGAGCTGCCCCTAAACGAGACGAGCAATAAGCGAGCCGTGTATCTGCTGAGCGACCAGATGTTTAGGTTCTGGTACAAGTTTGTTCCGCAGAACATCGGGCTGATTCAAAACGATATGGCCGAGATGGCGTATGAGCGCATTGAGCCGCACGTATCGGATTATATGGGTACGGTCTTTGAGATTATATGCAGACAATACGTGTACGAACTCGCGCGGGCGGGCCAGCTTGATGTGGTTCCGGCAAGCGTTGGGCGCTGGTGGGGGACGGATAATCGCACGCATACGCAGGAAGAAATCGACTTGATTGTTGACGATGGCGAGGGCACTGCGCTGTTTGCGGAATGCAAATGGCGCAATGAACCGGTGGGCGAAGACGTGCTGCAAAAGCTCGTGCATCGAAGCGAGCTCTTTAGGCGGCAGCACAAAAGCTATGCGATCTTCTCGAAGCGAGGCTTTACGCAAGGATGTAAGGAAGCTGCGGCGAGCAGGGGAGATGCCAAGCTGATTTTGTTTGCCGAGATGTGCGAGCGGAGATAACCAAGCACGCTCTGATGTGATGCTCGGAATGGGTCGCGCTAAGGATGCCAAGCGTAAAACCTTCAATGAAAATGGCGTAAAAACTACATCTGACATGGCGTAAAAACTACATTGAAAGTAGCGTAAAATCAGCATTGAGAATGGCGTAATTTCGCATATCGCGTGATAGAGAGGGACGGCCGTCTATGGATGCACCAAAGAGATTGACCCAAAAGGGATATAGGCCCCGGCTCATAGAGGAGCGCCTCGACACCCTTATGCGGGCGTTTGGCTGTGTGGAGATCAACGGCCCCAAATGGTGCGGCAAGACCTGGACGGCGCTCTCTCGCTCGGCGAGCGTCTCCAGGCTCGATGAGCCTGCGCAGCGTGCGGCGGCAGAGGTCGACCCAAGCCTGGCGCTCATCGGCGATGCGCCACACCTGGTCGATGAATGGCAGGAGGTGCCCGAGGTTTGGGATGCCGCCCGGCGTTTCGTGGACGCGAGCGGCAACGAACGGGGGACACTTTTGCTCACGGGCTCGACCGCGCTCAAAAGCGAGGAGCGCAGCCATGTTCGTCATTCCGGCACGGGTAGGATCGCCCGTCTGTCAATGCGCCCCATGGCCCTGTGTGAGTCGGGCGACGGCGAGCCGCTCGTGTCACTGGCAAGCCTCTTTAAGGGCGAGGATTTTGCCCCTCAGCGTCGCGAGAGCACGGTGGATGACGTCGCCCGCTGGTGCTGCAGGGGCGGTTGGCCTGCAAATCTTGGGCTTTCGGAAGATCTTGCGCGAGAGACGGCAAGCCAGTACGTGCACTCGGTGCTCGACGTCAACGTGCTGGACGAGGGCATGTCGCCCGAGCTTGCACACGGCCTTTTGCGAGCTCTTGCCATGAACGAGAGCCAGGCTGTCACGTACAAGACGCTCGTAAAGGACGCCTCGTACGGTGAGGCGGGCCCCGACGAGAGGACCATCGCTGCGTACTTGGACCTCTTCAACAGGCTCAAGCTGACCGAGGACCTGTGCGGATGGGAGCCGCCCATGCGCTCGAAGGCCCGCGTTCGCGTGCGCCCCAAGCGCTACTTCTGTGACCCGTCACTTGCGGCGGCGTTGCTGGGGGCTACCCCTGAGCGGCTGCTTGGCGATATGCAAACGCTGGGGATGCTCTTTGAGAATCTCGTCCTGCGCGACGTGCGCGTGTTCCTTTCCACCTACGGCGGTGTCGACAACAGTGTCCATTATTTCCGAGATGAGAAGGGCCTTGAGGTCGATCTGATCGTTGAGCACGACGGGCGCTGGGGAGCCATCGAGGTCAAGCTGAGTGATGCGAAAGCAGACGATGGAGCGAGAAATCTCAAGGCGCTGGAGAGGAAAGTGCTCTCCAATCCTGCCGCCCAGAATGCCGCGCCGGCGTTTTTGGCGGTCGTGGTTGGAAAGGGGAGCATTGCCTATACACGCGACGACGGCGTGGCGGTGATTCCCATGGCGGCACTTGGGGCGTAGCGGTTTTGCGGGCGTGCCGTGCTTCCTTTACCGAAAATCCATTTGGTAAACCAGATGCTCGCGGATAGAATAAAGTTGACGGCAGCCCAAGGGTGATAGCTGGGCAGCGCCGTTGCTTGGTCAAGAGGTCAGTGCCTTAATGGCAGCGACTTGTTATGCTTCGAATGCTGCTTGAGTGCCTCGGAAAGTTCGATAAGCGCCGTGAAGAGCGAGACCAAAGCAACCAAGAGCTCTACGAGCTCTGATGGGCCCGGGATGACCGCTGATTCAAGTCACCGGGCCTAAATCTAATATGAGAAAGCCATTGTCAATAGGCATGTTCGTTCGAGCCCGGTTTGAAACCGGGCTTTTTCGTTTCCCGTCGGGAGAGCCCGCGCACGCTGCATGGCTTAGTCGACGCTTGCCTGGCAAGCTAATATCCGCGGGCTCTTGCGGGTGCGCTTCCGGCGGTCAGCCCGGTATGTCCGCGCACCCCACCGCATTTCGATTCTCCGTCCGGCGCTATCGTACGAATCCAGTCTTTTGTCGGGCGCGGCCCCGGGGCTGCCCATCAAAAAGGTCGTGAACTCGCGCCGGCGATGCGTCGAGGCGCGGGCCCTCCCGGCGGGAGTCGGTTGTCGCCGGCTGCTAGAGGACGGTCCCCTCGGACCTGCACCCGATCTCCCAGACCCAGCAGGCGAGCTCGCGCGCCACGGCGGCGTTGGCCTTGCACGCGCTCTTGCCCGCGGCGCCCAGCGCCTCGCGGCGGCGGTGGAGCCTGGCGGTGCAGTCGTCCGCCCTAGAGCGTATCGCCGGGGGCACGTCGGTGCCGGGGGCTGGGGCCTTGGGCCTCGGGGAGCACGTGGAGTAGTGCCATGCGGACTCTATGAGCGCCGTGCGCGCGAGCGCGTTGCCGGCCTTGGTTATCCCGCCGCGCCGCTCGGACTCGCCGCTCGAGTGCTCCGACGGGGTCAGCCCGCACCAGCTCGCGAAGGCCGGCGCCGAGCGGAACCTGCTGAAGGACCCGGCCTCCGCCGCGAGCCTGAAGGCCGTCAGGGTGTCGACCCCCTTGATGCAGGACAGCGCCTCCACCGTCGCCCGCCAGCGGTCGGTGCCCGCCAGCGCGACGACCCTCCTCTCGAGCTGCCGCCTGTCCGACTCCGCGCAGCGGGCGGCCGTGACGTAGTACTCCAGCGCGTCGCGCTGCGGCCCCTCGAGCCTGATCTCCGAGACCCACCTCCAGTGGGCCCTCGTCCAGGCCTTCTTCCTCGCCCCGTCGGCGTTGCGCTCGTCCCAGACGTGGCCCAGCCTGATCAGGAACATGTTGAGGCGCTGCCTCGAGCGGCGGAGCTCGCGGGTCGCGTCGTCGAGGGCGCGGTCGAGGTCCCGGGCGGCCTCGACCGCCATGTCGGGCAGCGGGACCTCGACGATGTTGTGGGTGGCGAGCATGCGGGCGATGAACTCGGCGTCGCGCCGGTCGTTCTTGCGCCGGGCGTCCGCCGCCGGCCTCTGCATCTTGGAGACGGCGGCCACGGCGCAGTCGAGGCCGAGCGCGCGCAGCTCGCGCGCCATGTGGAAGCCGGTGGGGCCGCTCTCCTCGAAGCCGAGGGCCCACTCCGCGATCTCGGAGGCGTCGGTGCCGAAGCTGCGGCGCACCACCTCGCCGGTGAAGGGGTTGAACGCCGCGGCGGCGACCGATCGCGCGTGGACGTCCAGGCCGATGGAGGTAACATGGGGCATGGGAAGCCTCCTCCCCGCAGGTGCGGTAAGGGCTACCGCACGGGCCGATACTCAAAGCCCATTGTGGCACCCCGAGCCCGCGGAAAGAAGCTGCGCCGCGGGGGAGGCGGCCCCCAATGGCTTTCTCATATCGTCTTTTATGTGGCCCCCACACGGAATCGAACCCCGTGAGGGCGCGGAGCTGAGTAAACGCGTGAGCGTTTGCCAGCGGAGCTCGCAAGGCGCGAAGCGCCGCAGCGGCCCGCACGCGCGGAGCGAGGGCGCGATTTCCTTCCCCGCCACCTTGAATTGACTAGGACCTCTGCAAAGGGGTCCTTTTCTTTTACCGAGGGCTCCTGCGGAAACTGCATCCCGGAATTTGGCTTCAGAGCGGGATACGCTTTCCGCTTTGAGCCTGTTTGGGAAAGTGTGGACCGGAATCCGGCGTCAGAATGGGACATGCTTTCCTTTTGCGGCGGGACTTGGCGGAAACTGCGTCCCAGATCCCGCGCTCAGAACGGGATGCGCTTTCCGGTTGAGGCTTTGAACGGAAAATACACCCCAGTCTCTTGTGAAAAAACGGGGCACGCTTTCCGGTCGCCTACTTCCGGCGCGCGTGTGCATTTCGGCGCGCCATCTCGGGCCCGTCTGCCCGGACATTCCTCCCACTTTTGCGCCACTTTGTAGACCGTTCGGTCGCCTGTCCGCACGCGCGGGTATACTCAAAACGATACTTATCCTATGCAATACGATGCGGGTTCGACCTGCATGATCCGAAGGGGGCAGTGATGGAGAGGATACTCGGCGTTAATCTCTCTGGCTGGTTTATTCCCGAGCCTTGGGTGACCCCGTCGCTGTACGCGGCGACCGGTGCATCCAACGCGGCCGAGCTACAGGAGGCCATGGGTACCGCCGCCTATAACGAGCGCATGCGCCGCCATTACGAGACGTTTGTGAGCGAGGATGATTTTCGCCGTATGGCGCAGGTCGGCCTCAACGCCGTGCGCCTGCCGGTGCCTTGGTATGCCTTTGGCTCACAGGAGTCCGATGCCTCCTACATCTCGGTTGTCGACTACATTGACCGTGCAATTGAGTGGGCTGCCAAGTACGACATCCGCGTGCTGCTCGATCTGGCAACCGTGCCCGGTGGACAGGGCGATTCCAACGATTCGCCCACCACGCCGGAGGCTGTCGCCGAGTGGCATTCGTCCACCAACGGCCGTCATGTCGCACTCGACGTGCTCGAGCGCTTGGCCGATCGCTATGGCGAGGCCGAGAGCCTGCTGGGCATTGAGCTGCTGGACACGCCGCAGATGAGCGTTCGCAAGAGCCTCTTCACCATGACGGATGGCATTCCGGCCCACTACCTGCGCAATTTCTATCGCGATGCCTACGAGCTCGTTCGTTCGTATATGCCCGAGGATAAGATCGTCGTCTTCTCGTCGTCGGGGCATCCCAGCGAGTGGAAGCATTTTATGCGCGGCGCCAAGTACAAGAACGTCTACATGGACCTTCATCTGTACCATTACCGCGACGAGTACGCGCTTGACATCACGAGCCCCCGCGGGCTGACGACGGCGATTTCGCGTAACAAGCGCGAGCTTAAAGAAGCGATTTCGACTGGGTTCCCCGTGCTGGTGGGCGAATGGTCGGGTGCGGCGATCTTTGCCAACTCGTCGGTTACGCCCGAGGGTCGCAATGCCTACGAGCGCGTGTTTATCGCCAACCAGCTGGCTTCGTTTGCGCCGGCTGCCGGTTGGTTCTTCCAAACGTGGAAGACCGAGAAGCGCATTGCAGCATGGGACGCCCGCGCGGCGCTCGGTACGCTCGAGCGCGGCATGATTGAATAGGTTGATATGACGCAAAACAGCGCCCATATGGGCAAACTCTATGTGGTCGGCACGCCCATCGGCAACCTAGGCGACCTGTCCCCGCGCGTTGGCGAGGCTTTTGCCGCCGCCGATGCCATTTGCTGCGAAGACACGCGTGTGACGTCAAAGCTGCTGATGCACCTGGGTATTTCCAAGCCGCTTGTCCGTTGCGACGAGAATGTGATCGCTAGCCGCGCTGCCGGCCTGGTCGACCGTCTGCTGGCGGGGGAGACCCTCGCCTTTGCCTCGGACGCCGGCATGCCGAGCGTGTCCGATCCCGGCCAGGCGCTGGTCGAGGCGGCGCGTGAGGCCGATGTGCCTGTCGAAGTTATTCCCGGACCCTCTGCTTGCGTCACGGCACTCGTTTCGTCCGGCATTCCCTGCGAGCATTTTTTCTTCGAGGGCTTTTTGGGCCGAAAGCACGGCGACCGTGTGCGCCGTTTGCAGCGCCTTGCCGTGGTGCCCGGCGCACTCATCTTCTACGAGTCTCCACATCGCATCGTGGCGACGCTCGAGGCCGTGGCGGAGGTCTTTCCCCAGCGTGAGCTTGCCGTCTGCCGCGAACTCACCAAGCTGCACGAGGAGGTCTTGCGCGGGCCCGCTGACCAGCTTGCCGAGGAGCTGCGTGCTCGCGGCGAGGTAAAGGGCGAGATTGCGCTGGTCATCGCGCCGCCGAGCGAGGACGAGGAGGCCGGCATCGCGCCGGTTGGCGCTGCGGTAGCGGATCCCGACGATGCCCTGCGCGAGGATATCCGCACCGCGCTCGAGGAGGGGGAGCCCGCCTCTGCGGTGGCCAAGCGCCTGTCTCAGAAGTATTCGCGCCGCAAGCGCGATGTCTATGCCATGGTGCTCGATATGCAATAGATGGAGGATATCCAGCCCTTGCGCTAGAATCATCCCCTGTATGCAACGTTTTTCTGGAGGACAAACCCCATGGATCAAAGCAAGCCTTCGTTCTTTATCACGACGCCCATCTACTACGTCAACGCCGATCCGCACCTGGGCACGGCTTATTCCACCATCATCGCCGACGTTCAGGCTCGCTATCGCCGTTCCGCCGGCTATAACGTCAAGTTCCTGACCGGCATGGACGAGCACGGCGAGAAGGTCGCCGAGGCCGCAGCCAAGCATGGCATGACGCCGCAGGAGTGGACCGATAGCCAGGCCCCGCACTTCAAGGAGCTTTGGAGCAAGCTCGAGATCTCCAACGACGACTTCATCCGCACCACCGAGCCGCGCCAGCATCATGCCGTGCAGTACCTGTGGGAGCGCATGAAGGAGTCTGGCTATCTGTATAAGGGCAGCTACGACGGTTGGTATTGCGTGCCTGACGAGACCTACTTCACTGATACGCAGGTCCAGAAGGGCGACGAGGAGTACGGCAGCGTCGGCCAGCACCTGTGCCCCGACTGCCACCGTCCGCTTGAGCGCGTGCAGGAGGAGTCCTACTTCTTTAAGCTTTCCGCCTTCCAGGACAAGCTTCTCAAGCTCTATGACGAGCACCCCGACTTTGTCGAGCCTGCGTTCCGTATGAACGAGGTACGCAGCTTTGTCGAGGGTGGCCTTAACGACCTTTCCGTGAGCCGTACGAGCTTTGACTGGGGCATTCAGGTCCCGTTTGACGAGGGTCACGTGACCTACGTGTGGTTCGATGCGTTGCTCAACTATATGACGGCCGTCGGCTACGGTGTCGACACCGACGAGGCCCGTGCCGAGCTGGCCTATCGCTGGCCCGCGCAGTTCCACATCGTGGGTAAGGACATCATCCGCTTCCACTGCGTCATTTGGCCCGCGATGCTCATGGCCATCGGCGAGGCCCTGCCCGAGCACGTTTTTGCCCACGGCTTCCTGACCGTGCGCAATGCCGAGACCGGCAAGGCCGAGAAGATGTCCAAGAGCCGCGGCAACGCTATCGCTCCGCAGGACGTTATCGACATGCTGGGCGTCGAGGGCTATCGCTACTACTTTATGACCGACGTCGTCCCCGGCACCGACGGCGCCATCAGCTTCGATCGCATGGAGCAGGTCTACAACGCCGACCTGGCCAACAGCTGGGGCAACCTCATCTCGCGTTCGCTCAACATGAGCGGCAAGTACTTTGACGGCTGCGCGCCCGCCAAGCCCGCATCGTTCGATGCGTTCGACAACCCGCTGGCAAAGATCGCCGACGGCCTGGTCGAGCGCTACATGGCCAAGATGGACGTGCTCGATTACGGCGGAGCCAAGGACGAGGTTATGGAGCTCATCCACGCCGCCAACCACTACATCGAGGACTCCGAGCCTTGGGCGCTTGCCAAGGATGAGGCTAAGGCTGACGAGCTGGCATTTGTGATCTACAACCTGCTCGAGGCCATCCGCATTGCCGCTCACCTGCTGATGCCGCTCATGCCTCAGACCTCTGCCGAAGCCCTGCGCCGCCTGTCCTGCGAGGACGAGGCCGCGAGCGACGACCTCAAGGGCATTTGCGCTTGGGGCCTGCTTGTCGGTGGTCAGCCCGTCGAGAAGGGTGAGCCGCTGTTCCCGCGTCTGGGCTAAGACGCCGCGCGCCATATCGGCAATTTGCTGTTTAGATGTAAGGGCATGGCCGCAACGGTCCATGCCCTTTTGTTTCAAGACGCCGCCATCATGCTAAGGAGGCAACTATGACAACTTCGCCTTTGGCAAACCCCACGGCAACAAGGGAGCTGCTGGAGGAGTTTGGCCTTGCGACCAAGCATCGCCTGGGCCAGAACTTCCTGATCGACAACCATGTAATTGAGCGCATTTGCGAGCTTTCCGAGCTCACGGGCGATGAGCGCGTGCTCGAGGTTGGCCCGGGCGTTGGTACGCTCACGCTCGCGCTGCTGCAGGAGGCGGCGTGCGTCACGTCGATCGAGGCCGATCCCGAACTCGAACCGGTGCTCGATGCCCATGCCGCCGACTATGCCAACTTCCGCTTTATCATGGGCGACGCGCTCAAGGTGACGACGGGGCAGATTGAGCAGGCTGCAGGCGGTGAGCCGACGGTATTTGTCGCGAACCTGCCCTATAACGTGGCGGCGACGATCATCCTGCAGTTCTTCCAGACGATGCCCGCGCTCAAGCGTGCCGTGGTCATGGTTCAAAAGGAGGTTGCCGATCGCATTGCCGCGGTGCCGGGTAACAAGACCTATGGCGGCTACACGGCAAAGCTCGGCCTGTATGCGCAGGTTACGGGTCGCTTTGAGGTGCCGCCACGTTGCTTTATGCCGGCACCGCACGTGGACTCGGCCGTCGTGCGTATCGACCGTGTTGACGGCGTGGCGCCCGAAGGACTCGATCGCGAGTTTGTGGCCCGCGTGATTGATGCTGCATTTGCTCAGCGCCGCAAGACCATCCGCAATTCCATGAGCGCCAACGGCTTTGCCAAGGACGTGCTCGACGCCGCCTTTGAGGCTTGCGGTATCGCACCCACCACGCGCGCAGAAACGCTTGATGTTGCCGACTTTATCCGCCTGGCTCAGGAGCTCATCCATGATGCCTAATGCCGAACGCGTGACGTTTACCAAGAAAAAGAAGACGGTTGCTTGTCCCGTGCCCTTGGCACCGCTTGCTGACACGCATGCGCATCTGCTTTCGTTTTGGGGGAAAGAAGTGCCCGAGACGCTCGTGCGCGCCAAAGCCGCGGGCGTCGACCTGTTGGTGACGATGCTCGACCCCATCGCCGACAAGCGCAGCGTGACGGACTATAGCGACTGGCTCGTGCGCGAAATTCTGCCGATGCGGGAGATTCCGCAGATCAAGTATCTCGCTGGCGTTCACCCCTATGGCGCGCCGGACTATACCGACGACGTTCACGCACAGGTTGTTGCTGCGCTTGATGACCCTTTGTGTGCCGGTATTGGCGAAATCGGTCTGGACTACCACATGGATTACGACGACGACATCACGCCGGCGCCCCACAGCGTGCAGATTGATTGCATGGCACGTCAGCTCGAAGTCGCCGTGCGCTGCAATGTGCCGGTGGAGTTGCACCTGCGGCACGAGGACTCGGATGGGGAGCGCACCTCGCATATGGATGCGTACAACGTGCTTCGTGAGGTGGGCGTGCCTCAGGCCGGTTGTGTGCTGCACTGCTTTGGCGAGGACCGCGCCACGATGGAGCGCTTTGTGGAGCTAGGCTGCTATATCGCCTATGGTGGTGCGGCCACCTTTAAGCGCAACGAAGACGTGCGCGAGGCATTTGCGGCAACCCCACTCGATCGAATTTTGTTCGAGACGGATTGCCCGTATATGGCTCCGGAGCCTATCCGCGGTCTTGAATGCGAGCCCGCAATGATCTCCATTACGGCAAACGCGCTGGTTAACGATCGTGTCGATCGCACTGGTGAGGACGCCGAAACAATCGCGCATGCCGCTTGGGAAAATGCCTGCAAACTTTTTCAAAAATAGTTCTTGCGTTCGCGGTGGCGCTCCGTTATTCTAATTCCTGCACGCGGGCGTGGCGGAATTGGCAGACGCGTACGGTTCAGGTCCGTATGGGGGCAACCCCATGAAGGTTCAAGTCCTTTCGCCCGCACCATTAAATGAAAGAGCTCCCAGCAATGGGGGCTTTTTTTGTTATGGGCCTATCGCGGGGACTTGAACCTGCGAAGGAGCGAGCGTCAAGAAAACGCGGAACGCTTTTAGCGAGCTGGCGAGGACGCCGGCAGGCGGCCGATGCCGGTGCGGATCCGCGAAGCGGATGCGCGGACGTCCTTTCGCCCGCACCATTAAATGAAAGAGCTCCCAACAATGGGAGCTTTTTTGTTATGCACGATCTCCTTGGACGGGTATCCTAATGCCAACGTGTGCCTATCAGAGGAGAGACCATGCTGTTTTCCGGTATCATCGCCGCCCTTACCAGCCTTTTGATTCCCATCATCATCCTGTTGTTGCTGCTCCCCAACGCCTGCTACGTCGTTGAGCAGCAGCACGCTGTGATCATCGAGCGCTTGGGTAAGTTCAATCGTATCGTCAACGCGGGCTTCCACGTGAAGGTGCCCGTGATCGACCGCAAGGCCGCCACGGTGAGCCTGCGCACCATGAAAAATGGTTTTGGCATCGACGTTAAGACCCAGGACAACGTGACCATTGGCCTTGAGGTCTCCGCTCAGTACCACGTGAGCTATGACATGGGCGCCGGCCCGGAAGATTCGGGCATCTACAAGAGCTACTATATGCTGCAGGAGCCCGTCGACCAGATGCGCGACTTCATCACCGACGCCCTGCGCTCCTCCATCCCCGTCTACACACTCGATGAGGTCTTTGCCAAGAAGGATGACATCGCCAAGGATGTCAACGCTACCGTTTCCGAGCAGATGGCCGCCTACGGATTCACCCTCGTGTCGACGCTCATCACCAAAATCGCACTGCCGACCGAGGTTGAGAACTCCATGAACGACATCAACGCTGACCAGCGCAAGCGCGCTGCCGCGCAGGAGCTCGCCGAGGCCGACCGCATCAAGCGCGTCACCGAGGCGACCGCC
>OGUN01001479.1_pt1 | contig 16281 bp, 19 predicted proteins | sample 1553621 | NCBI WGS metagenome assembly OGUN01 (sample SAMEA2580300, study PRJEB22360) | human gut metagenome | biome: human gut; feature: human-associated habitat; material: faeces | place: Denmark | collected 2008/2010
TGGAAAAGGGCGGCAACCGTCAGGAGCTGCACGAGCGCCTGCGCCAGCACGCCATTGCCGCCGGCAAGCAGGTCAAGGAAGAGGGCCTGCCCAACGATATGGTGGACCGCGTTGCGGCGGACCCCGCCTTTGGCCTGACCAAAGAGGAGATCGTGGCCGGTCTGGTGCCGGAGAATTTTGTGGGCCGTGCACCCCAGCAGGTGGACGAGTTCATCGCCCACATCCTCAAGCCCATTTTTGACGCCAACCCCGATGCTGTGGAGCAGCACGCGAGTTTGAGCGTCTGAGAATCAGAATTGAGAGGCCATTGCCGCAAGGCGGTGGCCTCTTTTCTGTTGCGGAAAAACACGATACATGATAAAATGGGACAAAAATGATTTTAGGAGCAAAACCATGCGTCTCGATAAATATCTGGCCGAAACGGCCCAGTGCACCCGGAGCGAGGCAAAAACCCTGCTGCAAAAGGGGCGGGTGACGGTCAATGGAGCCGTCTGCAAAAAAGGCGACACTCAGCTCAAAGACAGCGACACCGTGGCCGTGGACGGCCAGCCGCTGGCGTACCAGCAATTCGTCTACCTCATGCTCAACAAGCCCGAGGGGGTGGTGAGCGCGTCCACCGATAAGCGGGACACCACCGTGGTGGACTTGATCGGGGATGCCTACCCCCGGCGGGAGCTGTTCCCGGCCGGGCGGCTGGACAAGACCAGCACCGGCTTTGTGCTGCTGACGGACGACGGCGGCTTTGCCCACGACATCCTGGCCCCCAAGCGCCATGTCTCCAAGACCTACACCGTCACGCTGGACACCCCGCTGACCGAAGAGATGCGGCAGGGCTTTGCCGAGGGCGTTACCCTGGCGGACGGCACGGCCCTCTCCCCGGCAGAGGCGAGCGCCCTCTCGGAGGACGGCCTTGTGGTGCGGGTGGTGCTCAAGCAGGGGGTGTACCACCAGATCAAGCGGATGTTCGGCGTGTACGGCGCAGGCGTTAACGGGCTGCACCGGGATGCCATCGGCGGGCTGGAGCTGGACAAAACGCTGGCTCCGGGCCAGTGGCGGGAGCTGACAGCGGCTGAAGTGGCAGAAATTACCACGAAATGAGGTCGGCTTTTCACGCGGATTTCAAAAAAGCATCACATTTAGCCGTTAAAATAGGGCCAAGAACCACGCAAAAAGGCACTTTTTGGCCGAAAAACGACTCCGGCAGATAATTTGACCAAGAAAATAGAAACTTTTTTGGTGAAATATGTTGCAAAAGTAAATTCTTTTGTGTAAAATATAGATTGTAAAGCGGCGAAATTGTTAAAAATCACAATCCATGCCACAGCGGCTTGCACAAAAGAGGAAAAGGGGTATCCATTTATGGCCAATAGAGTATTTCAGAGCGTGATCTACCAGATGAAAGACGCGATCGACCGTGTGGTCGGTGTGGTGGATGAGACCGGCGCGGTGATCTCCTGCTCCGAGCTGAACCTGATCGGCGAGGTGCGTGAGGGCTTTATGGCTGAACGCCTGACCGCGGGCGACCGCTTTGTGCGGGACGGTTACACCTACCAGCAGTTCTCCAGCGCAAAGCATAACGACTATGCCGTGTTTGTGGAAGGCGCTGACGAGACGGCTGGCCAGTTTGCCGCGGTGCTCTCCATCAGCCTGCAGAGCATCAAACAGTATCATGACGAAAAGTTCGATAAGTCCAACTTTATCAAGAACGTCGTGCTGGACAACATCCTGCCCGGCGATATCTACGCCAAGGCCCGCGAGCTGCACTTTGCCACCGATGTTTCCCGTGTGGTGTTCATCGTGCGCGTGACCTCCGGCGGCGATATCTCCGCTTACGATGTGGTCAGCAGCCTGTTCCCTGATAAGCAGAAAGACTTCGTTTTCAATATCAGCGAGACAGACACCGTCCTCGTCAAGGAGATCCGCAAGGGCATCGACCGCTCCGATATGGAGAAACTGGCCGCCAGCATTGTGGACACCCTCTCCGGCGAGCATTACATCAAGGCTGTCGTCGGCATTGGAACCCCCATTGCCAACGTCAAGGATCTGGCTACCAGCTTCAAGGAAGCCCAGATCGCCATGGAAGTGAGCAAGGTGTTTGATGCCGAGAAGCAGATCATCCGCTACGATAACCTCGGCATCGCCCGCCTGATCTACCAGCTGCCCACCACCGTGTGTGAGATGTTCCTGCGCGAGGTGTTCAAGCAGGGCAGCATCGAGAGCCTGGATCAGGAGACGCTGTTCACCATCCAGCGCTTCTTTGAAAACAACCTGAACGTTTCTGAAACCAGCCGCGGCCTGTTTGTCCACCGCAATACGCTGGTGTATCGTCTGGAAAAGATCAAAAAGCTGACCGGCCTGGACCTGCGTGAGTTCGATGACGCTATCGTCTTCAAGGTGGCGTTGATGGTCAAGAAGTACCTGTCCAACAACCCGGCCAAATATTGATGTTTCGCCAAGGCGGCTGCAAGGGCCGCCGGCGCAGAACCGGCCGCTCGAAACCCGATGCTGGCCGGTTCTTTTTTCGGGAAAAATTCTTGACCCGCAAATTCAAAAGTCAGGAGTATCCATCTCATGATAGATTTTGAACACGTTTCCAAAGAATATAAAAAGGGCGGCAAGCTGGCGCTGGAGGATGTGAACTTCCATGTGGACGACGGCGAGTTCGTGTTCCTGCTGGGCCACTCCGGCGCGGGCAAATCCACCCTGCTCAAGCTCATTCTCCGCGAGGAAGTGCCCAGCGAGGGCAAGGTGCTTGTGGACGGCCGGGACGTGGCCCGGATGCGCCGCCGCCAGATCCCCTACCTGCGCCGCCAGATGGGCATTATCTTCCAGGATTTCCGCCTCATCCCCAGTATGACGGTGTATGAGAACATCGCCTTTGCCATGCATGTGACCAACATCGGCCGCAAACAGATCAAAGAGCGGGTGGGCTACATGCTGGAGCTGGTGCATCTGGAGGATAAGGCCAATGTCTACCCGGAGTTCCTCTCCGGCGGTGAGCAGCAGCGTGTGGCCGTGGCCCGCGCCCTGGCCCACGCCCCCAAGCTGGTCATTGCAGACGAGCCCACTGGCAACATCGACCCCGAGCTGAGCCTTGAGATGATGGAGCTGCTGGAGCGGGTAAGCGAAATGGGCATTACCGTCCTCGTTGTTACCCATGAGCACGAGCTCGTGCACCGCTTCCATCAGCGTGTCGTCACCCTGAAAGAGGGCCGCATCATCTCGGATGTTCCCGCGGATAAAAAGGAGGTGCTGGTATGAAGCCCTCGACTTTCGCGTTCCTTACCAAGCGCGGCGTGCGCAACCTGGGCAAGCACTGGGCCATGACCATTGCCTGCATCGCCTCCCTCAGCGTCTGCATGACGTTGAACATTTTTGCCACCCTAGTCGAAGTCAACGTGGACAGCATGGTCAATTACCTGGGCCAGCAGAACGAGATGGTGGTCTATGTGGACCCCAATGCGGACGACGCCACCATCCAGTCGGTAGGGGAGAAGATCGCCGCCACCCCGGGTGTGAGCCGGATGCAGTATATGTCCAAAGAGGACGTCCTCAACCAGTACCGGGGGTATATGGCGGATTACGCCGTCCTGCTGGATGAGTTTGAGACGGACAACCCGTTCAAGGCCAACTACCGCGTCTCGCTGGGCGACCTGAGCCAGATGAGCGCCATGAGCCAGACGTTCCAGCAGATCCCCGGCGTGTACAGCGTGGCGGCTCCCATTGAGATGACCAACACGTTTGTGCAGGTGCAGCAGGCCGTCACGCAGATGGGCCGCGGCATCGTGCTGGTGCTGATGATCGTCAGCATCATCACGGTGGGCAGCACCATCCGCCTCAGCGTCTTTGCCCGCCGCCGGGAAATTGAGATCATGAAATATGTGGGCGCCACCAACGCCCTTGTCACCCTGCCGTTCGTCATTGAGGGTCTGACCATGGGCCTGCTCTCCGGTCTGCTCACAGCGGGCGTTACCATCGGCGGGTACGCGTATATCGTGCGGGCGTCCAGCCCGCTGGGCGGCCTGTGGCAGCTGCTGATGGGCACGGCTCTGGTGCCGCTGGAATATGTCTGGCGCAACATCCTGGTCTACAGCCTGGCCGGCGGTGCCATCGTCGGCGGCTTCGGCAGTATGTTCTCCATCCGCAAACATCTCAATGTGTAAGCGAAAGGAGCACCCTCAGTGAAACACCCAAAACATTCCGCAGGGTTTGTCCTGTACCACCGCCCGGCCCACGAAAAGCCCCGCGGCGGCCGCGGTACGTTCCTCCGGGCAGCCAGCCTCTTTGTGGCGGCACCACCCTGCCTGACCCTGAGCGTCACGGTCTATCCGGCCTCTGCAGCCACCAGCATGTCCTCACTGCAGAACAAGCTCAACAAGCTCTCGCAGTCCATTGAGCAGCACAAGAAAGAACTCTCGAATGCCAAGAAGAAAGAGGCCGCCGCCAAGCAGCTGGAGTCCGACCTGAAAGAAAAGGTCACGGTCATCCAGGGGCAGATCGGCGTGCTCAAGAGCCAGATCGCCGATGTGCAGAACAGCATCGGCGTCAAGCAGCAGGAGATCACCGCCAAGGAAGCGGAGATCGCCGCCAAGGAAGCGGAGATTGCGGACCAGTGGGACGGCTTCAAGCAGCACATGGCCGCCATGCAGGAGCTGCGGGACGGCGGCAGCGTGGCCATGCTGGCCTCGGTGAACGACCTGTACGAGCTGCTGACGTTCAATGAAGTGATGCAGGATATCTCCATCAAAGACACCGAGATCCTCAACAACATGAAGAACGCCAAAGAGGCGCTCCAGAACGATAAGGCTACGCTGGAAGAGGAACGCACCCAGCTCCAGAGCAAAAAGGCCGAGCTGGACGCCCAGAACAGCCAGATGCAGTCCAAGCAGAACGAGCTGAATTCCAGCGTCCGGGAAGCCCAGCTGAGTGCGGCTGAGGCCCAGAAAGCCCAGCAGGATGCCAAGGCGGCCATCGAGTCCGATGAGATGAACTACGAGGCCGTCAAGAAAGAGATCCAGAAGCTGATCGCCGCGGCTGCGGCGGCGCAGCCCCAGTTGAGCTTTACCGGCTTCATCTGCCCGCTCAAGAGCTATACCCGCATCTCCAGTGAGTACGGCTGGCGCAAGAACCCGGTTTCCGGCGTCAACAAGCTCCACGCTGGCACCGACTTTGCCGCCCCCGCAGGCACTCCCATCTACGCGGCCGCCAGCGGCTATGTGCAGGTGGCAGGCTGGTCCAGCGGCGGCTATGGCAACTATGTCATCATCTATCACGGCAAAATGTCGGACGGTGTGGCTTACAGTACGCTGTACGGCCATATGCGCTCGGTGGCCACCTCGGCGGGCAAGTATGTCAAGCAGGGTGAGATCATCGGTTATGTGGGCAGCACTGGCAATTCCACGGGCAACCACCTCCACCTGGAAGTGTGGCGCGGCGGTTCCAAGGCGAACGCGGTCAACCCCCGCGGTTATATCCCCATGAGATAAAGGAGGCCATTTGGCGATTATGAACGAAGAAAAACGCAAGCGCTTTCTGCGCGTTGGCTGTTTGCTGCTTGCAGGGGTGTTCCTGCTCTCGGTCCTCGGGAGCGTGGTGCTGATGCTGCTGGTCTGAGCGTGGAGGAACGGAAATGAATCGGAAGATCTCTTTGGGGATGGCGGTCACCATCGTCATCCTGGCCATGACCGTTACGTTCTCCATTACCATGCTGCTGGCCATGCGGCTGTTTGACAGCACCGTGTCCAGCGTCAAAGAAAAAGAGAGCATGTACAACAAGCTGGCCGAAGTAGACCGCTATGTGCGCGGCAACGATTACTATGATATCGACGAGACGGTGCTCTACGACCGCCTGAGCGCCGGCTACCTGCTGGGCACCGGCGATAAGTACGCCCGGTACTACACGGCCTCCGCCTATACCGACCTGATCAACGTCCAGAACGGCACCCTGCTGGGCATTGGTGTGGAGCTGGCCATCGATCAGTCCGGCTATGCCAAGGTCACCAAGGTGTATACGGATTCTCCCGCCCAGGAAGCGGGCATCAAAGTGGGCGATTACATCACCGCTGTGGACGGCAATGATGTCAAGAGCATGTCGGGTGTGGAAACCGTCCAGACCCGCCTGCGGGGCGAGTCCGGCACCAGTGTCAAAGTCACCTGGCTGGACAGTGAGGCCTCGGAGCACAACGCGGACCTGACCCATTCCGGCTATACTGCTACCACCGTGGATTCTGCTCTGCTGCAGGATTCGGTGGGGTACATCAAAATCTGGCAGTTCGATGGCACCACGCCCAGTGAGCTGGATTACGCCCTGCGCAGCCTGACCGCCAGCGGGGCCACCAGCCTGGTGTTTGACCTGCGGGATAACGGCGGCGGCATCCTCGAAGATGCCATCAGCTGCATCGACCTCATCACCCCGGAGGGGACGCTGGCCTATGCCGAGGATAAGTACGGCAACCGCACCCTGCTGGGCAGCAGCACCGGCGAAAGCGCCATCGCCCTGCCGCTGGTCTGCCTGGTCAACGGCAATACGGCCAGTGCGGCGGAGCTGTTTGCATCCAGCCTGCGTACCCTAAGCGGGGCCCGGCTGGTGGGCACCACCACCATGGGCAAGGGCACCATCCAGTCCAGCCCCCAGCGTCTGTCCGATGGCAGCGCTGTGGTGGTCACGGTGGCGAAGCTGCTCTGCGGCGACGGCTCCTGTTTTGACGGCACGGGCCTGACCGTGGATGTGGAGCGCAGCCTGACTGCCGATGAGCAGACCAGCTACTACGACTTTACCCTCGATACCGACCCGCAGATCCAGCGTGCCGTCAGCACGGCTCAACAGCTCAGCGGTACTACCACTGTGGGCGGTGTCAACGAGGCCGCTTCCAGCGCGGCTGCAGAGGATGCCGGTGCCGACAGTGAAGTGAGCGCTGAAAGCGAGTCTGCCGCGGAGAGCGAAGCCGTCAGCGAGAGCGAGGCTGCATCTTTTGAAGCATCCAGTGAGGCGGCTGAAAGCGCTGCATCCTCCAACGGCTGAAACAACAAGTGAATCAACAAAAGGCCCCCGGCGCAGTGCCGGAGGCCTTTTTGCCAGAAATGTGATAACACGAAAGGATGGAACCTATGCCGGAGCTGACTGACCTGTCTTACGTCCGCGCTTTGTGCGAAAAATACGATTTTGCCCTTTCCAAGGGATTCGGGCAGAACTTTATCATCAACCCGGGCATCCCCCAGAAGATCGTGGACGTCAGCGGCGTGGACAAGCGCTATGGTGTCATTGAGATCGGCCCCGGCATCGGTGTGCTGACCCGGGAGCTGGCCAAGCGGGCTGCCAAGGTAGTGTCCATTGAGGTGGACGAGCGCCTGCCGCCCCTGCTGGCTGAGACCATGGCCGGGGTGGACAATTTTAAACTGGTCATGCAGGACGTGCTGAAAGTGGACCTCCGGGCCCTCATTGCCGAGGAATTCCCCGGGATGCCGGTGGCCCTCTGCGCCAACCTGCCCTATTACATCACCAGCCCCATCGTCATGAAGCTGCTGGGCGACCGCCTGCCCATCGAGAGCTTGACCGTCATGGTCCAGAAAGAGGCAGCCGACCGTCTGGCCGCGACCCCCGGCACCCGGGCTTCCAGCGCCATCAGCTGCGCGGTGAGTTACTACGCCACCTCGAAGATGATGTTCACCGCCGCTCCGGGCAGCTTCTACCCGGCTCCCAAGGTGACCAGCGCGGTGGTCCGCATGGACATCCGCCCCACTCCTGCTGTGCAGGTGGAGGACGAGGAGGGCTATTTTGCCCTCATCCGCGCGGCCTTTGGCCAGCGCCGCAAGACCGCTGCCAACGCCATCGCCAGCGGCCTCTCGCTGCCCAAAGAGAATGTCATCCACGCCATTGAGGCCGCAGGCTTCGACGCCCGTATCCGCCCCGAGGCGCTGACCCTGGAGGACTTTGCCGCCATCCAGCAGGCGCTGAAAGCGGCCAACGCATAAGAAAAAGCAAAATGAAGCAGCTGCAAAAGTTGAACTTGCCAAACCGGCATTCTGGTGATATAATATCCCATGTAATGTCTGCTGGTGTGGCGCAATGGCAGCGCAACTGATTTGTAATCAGTGGGTTGCAGGTTCAACTCCTGTCACCAGCTCCAAGAAAAATCCTGCGATATACCGCTAAAGCAGCGGCGTGTATCGTGGGATTTTTGCTTTTGTATGCGTATGCAAAATGCCCGGAAAGTGCGACAAAAGTGCGACAAATCCCACAAAACAGCATCTAGTGCGACAGTATGCGCCCCTGTTCTGTATGCCTTGCCCTATATCACACGACTGTATAATGGACTATCCCCGCCCCTGCTATGGGCTGGGAGCGGTATCTGATACCGACCCTATACACAAGGGTGTCTGTTAGATTGACAACCCCAACAAAAAAAGTGTCAGCATCGACACAAGCGGCAATGGGGTCATCTGCCTGACTGCACCGATCTGTGTAATCGGCTCAAAATTGAGCGGGTTTCGATGCCCTCAAAATTGAGTGTATTTCAATTACGACCCTTGCCCGGTCTAGCTGATAGCACTATCACAGAATTGTGATGCCCGGCGGCTTTCTGGCTGGCTCAATCCACTTTTGGATGCCCCCGCCTTTGAGGATGTCCCCACTTTTGGGGATGCCCTGCTTTAAGGCACCCTCACAGATACCGCCAGATGTGGCGACATTGCATTGGCTTCGCTTCTGGGTGCGTGGGAACGCTGTGCAGATGCGTGGGAAACAGGCTTTTAGGGTCTGGCAATATACTTTCATTACCAGACAAAGAAAAAGCGCAGGGCACGTTAAAATACTGCTCTGCGCTGTGCTGTGTGCTGTTTAGTGCTGGGGGCTGGGCTGGATGCCCAACAGCTTCATAATAGCAGGATAATCGCCCTCATGCTGTTCAAGCTGCTTGCCCAACGCTTCAATCTCCGGCTGGCTGCTCTGTGATACCCTGTCAACCAGAGCGACCACAATATCAATCACTTCGGGGTGCTTCTGGGCTTTGGCTCGAATCAGGCTTGCGATCTGGCTAACTTCTGCGGTGCGCTTGGTCTCGTTCATTTTGTTGTCCTTTCTATATCTCGTGTTCATGTGTTCGTGTACTCGTGTATCCTGTGATTATGCGTTCAACGGCTGGGTTACGGATGCAGGGAAGAAACTTGCTCGGTACGTCTGCCCATCGCCCTTGCTTGCGTAAATTAAGAGGACTTGGAAAGCGGCTCTTGCACCGTGCAGGACTTCACGCCCCTGTTTCTTCCAGTCTGCCCACGTCCGGCATTCTTCTTCAATCCCGGCGGTCTGCTGTGCTTCTGCAATGCGCTGGGCGTTGATGGGTTCAGCCTTTGCGCTGTTCCATGCCCGGTGCAGACATTCGGCAAATGTGCCGATGCCCTTGCGGAACAGCTTCCACGCCTTGCACATGATTTCATGCAGATTGTACGTCATTTTTACTACCTCACTTTACAATGTGGGGCAGGGCTGTTATAATTGCCTTGCCCCTTTGGGTTTGCTCGGTGTGTCTGTTTGGCGATGGAACACCGAGCATTTTCTTTTATACAGCTTTCGGAGTGGGATTACTGGCTTAGCTGGCGTTATGCTCTTGCGCTCCCGGTTCCGTATCTTCATCCCTTATCCGGTGTCGCTCCCTCGCTGTGATTATAGTATACACTATTTAATAGTATATGTCTATTGACAGGATGCACAATATTAAACAGTGTAAATTGTGCTATTTTGTACTGTTAAATTGTGTGCTTTTGTGGTATACTGTTAAACAAGAAGAATCACCGATCTATACGACAGGGGGCTTTATATGGTAACAGAAGCACGGAAAAGGGCTAACGCCAAATGGGATAAAGAAAACATGACTATTCTCGGATGCAGAGTAAAGAAAGACTATGCTGCCAGATTCCGGGCTGCTTGTGTAGCCGCCGGGACTACTCCAAACGCTGTACTGAAACAAGCGGCTGACGATTTCTTGAAAGAGCATCCAGCGGATGAAGATGCACCTACGGAAGAATAAGGGGGCTTGTGTTATGGCTACTATTATCGGCTGTCTGCTTTTTGGATTTTAGTTCTTTCAGGCCTTGTTTAAGGCAAGCAAATAACCGCATGATTCCTAGAATCAACGCTTCAAAAGACATGTAATTTTGTTGCAAAAATATTCCCTGCATCTAACATTCAAGCCGGGTGCAGGGATTCTTTGTTTTTAGCTGGTTAGCCGTAGCTAATAAAACCAACTAAAACACGATTCATAAAAATAGCGTGATTTCGTCAAAATAAATCAATTTGCTTTATTCATCGTGTGCGGTCAGTTCATCGGTGGTAATGGCTGCTTGCAGCTCTGCCGCCTTATCAAATGCGTTTGCTTCGGCTTCAAAGAGTGCATCACAAGCCCGCTCATACAGCTTATCACGGATTGTACCGTCTACTTCAAGAAAGCGAATAGTGCGCAACAGCTTGCTACACTTCTTCATCAATTCGGGATTGCTGGCACGGTCAGCGGCGAGTGCAAAAACATTGGGGTTAGAGGTGTGATTGAGAATCATAATGTAATTTCCTTTCTCTTGTATGTATTAGGTGTTAGCCGGGCGATTTTGGGATTCTCCCGGCGGGTCAATCGTGGTCTGCCCGGCGCACTGCTTCAAAATATCGTCAGCAACTTTGACTTTCTTGCCAAAAGAGCGCAGGCGGGCAAGTTCTCTTGCTCTAAATCGGCGGATTTCTTCACGCCCTTTCTGGCTGTTCACATCAGGCTTGAAATATCCGCCGGGACGTTCGGTGGTGTACAAAACAAGTAAACCCTCGTTCAATTCCCTTGCGGCGATGGCTCGGCGTTCTCTGGGGGTTACGCCTAGAACACGGCAAATTTCGCTGCCACTCACGGCGTTTTCTTCGCCAATAGGTAAAATATCGTATAGCTTCATAATATCCCTCCATTTTGGTGTTGAGTGTGCTATAATAGAGGGCGGGAATGATAGTAGCCATATTTTTCCCGCTCTCGGCTGTCCTGTGTGCTGGTAACACATGGGGCAGCTTCTTTTTGTTTGCGGCTATTCATTTCTTCGTTCTCCTGTCGATGCGTTCAAAGCCCGGCTGTATTCTTCTTGTACCTCTGGCAGAATCCACTCCCACCACCACAGATTGTTATTAACTTCGTACCGTCTGCAAGTTGGGCACATGGTTAGCAAACCAAAGTACAGATTAGGGCTTGACCATTCAACAAGATAGTGACCGCTGCCGTTGCAGGTGGGGCAGGGACTGCCGCCGGGTGGGTGATTAAACTGCTTGATGTGCTGCAAGCGCAGTTCTCGCAACGTCACCGGGCAACACCCCCCGTTCTTTTCTGAATGCCTGGTTTATGTTGGCTTCCTTTATAGCACGATCAAAGCCCGGCTTGACAAATTGCAGCAAATCCGACTGTGAACGATTAAAGAGGTCTGCCAGATCATCAGGCGAACCCGCCCACGCCTGAATAGCTGGGGGCAACTCTCCGAAAAGCTTGCGGTTTTCTTCTCTTAGCTGGGATGGTGTCACTTTGCCGTCAAACGTAACGATGCCGCCATACCGGGCGTGATAGAGGTTGTCTTGCACCCTTTTAGCAATCCGCCGGGTCTGCGCCCACGATTCAGAAGCAGAGGGCAGGGCGGCGGCTTGCAGCTCTTTGATAGCGTTGCTCCAATCCACAATGAATTGATGCTGATACCGACAGACCGCAAAGGCAGCGGGCAAGGCTTTTAATGCGATCTCGTCCGGGATGTTGCCCAATACAGAGATATACACTTGAATTTCAGCCCGGCGGGCTTCGGGGCTGGGCTGCTTTCCAAAATGGCTGTCGATAGTGGATAAACATTCAATCAGTGCCTTTTGTGTCACGGTGTACCACCCCCACATACTTCATTAAACAAGCGAGTGTATTCCTCTTCGGCTGTCAGCGGCCTTTGCTGGCTCTGCTGGGGCTTCGGTTCGTCCAATGGGTAGAACTTCATCCACCCCCGCATAGTGGATTGATTGACAACCGCCGCCCATTCGCAAGGCTGGAACTCGCTGTTAAGCTGTTCGCACAAGCTGCGCCGCATAGTGTCGGTCAGTTCCTTGTGCTTCTCCTGTCGCATAAGGTCATAATCTTGTAAAGCCTGTAATAGGGCGGAATCTTCACCCGCAAACTGTGCAAAAATATTTGGCCTGTCTTGTTGGGTTGCGCCCCCACTCGCTGCGTCAGCAGTATTGTTTTCTTTGTTATTCTCCCTCTCTTTATTATTCTCCTTTTCTTTTTTCTTCTTATTGTTTGAACCAAAACGGCTTTCTTTTGACGCTTCACCGCCTTTTTCGCCTGCGTCATATCGCTGCTTAGACGTGTCTAACGCTTTCTTGATCATCGGCCAGTAACCCGCAATGTTGCTTGGAAGTGTTGGTTTGTTACCTGTAACTCCGTATTCTATGATGGCTTCATAGAAAGCGGCACGCATTTTGGGCTTCATTGTTTGGGCGGATTCGTAGAACGTAAAGTAAAAGGGAAAGTATGTACGGGGCAAAAGTATCAACCTCACTTCCCGGCGGGGTCAAGCCCTGCAACAGCGGCGGTCAGCTCCTGCATGATGCTCTCCATCTGGTTTGCGGCAGCGTTCAGGCTTTCAATCTCGCCAGCTTCAACACCATCACGCACGGCACGGTTAGCGGCAGAGCGCAGGGCTTCGGTTAAAGTGCAATGGTATGTAATCGGCTCGAATACGGTCTTGCCGTTGTGTTTGCGGGTTCTGCCGACCTTATAAGAAAAAGCGTCAGCGGACAGATAGAGGTTTCGGCACAAATGAATCATATTTGAACTCCTTCCTTATTAGAGGGTAACACGGCGGACCCCCTGCACGGTGTCAGGCTGGGTGGATTCCGCCGGGATGCCGTTGCAGTATTCGGCAATGCTTTCGGCGTTCAGCAGCCAGCGGTTTTTTGAAACCTTGATGTAGCGAATTTTTCCATCATGGCACAGACTGCGCAGGAAGTAAGGCGTTAAGCCAAACTGTGCGGATGCCTGTTTAACGGAAATCATGGTGGGCAGTGTGATGGTGTTGTTCATTCCTTGCCATCCTCTCCGCTGATATTTTTGATAATCTGCATGATTTTTTCTTTTTCATCAGCGGGCAACTCCCTGCGGAGCTTTCGACTGAAATTCGCATCGGTGATTCCCAAAGAATCCGCAATCTGCCAAAGGCAAACGCCAGAGAATGCGGCAGCTCTGCGAATATCACGATTGGGGCGAGTGTTTGATACCATGTGTTTTTCCTTTCTCCCTGCATTGACAGGGCTTGCAAGATGAAGTATAATTATATCAACGAACAACATTGTTTCTGTTCGTTGATTTGATTATAACACAGGTTTACGGAAAACATGGAAACAATCTATTCTAATGAATATCAATGAAGTTTTTTATAAATATTCGTTGATATTTATAGAAAGGGGCAATAATGGGCAGAACAAAGCGGGAATCTACAGCGGCAACGCTTGCCCTTAGTGGGCGGCTTGGCGACCTTGTAGACCAGTGGAAGTACGATAACAAGAAAACTCAAGAAGAACTTGCAAAAGAAATTGGTGTTAGAGCAAGTTCTTTGTCTGATTGGATAAATGACAGTTCAACGCCCACGATAGACCAATTATATAAAGTGGCAAAATTTTTTGATGTTCCTGCTGACTACCTGATAGGACTTTCAAATGTCCAAACTCTGAATACAAATTTACAGGCTACGGAAAAATTAACACGTCTTACAGGTAAAGCGATAGAACGGCTGGGTTATAATCCGAAATTCAAGCCCATGTCACCAGAAGAAGCAGAAAGGGCTATAAAGGAAAAGAAGTTAAAGCGTAGAGCATGGACAGATGAAGAAATTGCGTTGCTTTCCCAAATGATAGAAGATGATTCACTTCTGAAAATTATTAGCCATATCAACAACTATCGTAAATGGGCAAAGATGGACGCTTTCAAACGTACACGATACAGATTGACAGGGGAACGAGAAGAAGGAATGTCAATCGGCATTATTGACTGTGAAAATGAAGATGTAGTAGGTACGGATTTTTCCGTATCTATGGAAGTAGAACAGCATCGGGCAGAAAAAGAGGTCACCTTATATACAGAGAAGATGCACGAAAGCATTGAAGCGGACTATGCAAAGATAGGTGAACAAAATGGCAGAACTAATAAAAAGAACAAAAAAGGACGGTAAAACGGCGTTTCTCGCAAGAGTATATTGTGGGCGAGATAAAGACCGCAAACCGATCTGTAAGACAAAGACCCTTACACCCCCGCCGGGAATGACCGGGCGCAAGCTGGATAAAGAACTACAACGGCAAGCGGATGAATTTGAACAGGCTGTTTTGCGTGGTACGCTTCAATCTGATATGCTTTTCGATGCCCTGTTAGACAAGTATTTCAGCGAGTATGCAGAACCGCAACTGCGTGAACGGACGGTTTACGACTACAAAAAACTTGCCCCTCGTGTGCGTCAGGCTCTGGGCTGCTTCAAGCTGTCTGCAATCAAACCAGACCATATAATGCGATTCTATAAGAATCTGGGTGAATCGAATATCCGACAAGACAGTACCTATACAGGCACAAAAGCCCTGCTCGATCTATTGCCAAAAGGAAAACGGAAAGCAGTTACCGACAAGGCGGGGATTTCAGAACGGACGATGAACACAGTATGCAAGGGCGAAAACGTCAGCAGGGCAACGGCTGAAAAGGTGTCCAACGCCGCCGGGCTTGCTTTCTCCAAAGCATTTGCAGAACACGCCAAAGAGGGCGGCAAGCTGAATGGAAACACGTTACAGCACTATCACGCATTCTTATCCTCTGTATTCTCTCGTGCTGTGGTGTGGCAACTGATTGATTCAAACCCTTGTGACCGGGTGCAGCCGCCAAAGCATGAAACGCCAGACGTTCAAGTGTTGGATGAAAACGAGATAGCGCAACTTCTGAAAGCCCTCGAAACTGCGCCCCCGCTTTATTCGACCATGACACAACTTGCACTGTTCACAGGCGCACGGCGTGAAGAACTGTGTGCGCTGCGTTGGGCTGACGTGGATTTTGAGCGGGCAACGATTCGTTTTGAACGGTCAATGCAGAGAATACCGGGTGCGGGTGTTGTCTTTGCCCCGCCCAAAACCAAGCGTTCCCGGCGGATTATCCGGGTAGGTGATAACTGTATCGAACTGCTGCGAGAATACCGCCAGATACAGCGGGAGCAGCGTTTGCGCATGGGGTCAGCGTGGGTGCGCACGGTTGATATATGCGGCAAGACCATTAAAAACGACTTGATTTTTACAAGGGCGGACGGCACGCCATTCGACCCCCACAGTATTACAAGCTGGTTTAGCAAATTCTTGAAAGCAAATGACCTGACTTCTGCCCACTTCCACAGCTTGCGCCATTCCAACGCAACCTTGCTCATTGCCGACCATGTGCCAGTATCGGCAGTTAGCGGACGGTTAGGGCACGCTAACATTTCAACCACGCTGAACATTTACACAAGCGCAATTCAATCAGCAGATGCAGCGGCGGCAAACAGCCTAGAAAGCACCTTTGAGCGTATCAAAGAAAAGAACCACGCATAAAGAAAGACAGTCCACAGCGGTGATTGTGCCGGGCTTGTGGACTGCCTTTTTATTTGCTCTGGAAAATTTCGCCTTTTTGTTTGGGCGGGGCACTCTCGGCTATGACCGCATGGGGTAGGGGTCAAGCCCATATTCCCCGCCGGGCAGGGGGTGAACGGTTTGTTATACCCTCGTTCCCTGTTGGGGTGTGTCTGGCTCTCCCCATCGTGTGTGCTGGATGCTGGCTTTATCCTCGATGCGCTGCCCTCGTTGGCTCTTGCGTCCTGTTTATGGTATCGCTTGCAAGTGCGACAAAAGTGCGACAGAAGTGCGACAACGGCACGAAACGCAAGAGAATAATCCATAACGTAAAAACGAAAAAATGACGAATTATCTGCTCGAAAACAAATATGATGCAACATAAGAAAATCATTTTGTGCGCATTTGTAATCAGTGGGTTGCAGGTTCAACTCCTGTCACCAGCTCCATTTAGGGCACCTGAATCCGTTGAGGGTTCGGGTGTTTTTCTTTTGGGAAGAGGCTGCCCGCATTCCTGCAAAATAATTTGCGGCAAAAAACTTGACAAATCCCCGGGGCAGTGGTAAGATATACAGGCAGTCCGGCACGGGCTGTGAAAAGAATATGGGCGTGTTCCCGAGTGGCCAATGGGGACAGACTGTAAATCTGCTGCTTTTCAG
>OGUN01001484.1_pt1 | contig 16267 bp, 9 predicted proteins | sample 1553621 | NCBI WGS metagenome assembly OGUN01 (sample SAMEA2580300, study PRJEB22360) | human gut metagenome | biome: human gut; feature: human-associated habitat; material: faeces | place: Denmark | collected 2008/2010
GCAAATATTCATTAAACCCGTATTCCGGCGAGCCGGCCACCCACTCTTCTTGTTCCGTAGCTTCCTCCGTGGCAAAATAAGCAGCCTGCGCTTTCCCGAATGCACCGCCAAAATAACCCAATCCACATCCCCCCCAAGGATTTTCGGCTATCGCCCGACCAGCGATTTTCCACATTAAACGGCGTCCATCGGCCGAATCTTTTTTCATCAGATAAAGTCCACTGAACAACAGCAACAGACACACCACACCGATACCCGCTACCCACCAAGCCTTTTTTCCCAGTTTTCGTCCCAGCTCTTTCAGCTGTTTCCTGATCCGGTAATAAAATGCCGTTACCACCCCGCATCCGGCAACCGCCGCCAACCAGCTGCTCCGGCTCATTCCGGCCGGCAAAATAGACAAAATCAACAACAGTATCCCCCAGACAAAGCCGGACTCCAACTTGTACCTCCACTCACCGACACTCTTTTGCCGACCGGGATACACCGATAAACAATAGAACAAAACGACCGGCAATACCATCACTAAAAATCCCGAATAAGGCCCCGGGTTAAAAAAAGATCCTGTCAGCCGGTAAAGCGAATGCCCCGAGGCGAACCAACCATACAATTGTCCGAACCCATAAATCGTCTCTACCAATCCCGCTCCCATGAGCGTCCACAACATCACCGTGACGGCATTCCGGAAAAGCGAAGAAAGCAGACGCAATAAAAAATAAAGGATCACAAACAAAATCCATAATTCTGTCCGATAACCGACCATCCCATCCCCATAAACCGAACGCAGCAGGACATATCCCCCCAACAACAATACCCCCGCATCCGGCAGGCGAAAACGAAATTTTTTCCGAACGCACCAAGCCACTGTAATACCACACAAAACTTCTATCCAAATCACCCGATAGAAACCGAAACGCACGGCCGTTACATGGCTTTCTGCCAGCTCACGATCACGATCGTACCAAAATACAAACAACAGTGCAGTCAACAAAAACACCACGATCCCTTTAGTTGTGGCAACCCACCGATTATCCGAAACCATCCGATTCTTTTAAAAATTAATATAGTGATCCCATATTCTGTTTCATCAAATAATCATAACGAATCAGAAAATAAGACAAATTTAAAGATTTTTCCGATATAAGCCGTTTTAATACACCATATATATAAAAAATCGGAAATTATAATAGAATTCGGAGATACCCGTTGGGGAAATATTCCACAAACCGGGGAATTATTACTCAGCTATCGCTTGTGTAATTAAAATGTAAATAATTGTTTATCAGTTGTAAAATCTTGCAAAATCCGGTTGGCATGTGTTTTATTGGATGCTATAGTATATTCAAAAAATGGAAAATATGCACAATCTGAAAAAATTTAATATGAATAGAAAGTATAGAGTCCGGATACGATGCCTGACCTTTCTGGTAACTTTGTTCTGGCTGCCGCTTCATGCTCAGGAGGCCGGAAAAGAATTCCGGCCGGCCGGTGAACCGATTTCTTATGCAGAAAAGGATAACCGGAAAAAATCTCCGGAACCGTTGGAAGACCAAAAGGATAAGTTGAAAAAACAGCATATCATTACAGTCAAGGGACGAGTGACCGACGCTGCCGGAGAACCTTTGATCGGTGTAAATGTACTGATCAAAGAAAGCGGCACAGGGCAAGTGACCGATCTTAACGGCGAATTCAAATTACCGGATATCCGGTTCGGTTCCCCGTTACGCATCTCCTTTATCGGATACAAACCCCTCGAGGTCAATGCGCGGGAAAATATGCGCCTTACCTTGTATGAAGACCGGACAAAATTGGATGAAGTAGTTATAGTAGGATATGGTTCACAGAAAAAGGCAAATCTCTCCGGAGCTGTTTCCTCGGTTAACATCGATGCCTTGGCCGAGCGGCCAGTCACCAATGCCGAGAATGCCCTGGCCGGATTGGCCTCAGGACTGACCGTAACCAATTCGGGGGGGAATACCCCGGGTTTCGAGACTTCTACGATCCGGATCCGGGGTGTCGGTACATTGAACAATGCCGATCCGCTCGTGGTGATCGATGGCGTAGCCGGTTGTGCTATCAGTGATATCAATCCCCAGGATATAAAAAACATTTCGATACTGAAAGATGCCGCTTCGTCGGCCATCTACGGTTCGCGGGCTGCCAACGGAGTGATCCTGATTACCACAAAAACCGGATACGAAGGCAGTGCCAAAATTACGTACAGCGGCAATTTCTCGTTTGAAAAGGTAGCTAAACGTTTGAATCTGGTCACCGACTATGCCGATTTTATGGAGATTCAGAATGCGGCTCTGAGTGCTAACGGGCAAGCCCCCCGTTTCTCCCAGACCTCCATCGACGCCTGGCGCAATGACAACGGAGCTAACCCCACCGTTTATCCCAATACCGACTGGCAGGATCATATTTACCGGAATCCGTCGGTGGTACAGAATCATAATCTTTCGGCTATCGGAGGAACGAAAACGGTACGTTATAACCTGTCTCTGGGCTATGTGAAAAATCCGGGTATCGTTTATAATACCGATTATGAGCGTTATCAATTGCGTTCGAATGTCGAAGTCGACATCAAACCCTGGATCACTGCCGGAATGAACATCTTCGGTTATATGGATTCCAATAATCCGAATGCCGAAAATGCTACCAACGGAGGAGACGTGATATTCGGTTCGGGAGCATTGAATACGGTTCCCGGCATGACGCTCTATGACCCTGAAACGGGTCTGTACGGAGGTGTGCAAAATCCGGAGGAAGAGAACGTCAGCAATTTTAATCCTTACCGGCGTATGTGGTTTTACAAAGAGGATTTTCCGATAAAAACCCGTCGTATCGTCCCCAAACTGTTTGCCCGTTTGTCACCGGTAAAAGGTTTGACCCTGAGTGCTTCGTTCACCTATAACTCCTGGGAACGGAATGAAGAATATCAATTATGCGACAAAAATTTATATCGCTTTACACTGGATGGACCTGTACTGCTGCGGGAAGGTACAGTCCGTACTTATATCAACCGGTATAATCGTCGGAATACGTTCCGGACTTCGGATGTGACGGCACGCTATGAATGGAATGTCAGCAAACTGAATGCTTCTGCACTGGTTGGTATCAGTCAGGAATACAATAAACGGGAAGACGAACGGTTCAGGAAATACGATCTGGCCGACGATGCTCTGACCAGTATCAACGGGGGGAGTACCAACGGTGAGATTGAAGGAAACTATACAGAATGGGCCATGCGTTCATATTTCGGCCGGATAAACCTGTCGTGGGACGATAAATATCTACTGGAAGTAAACCTGCGGGCAGACGGTTCCTCCCGTTTTGCCCCCGATAAGCGCTGGGGATGGTTTCCTTCCGTATCCGCCGGTTGGAGTATTTCGGAAGAACCCTTCCTGAAAAAAGCTGCCGGTTGGCTGGATATGCTGAAACTGCGGGTTTCTTACGGTACACTCGGCAACAACGCCACATCGACTTTCTATATGTATCAGCCCCTTTATGCTTCAGCCAATTACGTACTGGGCAATGCGGTGGCCAGTGGCCTGGCACAGACCACCCTCGCCAATCCCAATCTCACCTGGGAGACGACGCACATGACCAATATCGGTCTGGATTACGGGTTGTTTGCCCATCGTTTAAGTGGTTCTGTGGATGTATTCAACAGGCTGACGACAGATATCCTGATTTCATTGCCGGCACCGTTAGAGCACGGCACTTCTGCTGTCCCCAACCAAAATGCCGGCAAGGTACGCAACCGGGGTATCGATTTCGATATCAGCTGGTTCGATCATATCGGCAGTATGACCTATTCTCTTGGCTTCCACATGGGATATGTCCGCAATAAAGTGACCAAATTTCAGGGGGAAGTCCCTTCTATTAACGGCGTTTATAAATTGCAGGAAGGAAAACCCATCAATCAGTTATATGTCATGTCTGTGGACCGTATTGTCCGCGATCAGTCCGATCTGGACTATGTACAGTCTCTGGTCGATAAAAATCCGGACTATTTCGCCACTTATCAAAGACCGGAATTGGGCGACTTCCTGTATGCAGATGCGAATCATGACGGGAATCTGGATGCCAACGACCGGATCGAGATCGGTAACGGCAACTCCCCCGCATTTACTTTCGGCGGTAATATCGGTATTTCCTGGAAAGGATTCGATTTCAGTATGTTGCTCCAAGGGGTAGGAAAACACAAAGTCTATTATAACAACCAGGCATTCCGGTTTGTCACTGTCATGGGGCAATCCTTGAATAAAGATATTACCGACCATGCCTGGACACCTGAAAATCCTTACAATTCCAAATATCCCCGGCTCCGGAACAATGCCAACAGTAAAAACAACATTGCCAGCGATGCCTTGGTGTTTAACGCCTCTTATTTACGGTGTAAGAACATTCAGTTAGGATACACACTTCCCAGCCATATTTCGGAGAAATTTTTTGTCGAAAATCTCAAAATATATACCAGTATCGACAACTTGTTTACCTTAACGGATTTCCCCGGCCTGGACCCGGAAATAGCCGCCGGCGTAGGTTATCCTCAGTTGAGGCAATATTCAGTAGGAATCAATGTCACATTTTAAAATTCAGCACTAATGAAAGGACACTATATTTTTTCCGCTCTTTTAGGTATAGGTTTATTGCTCCAAGGGTGTGAAACGCTCGATTATACTCCTGCCGACCAATTGAACGACAAAACGTTCTGGCGGACGGAGCAACATGCCAATCAGGCGGCCGTCGCTCTGTATGCTGCCATGAAAGCCGGCTGGGCTTTCGGACGCGACTTTACTTTCGATATGATATCCGATATTGCGGACGGTACGTCTCCCCATGCCGGAATTGCCCGGGGTACCTCTTTTTCATCCGGTGACGCTTCTGTCCAGAACACCTGGCAATATCTCTACGAAGTAGTACACCGTTCGAATACGGTCATCCGGAATGTCTCCGCCATGGATATCGATGAAACAGTGAAAACACGTGTCATAGGCGAAGCCAAATTCCTGCGTGCCATGGCCTATTTCAGAATGCTCAATTGCTGGGGAGGAGTACCTTATTACGATGAGAGCTGTATCATCGAAGAGGAATTCGCCACCTTGTCCAACCCGCGCGAATCGGCAGAAACCATCCGCGGTCACATTCTCGACGACCTGACGGATGCCATCTCCAAACTTCCCGTAGCCTGGGAAACATCCGATTACGGGCGTGCCACGAAAGGGGCTGCCTACGCTTTGCGCGGGAAGGTATATCTTTACAACCGGGAGTGGAGCAAGGCCATTGCCGATTTTGAAGAAATCGTCTACAACAAAACGAATAATTACGGCTATGAACTGCATCCGGATTACAATGAACTGTTCCGCTTGTACAACGGCAAACGCAGCAAAGAGATGATTTTCTCCATCCAGTCTCTGGACGGTAACGTGGCAGGGCACGGGCTGGAATTGTGCAGTTTTCTGGGCAATAAATCCACTATGCGCCTCATTGCCAGCAATTGTATCGTACCTTCGACCCACCTGGTGGATATGTACGAGAACCTCGATGGCAGTCCGTTTAACTGGGACGATATCTTTCCGGGATTCAACGACGGTAGTCCGGAATTCCGGCGTGATGTCCTGAGTGTTGCGATAGATGACGGGAGTACAAAGATTACCGACTTATTGAATTGTGACACAACTAAAGTCCTCGACGCATACCGCAAGCGGGATCCCCGCCTGTGCCTGAATGTCATTACGCCTTATTCCCATTATCTGGGAACAGACGCCGGTTCGGTGCCGATGGATAAGCAGTTTGTGCTTCACAATCCCCAAAAAGGCGGTTCACCGATGGAAGCACAGGCCTTTATCCGGAATTCCGAAGGCTGGAATTCTTATTTCTGGCGTAAATTTATTCCCACCGGTAATCTTGACGGTTATTGGGGAGAATATACGCGGGTGCCTTATGAATTTCCGTTGATTCGCCTGGGGGATGTACTGTTGATGCTGGCAGAAGCATATAATGAAGATAACAGTTTAGACAAAGCCGTTACAGAACTCAACAAAGTACGCGACCGGGTGGGGATGCCGTGGTTGAACAATGGTAGCCCCTGGCTGGCTGTCAACAGCCAGGAAGAAATGCGGCAACGTATTCGTAACGAGCGGGCGTATGAATTGCCGGCTGAGGGCCACCGTTATTGGGACCTGAGACGTTGGGGTATCTATGGCCCGACAGTCAAAAATGCAACCGATATCTACGGCGATTTGATGTTTACACGTGAGTACCAGCCACGGCATGAGCTATGGCCTATCCCGCAGGTAGAACTGGAACGGAATCCTAATCTTCAGCACGATCAGAATCCCGGATGGTAAAATGAATGTAGGATTATTGATTCATCGTTGGGGTCTTGCGGTACGAGCTTGCCATGAATAGCAAGGTCGAGTATCTTTTGACGTAATTTCTTGGCATCCATTGATATGACTACGTTGTTTCCCATATTTTAATCCTCCTCAATGTTAGCCAACAACTTTTTTAGGGATCACGGACTTGTTTATCAAGTTGAGAAAATATATCTTTACCACGTTGACTTACGAGAGCCATCCATGAAAGAATTGAGAGGGATGTACAATAACACGAATTTTAACGACACGGAATTAAGGAATATAATAGAAGGACAAATAGGTTCTTTCGAGTTGTTATTTCGTAAATATTATCAAGTGTTATGTCACTATTGCATGGGAATCCTTGATGACGCGAAGAAGACGGAAGACGTTGTGCAGGATACTTTCGTTTACTTGTGGGAAAATCGGCAAAAGATTAACATAAAGACTTCCTTGAAGTCCTATTTGTACCAGTCTGTACGACATGGAGCTTTAAAAGTGATTCGCTCTCGGGCATTAGAACAACGACATCTCCCCTATTTGACGGAGTTTATAAAGTACTTGGAAAGGTCAGAATTCTCGGAGGATGAACTTGACAGGTTACGTGAAGTTGAGCAAGCGATAGATGAACTTCCCCCGTCGTGTAAAAACGTTTTCTTGATGAGAGTGGTGGATCGGAAGAGTTACAAGGAGATAACGAGAGAGCTTGGGATCTCGTTGAACACGGTAAAAACGCAGGTGAGTAAAGCCTACCGTTTGATCCGTGGCAAGGTTCGTGACCGCAAGAGTCTTTTCCTGTTTATATGGCTACGCGTTATCAGGTCATGGTGAGGCGTTGGTCTTGAAGTTTTTTTGTATTTTAACACTTTAGACGATCATTTTTTTTGTATTTCGGATCACCCTTTTCGTCCGGTTATGTCCCTTGATACAAAAAAAATCAAGATATGCGCGACGATTTGTGTTACATGATTCAAAGGGTTGTGAACTCGCGGAGGGTTAAAAATTTTGACGCCTCATCCGCTTGGGTTCGCATGAGTACCCGGGTATCCGTGACGGAAGGTCTTCGTTTCTCTCCGGCGTGGCGAGTATTCGTCGCTTGTTTTTTAGCTTTTTTTTGTTTTTTCTTTTTCACGAGCGATGGTCCCGTTTCTCGGGACGCATTTTTTTCCTCGATTCCCGATACTTCCTTCCCGCGCGTTCACACTGGCGGGGCGGTCGAGTTACACCTCGCGAACGGCAGGACGGTATTCCCTGGAGAATCGACCGAGTTGCGAGAGGAAGCCCTGGGGGTATCAATGAAGCGTGATAGCGTGAACGATCGACTTGTCTTCCGTAGCGATAGCGTTGGGGTTGACACCTTCGAGACTCGTTATAACCGCCTGGAGGTGCCCAGGGGTTCCGAGTTCACTCTCGAGTTGCCGGATGGGAGCCTGGTTCGGGTAAACTCTGGTTCGGTCTTTTGTTTTCCCGTGCGTTTTTCTCCTGCTTCCCGTACTGTTTACTTGGAGGGAGAAGCTTATTTCGAGGTCTCGCGAGCGGGAGGTTCGCCGTTTAAAGTCGTGACGAGAGATCGCTCTGTCACGGTTCTTGGCACGAAATTCAACGTTTCTTCTTACCGGGAAGACCGGTGCTGGATCGCCACCCTGGTGGAGGGTCGGGTTCTTGTTTCTGATCGCGGTTCGTCTCGCGAGCTGGGGCCTTCGGAGCAATATGTGGTGGATAAGCACCTTGGAACCGTGAATGTTCACCGGGTGGACGTGTCGATAGGGACTTCTTGGTTGCTAGGCCAGTACCGTTTCAAGGATTGTCGTCTGGAAGACATAATCAAGAGGCTTGAGCGCTGGTACGATTTCAGAACCGTTTATCAGGATACCGTGATCAAGAACCTGAGGTTTCGAGGGGTCATCGATAAACGTCGCACGCTGGAAAAGACGCTGGGACTTCTCGAGGAGACAGGGGCGATCTCCTTCGAGGTCAGGGGAGACACGGTGTTACCCCTTCGCGGTTCATGCCGGGATGCCGGCCTGGTGTTCCCTGTTTCTTTTAGGTGATACATAATTTTGTTTTGGCACACGTGTGTGCATTATATCATTTAAAACCTTAATATATGAAAAAAGTAATCACAAAGAACCTTTTCGCCGTGTTCTTCTCGGTCAAAAAGAGTTTCAAAGAGACAGTTTTTACCCTGGTAATTTTAAGTACGTTCCCTTTGGGCGCTTCAGCACTCTCCCCGGGTGACCAGGTGAGTTTCAAGCGGGATGTATTGACCCTGGAGGAGATGTTGGACGAGGTTTCCTCGCAGTTGAAGTGTGACGTGTTTTACAGTGAGGACGAGTTCGATGGCGATCGCAAGGTTCGCTTGCCCCGGAGGCAGTTGTCCCTCGACGAGCTGTTGCGCGTGGCGTTACCCCCGAAATACTCTTACACGATAAAGGATGGGGCTATCGTGATCTCGCCCGTTCCTGGCGACACGAGCCGGAAAGTGTCGGGGATCGTGAGGGACGAGAACGGGGAAGCCTTGCCAGGCGTGACCGTGTTGCTGAAAGGGACGAGCACGGGTGTAACGACCGGTCCCGACGGTCGTTACACCTTGTTGATACCCGGTTCTCACCCGGGGACACGTTTGATCTTTTCTTTCGTGGGGATGGAGACCCGTGAGGTGGTTGTTGACAGGGAGGTGATCGACGTCGTGATGAAACTGGACGTGACCAAGATGGAAGAAGTAGTCATTACAGGTTATCAGGTGATAGATAAGAAGAAGTTAACCAGTGCCGTATCAACCGTAAAGGTTAAAGACGTAATGATTCCGGGAACGATGTCCATTGACCAAATGTTACAGGGACGTGTTCCTGACATGCTCATGATGACAAATTCCGGAGAGGTGGGTGTTGCTCCGAAAATCCGTATCCGAGGTACGTCTACTTTGGTAGGTAATCGCGAACCGCTATGGGTGGTAGACGGTATTATCGTTCAAGACCCGGTACCCATTGCCCCGGAAGAATTAAATGATCCGGATTACATCAATCGAATCGGTAACGCCATTGCCGGACTTAACCCCCGGGACATTGATCGTATTGATGTGTTAAAAGACGCCTCTGCCACTGCAATTTACGGAGTAAAAGCAGCCAATGGGGTCATTGTGATCACCACCAAAAAAGGACAAATAGGACGTCCGGTTGTAAACTATGACTTTTCTACAACCTACAGAAGACGCCCTCGTTACACGGATCGCAACATCAACTTGATGAATTCCAAACAAAGGGTGGAATTTTCCAAAGATCTGGTTGAAAAACATCATATTTACTCCTCAGGGGTAAACTTGATCGGCTACGAAGGGCTAGTCGCCAATTTGTACAACGGTTCCATTAATTACGATGAATTCGCTTCAGAAGTCACCAAATTAGAGAGCATGAACACTGATTGGTTCGATCTATTGACAGAAGATGTATTCTCTCATCAGCACACCCTCAGTCTTTCCGGTGGTAGTGAAGAGATACGCTACTATTCATCCATTGGATATGCCATTGACAACGATGTCATCAAAGGAAATCATTACGAACGTTACACAGCAGCCTTAAACGTGGATGCCAACGTTTCTCCGAAAATCGTTGCCAGCCTTAATCTTAACGCCAACATCGGTAAACGCGAGTACAGCGAAGAAAGTGTAAACCCCATTGATTATATTTACAATACAAGTCGTACAATTCCGGCCTTGGACGAACAAGGAAGGTATGTTTACTACAATCGCCAGTACGGCTATCAACAAACATTTAAATACAATATTTTAAATGAATTGGATCACAGTTACTCGCACCAAGACAACTCATCGGTAATGTTAACTGCCAACTTGCGTTACAAAGCAACCGATTGGCTATCCATGCAGGCAGTATTTTCTTATTCAACCTCTAACACAGAACAAGAAAACTATTTGGGAGAACAAACCTGGTATGCAGCCAGTTTGCGCAAATCGAATTATGGCGAACTCCCCCAGAAAGGAGATGAAGTTGAAAACACAATGCCTTACGGAGGTGAGTTAAGAAAAGATTACACACGCAACAATTCTTACACGGCACGTTTACAAATGGATATCAGCAAATACTTCGGAAAAGAGGAACAGCACAACATCTCTGCCAATTTGGGGTACGAGGTAAATTCCAGCAAGTACGTAGGTTTCAATCGCACAGACAGAGGATATTATGCCGATCGGGGCAAACAATTCTCTACGATCAATTTGGATGATTTCCCGTATTACAAAGACTGGGTACAAAACAATGTGCCAACAATTTCCGACAACTTAACGAATATGATTTCCGGATACATTTCCATGTCATACAGCTATAAGAATTATTTCACATTGAATGCGAATACTCGTATTGACGGATCCAATCAATTCGGCAGCAGAAGTAACGAAAAATTGCTTCCGGTATGGTCGGTTTCCGGAGCCTACAACATTTCAGAACATTTCGACATCGACAACAAATGGGTGAACAATTTAGCATTACGGCTTTCTTACGGTTATCAAGGAAACATGCTGAACGGCCAATCCCCGGAAATGATTATCAAGAAAGAACCTTTTGACACGCATTACAACGAATTAACGTCAAGTGTGAGCATTTACCCGAATCCGGATTTACGTTGGGAACGTACCAGCTCTTTCAACGCCGGACTTGACTTTTCTCTGTTCAATAATGCCGTTCAAATGAATACTTCTTACTATTACAAACACACGAAAGATGCATTCTTGACAAAGAAAATTTCGAGTGTGAACGGGCGCAACGAATATGTGGTCAATTCCGGTACGATCAACAATCAGGGATTCAGTATCGATGCCACCGTTTCCCCCATCTCCAACGAAAATTTCCGCTGGACGCTTTCAGCTTCCTATTCCAAAGTATTCAATGAAATGAATACCAAACCGGAAGACGAGCAATACGAATTAGAAGACTTCCTGACAGGTAATGCTTTAACAAAAGGAAATGCGGTAAGTACATTCTGGTCATACAAATTTATCGGCTTGCACCCGCAGAACGGAGGACCTGTTTTCGACGATATGCAAGATCGCAAACAAGAACTCATGGGTTTGAGCAAATACGACACCTACACGATGGTTTTGACACCCTCAGGACAACGGGATCCCAAAGCACAGGGAAGCATCACCAGTACATTCCGTTATAAGAGCTTCCGTTTAAATTTCATCTTGAACTACAGTTTCGGTTCCAAGATTCGGCTTTTCGGATTATATGATGACGGATTAAATTTTGATCCTGAGAAAAATGTGAATTACGAAATGGTAAATCGCTGGAGAAACCCGGGTGATGAAAATCACACAAATATTCCGAACATCATCAACGGTTCCGATCCGGCAAGCCAAGCTTACGCTTTGCATTGGTCTCGCGGGTTAACGGGAATACAGATGATTGCTGAAAATGCCTGGACCATGTATGACAATTCCGACCACCGGGTAGTCAGCGGAGATTACTTGAAATGTTCAAACATGAGTCTCAGCTACGATGTTCCGGTCGGCAAACTGGAAAAATACGGTATTTCCATGTTAACAGCCACCTTGTCCACAACAAATCTATTCGATATCAGTTCGAAAAAATTAAAAGGACAAACTCCTATCCAAAGTGGATTCTCAAATACGCAATTATCAGAGCGTCCTACTTGGTCATTAAGTCTTAGTGTTTCATTTTAAAAGAGAGTAATTTATGAAAAAAACATATTTAATCGGCTTACTTTGGTTACTGCTCGCTTCCTGTTCTGATTTTCTGGAAGAGTATTCACAAGATCAGGCTTATGTTCAGAGTTACAATGACTTGGACGAACTACTTGTCGGAGAAACCTACATGGAAACGGTTTTCGGAAGCGACGGAGATGCTTATTATCCTTACGTTCACTTGATGGCAGATGAAACCAAAGAAAATTTAGAGCCTGACTTTCACGGTGAACGAGATTATAACGAATACCAGAAAAAATATTTCGGATACGTGACTTGGCAAAATCGGGTAGGTTTAACCGTAGACAGATTATCAACCAAAGCGGAGGATGCAGACTGGGATCGCCTGTACAAACACATCAATCTGGCTAACATGATTCTTTACGAGATAGAGAAACAACATGTAGAAAATGACGATGACCGGAAAGCGATCAGCAGGATTCGCGGAGAAGCTTATTTTTTAAGAGCTGCCTATTATTTCATTTTGGTGAATTTATACGGCGAGCCATATCAAGCTTCTATTGCCGAAACGGCTTTAGGCGTACCTGTAAAAACCAGTGAGGCCATCGAAGACAACATGTTTCCGAGAGAGACTTTGAAAACGGTATACGATTTAATTATCAGCGATTTGGAACTTGCAGCCAAAAATCTGGAAGGAATCAGTCGTAAATCAATTTATCGGGCTAACATCACTGCTGTCCGTTTATTGCAGAGTCGGGTGTATCTTTACATGCAAAATTGGGAAGAAGCAGCCAAGCATGCGCAATTATGTTTGGATTTGCAATCAGAGTTGGTTGACCTGAACACGTTCGGAAACTCGGAAACCGCTTTCGCCACAGCAAGTTCGCCCGAATTGATTTTTTCCATGGGAGGCAACAACATTCCGCGGATGCTTAACGACCAGTTTGCCGGCCTCAGTGCTTCTGCTGACCTGATCGAGTGTTATACACAAAACGACCTCCGCAGGCAGTTTTTCCTGACAGAAGTGGAATACACCGAGTACTATGATTGTAACAAATACGTCAAGCAAGAAGCAACCAACAACGCCAACGTATCGGATAATTTCATGTTCAGAACTGCCGAAGCTTGGCTGAATCTTGCCGAAGCATACGCTTGCATGGGTGGTGAAAACAACGAGCAGGAAGCTCGCACCGCTCTGGACCGTTTGAGACAACACCGTATCGAAACGAGCCATTACGAAGCCACTGCTTTATCCGGGGATGCCTTGATTGAAGAGATCCGGGCCGAAAGACGCCGGGAGTTGTGCTTCGAAGGCCATCGTTGGTTTGATTTGCGCCGTTATACCGTAAGCGAAAAGGCTCCTTTCACCGGAAGTATTCGCAACACGTATTCCGAATACGATTACTTTTGGGATGATTGGGAATGGAAGTATTATTGGGATGTTTCATCCTCTTCCACTTACGAATTAACAGCCGGCGATCCGGCGTGGACATTGCAGATTCCGTATGAGGTACTTCAATTTGAGGAGTTAACTCCAAATCCAAGACATGAAAGAGCACCTATATCAACAGAAAATTAATAATAAAGCTATGAAAAGTATACAGATATATATCCTTTGCGGATTGGTTTTATTCAGTTGCTTCTCCTGTAAAGAAGAAGATGACATTGTACCCAATCCTCCGATGACGAACTTGTTTGCCCCGGCAGACGGAGCAAATGATCCGACCTCTGAATTGCGCAGACAATTCTATACAGAAACCGGGTGTTATCTCTTATTCACCGATACGTTGAAGCACGAGTATACAGGCGTTGATGCGTATGGGAATGCACTGTACAACACAGAGCTGCTCGATTTGACGTATGGCATCACCAGCACTGTCCGTTGGGCTTTCGCTTTCACGAATTTGCCTGATTACGAGGAACAAAAAAACGCCGTAGAGCTATTGAAAACGTATGTTTTACCCGCTTTGAACAAAAGGTATTATCCTTACTCTTTTTTATTGGTTGACAATCTGAGAGCTTCCGCGTGGTATGTGGAAGAAGGTGCCACCGATGCAGAAGGATTCTGGGGTAAATTTTCAGAACAGTCCTATTACATCGGAACTCGTGCCATAGCCATATCCATATCCAAATTACAACAAAATCCGGAAGAATTTCTTCAGCTTCTACAACAAAACATAATTAACAATTACCTGTCATACGACAAATTAGTCGAATTTTATGAACCGGGAAAAGATTGGTATGGTTTTCACGATTATACAACAGCATTTTATAGCGAAGAAGCGTTCATCGAGGCGACGGGGATTTTGGCATACTATTATGAGGCCCCCTGGGACGAAGGAGAGGAGCCCTGGTTGGAAGCATATGACAGAAACAGCGATTTGGATCGATATATAGATTGGATTCTCAACCATACGGAAGAGGATTTTGAAAATCAATATGGGGATTATGCCATAGTCATGAAAAAATATGACATCGTAAAACAACTTTTAATAGATGGTGGTTTTTTAAAGTAAGCAAAATAGAATGAATATGAAAAAACAATTGATAACTTTCATGATGATCTTCCTCGGGTTAAGCTGGGCTTGTTCGGAGGATGAAGATAATCATTTGCCCGTGATAGAACCGGAGGATAGTGGTGTATTCACAGATGCCGAGGGACGGGAATTTTCATGGGTTCGTTATGGAAATTTGGAATGGATGACAACGAATCTGAATATAGAAGCCAGTTATGGGTATGAAATCAGCCACGAACGCACGAGAAATCCGATAGAATTAGAGGCGGAAAAGGAGCAAAATTACGCGACATTCGGTTATCTGTACACGTATGAGGCTGCCTTGGAGGTGGTTCCGGAAGGTTGGCGCATTCCGACCGACGAAGACTGGCAAGAGTTGGAAAAAGCAATGGGCATGTCGGCAAACGAGTTAAATATGACCGGCTGGCGAGGAGCTTCCGAGGGCGCACTATTGCAACAAGCGGAAGGGACCAAGATCAACCTCCGCATGGGAGGAATGGGCGAATATGACGGTTACGGTTATTTTTCACCTTATTTTGCCTATGTCTATGGTTTCTATTGGACCTCAACCCCGGAAGGAGAGGAAAGCAATTACCATTATTGTCGGCAGATTAGTTACAAATCGGAACAAATCGCCCGAACGACTGTAGACAGAAGCAAAATGCTCTCTGTACGTTGTGTGAGAGATGCAAAAAACAAATAAATTTCTCAGCTTGAGAGACGGAGAGCATCGACTCTTCGTCTTCTCCGACTTTGATGGGACAACAGACAATGCAAGAAATAATTAAATTGTTCAACATGAAAAAAATCGTATCATTTTTATTTATTCTTTTCACAGTTTCTCCGGTGTTCTCCCAAGAAAACGAGAAATTCGATTGGAGTCGCCCCATGTTGGGTAAAAAAGCACCAGCTTTAGATGTCAAAGAATGGATAACCGAGAAACCCGAAACGACGGGAAAATTCATCGTACTCGATTTTTGGGCAACATTCTGCGGGCCTTGTGTGAAATTCACTCCACACATGAACGAATTTGCAAAAAAATTTAAAAAGCATGCCGTTTTTATCGCTATTGCCACACAAGCAAAAGCAGATGTAGAAAAAGGGATTCGGAACATTCAAGAAATAAAAAAGAAAAAGGAAGTGAATTTCCGGAATGTTACAGGCAGAACATTTATCGTACAATATAACAGAAGAAGGAAGACAATCAGAGATATTAACAGATGTAAGTTTTACGGTGGAAGACGGGGAGATGCTTGTCATTACAGGTCCTAACGGGGGAGGTAAATCGACGCTTGCGAAACTTCTTATGGGGATCAATGAGGCGACAGGCGGTAAGATCATACTGGACGGGCAGGATATTACATCGTATACGATCGATAAGAGAGCGCAGGCAGGAATGGGGTTTGCATTTCAGCAGCCGCCGCGCTTTAAGGGGATGACAGTAAAAAGGCTGCTTTCTCTTGCGGCAGGCAGAGAATTAGATGATACGACATGCTGTGAGTTGTTAAGCAGTGTCGGTCTTTGCGCGAAAGAATATATTAACAGAGAAGCTGACGCGACGCTTTCGGGCGGAGAGATGAAGAGGATTGAAATTGCGACAGTTCTGGCAAAAGATCATAAGATATGTGTATTTGATGAACCGGAAGCAGGGATTGACCTGTGGAGTTTTTCGATGTTGATCAAGCGGTTTGAACAGATTCACAAAGAAA
>OGUN01001487.1_pt1 | contig 16251 bp, 10 predicted proteins | sample 1553621 | NCBI WGS metagenome assembly OGUN01 (sample SAMEA2580300, study PRJEB22360) | human gut metagenome | biome: human gut; feature: human-associated habitat; material: faeces | place: Denmark | collected 2008/2010
TTTTGCAGTTAAAGAGGCCCGTTTCCTTAGGTGGGGAAACGGGCCTCTTTTTGTCTCTGGGCTTGTGAATTGGCGGAGACAATAACCGTTGGCAGCTATTTCGAGTTCTTGATGCGGCGTGTGGCTGTGGCGGTTATTCCGAGTCCCATGGCGGCGATTCCTGCGAGTGCTATTGCGCTCGGTGCTGTGTCGCCCGTGTTCGCGAGCTTGCCGGCGGTATTTGCTTGCTTGCCGCTGCTCGAGTTCGCCTGCTTGGTGGAGCTTGGTAGGGCGTCTTTGCCGGTTGCAGGTGAGGCAACGGGCGGTGTCGCCTCGGCGGGTTGCGTTGAGCCGGAGGGAGGCGTCGTCTCGGTCGGTTTCGTTATCTCGGGCGAGGTGGCCTTGTCTGCCGCGGCCTTTGCCTCTTCGTATGCCTTGCAGGCGTCGTCATAGGCCGCTTGCGCCTTTTCCAAATCGCCGAGGAGCGCATTTCGCTTGGCTATGTCCTCGTCGATGTGGGCTTTAGCTTTCTTTGCCTCACTTTCGAAATACTGAACCTGTTTTTCCTGGCTTTCGAGCCGGCGTTGGTAGCGGTGAAGATCATCTTCACAAGATTCTTCTCGCCTTTCTGCCGTCATGATCTCCATGCGCAACTGCTTAATATGCTCCTTAATAGCTGTGCTGGGCTCCTCGCCGCCGAGTGCTTCAAGTGCCTTATCTAATTCTGCCTGAAGGCCGCTTGTCCGGTTGTGGGCCTCATCGTATTTGGCTTGGGCTGCATCGACGTTCGCTTGCATGGCGGGAAGGGGTTCCCTCCGTTTGCCGGCTTCCGCCACCACCATGTCGTAGAGTTCTTGAAATGCGGCAATGTCATCATCGATTTCCGCAATTTTCTCGGGACTTGCGGCGTTTTTTGCGGCCTCGAGTTTTTTGAGCGCTTCCTGCATGGCTGCATACGCTTTTTCTTTTGCGGCGGCCGCATCTTCCGTCTGCAAGGCAACTGCAGCGGTGGGGGAGCTGGTTTCTGCCGCGATCGCCGTTACGGGGGCGATTCCCGCGACAAGTGCCGCGGAAAGGGCGATGCCCACGGTTGCTCGTCTTGCTCTTCTTGCGAGAATGTCGTTCATCTCGGCACCTCATTTCAAGGGTCGGCGACTAACTTGGTAGCACTAATGTAAGTATATCAGGCGGTTTGCCCGCCATTGATCGGGTGTGCGCGTATACCCCTCTGAAAACTGAATCCCGTTAGAAATGACGAGTTGTTTACGCTTCTTTTGGGGTGGCGGTACTATCATGGTTCGAATTGAATGTGGATGATGATAGGGAGCGCCTATACATGATTGAGCTGCTCAGGCGTTTTGGTGGTAAGTTTCGCCGATATATGGTGATCGGCCCTGCGTGCAAGCTGATCGAAGTTATCTTTGACCTGCTGACGCCGCTGGTGATTGCCCAGATGATCGATAAGGGCATTGGGGCGCACGACGTGAACGCCGTTATCCACTACGGTATGGTGCTTGGCGCCATGGCTGTGATCGGCATCTCGTTTACGCTTGTCTGCCAAAAGATGGCGGCGCTCACCTCGCAGGGCATGGGCACCGACATTCGCGGCGCGCTCTACGAGCACATCAACAAACTGAGCTATGCCGAACTCGACCGCTTTGGCACGCCGTCGCTTATTACCCGCATCACCAACGACGTCAACCAGGTGCAGCTTGCCGTGGCGCTGGGCGTGCGCATGCTCATCCGCTGGCCCTTCTTGGCGGTGGGCTCTATGTGCGCGGCCCTTGCCATCGACCTTAAGCTCGGCATGATCTTTTTGATTTGCACGCCCGCCATCGGCCTGGTGTTTTGGTTTGTCATGGCGCGCTGCATTCCGTATTACAGGCAGCTGCAGGCAAAGCTCGACCGCATCGCGCTCATTTGCCGCGAGGGGCTTTCGGGCGCCCGCGTGGTTCGCGCCTTTGTGCGCGAGGGCCACGAGCGTGAGCGTTTTGCCCAAGCCGCCGATGACCAGGCCAATACCGCCATCGCGGTGGGCAAGCTCTCGTCGGTTCTCAACCCCGTGACGTTTTTGGTGATGAACCTGGGTGTGTGCGCCATCCTGTGGGTGGGCGGCATCCAGGTCAACGCGGGCGAACTCACGCAGGGCCAGGTCATGGCGTTTGTGAACTACATGACGCAGACGCTCACCTCCATCGTGTACGTCGCCAACCTGGTCGTGGTCTTTACCAAGGCGAGCGCCAGTGCGTCGCGTATCAACGAGGTGCTCAATTGCGTGCCGAGCATCGCTGACGAGGGCAACCAGCCGGTCGCGCTGCCTGAGCCGAGCGACCTGACGGGTGGCGCTGTTCCGGTCCCTGCGCTGAGCTTTGACCATGCGAGCTTCTCGTTTGGCGCCGGCGCGGCAAATGCCGTGAGCGATGTGACTCTGGAGCTCCCGCTGGGCAAGACGCTTGGCATTATCGGCGGTACGGGTAGCGGCAAGTCCACGCTTGTCTCGCTTATTCCGCGCCTATACGATGCGAGTACCGGCAGCGTGAGCGTGATGGGCGCCGACGTGCGCACCTGGCCGCTCGACCAGCTGCGCCACGTGGTCGCGACCGTTCCGCAGCGAGCGTCGCTGGTGAGCGGCACCATCCGCAGCAACCTGACCTGGCGTGACGAGTCGGCGACCGACGAGGAGCTCTGGGCGGCGCTCGACATGGCGCAGGCGAGCGAGTTCGTGCGCAACAAGCCACAGGGCTTAGATGCCCCGGTCGAGGCGGGCGGCAAGAACTTTAGCGGTGGCCAGCGTCAGCGCCTGACTATCGCGCGTGCCCTGGTGGGTTCGCCGCAGGTTCTGATCATGGACGACTCCGCCTCGGCACTCGACTTTAAGACCGACGCGGCGCTTCGCCGTGCCATCCGCGAGCGCAGCGTGCGCGGTGCCGTCGAGGGCGGGCTGCCGCTCACGACGGTGATCGTAAGCCAGCGCGTCTCGACCGTGCGCGACGCCGACATGATCTGCGTGCTCGATCACGGCTCGGTTGCGGGCCTGGGCACGCATGACGGGCTGTATGCAGGCTGCCAGCTCTACCGAGAGATCTGCCAGTCGCAGCTGCGCCGCGAGGAACTCGAGGGCCAGCAGGGGAGTGCGGCGCCCGCGCCCGTCCCAAGTCTCGCGTCCGCCTCGGCTGCCCCGGCATCCACTTGCGCAAAGGAGGGTTGCTAAATGAATCCGTACACTTCCTCCGGTTCGGTCGCCACGATGACGGCCAACGTGTCCGGTAACGATAACCTCAACGACCTGGGCGACGGTCCGCGCCAGCCCGGCGACCCTGAGCGCTATCCCGTGGGCGCGGTGACCCGCCGCCTGCTGGGCTATGTTCGCCCGCACCGCGTCTCGTTTACGGCGTCGTTTGTGAGCGCCGCCATCTCGGTGATCTTGCAGCTCTACACGCCCATTCTCATTGGTGAGGGCATCGATCTTATCGTCGCCGCCGGGCAGGTGGACTTCGATGCGCTGCTGCCACTCGTTACCAAACTCGCGCTCGTTGTGGTGGGCGCCGCGGCCTTCCAGTGGCTGCAGGGCTATTGCGTCAACCGCTTGTCCTACGAGACGGTGCGCGACATGCGCGTGGAGGCGAGCGACAAGCTCGGCCGCATGCCGCTCAGCTTTATCGACGGCCATGCCCACGGCGACCTCATGAGCCGTGTGGTCAACGATGTCGACCAGGTGGGTGACGGTCTGCTGCAGGGCTTTACCCAGCTTTTCACCGGCGTCATCACCATCGTGGGCACGCTTGCGTTTATGCTTTCCATCAACCTGACCATGACGCTCGTGGTGGTGCTCGTCACGCCGCTTTCCATTTTTGCAGCCGGCGCCATCGCCAAGCTCTCCAACAAGAGCTTTACGGCACAGCAGCGTATTCAAGGGCAGCTCGGTGGTCATATCGAGGAGTACGTAGGCGAGCAAAAGCTTGTCGACGCCTTTGCCTACGGTCCCAACGCCCAGCAGCGCTTCGATGCCCTCAATGCCGAGCTTTACACCGCGGGCGAGCGCGCACAGTTTATGGGTTCGCTCTCCAACCCCGGCACGCGCTTTATCAATAACATCATCTATGCCGTGGTCGCTGTGATCGGCTGCGTGGGCGTGATCACGGGCGTGCCCGCGGCGCTTACGGTGGGCGGCGTGCAGATCTTCCTGTCCTATGCCAACCAGTACACCAAGCCGTTCAACGAGGTCACCAACGTCATTACGCAGATCCAGACCGCGTACGCCTCGGCGCGCCGCATGTTTGCGCTGCTCGATGCGCGCGAGCAGGAGCCCGACGCGTCGGACGCTGTAGAGCTTGCCGCCCCGCAGGGCGAGGTGACTTTTGAACACGTGGACTTTAGCTACGTGCCCGACCGCAAACTGCTGCAGGATATCTGCATCGAGGCTAAGCCCGGCATGCGCTTTGCCCTGGTCGGCCCCACGGGCTGCGGCAAGACGACGCTCATCAACTTGCTGCTGCGGTTTTACGATATCGATGCCGGACGCATCATGGTCGATGGCCGGTCTTCGCGTGACTACACGCGCGCAAGCCTGCGCCGTGCCTTTGGCATGGTGCTGCAGGACACTTGGCTGTTCGAGGGCACGGTGGCGGAAAACATCGCCTACGGCTGTCCTGACGCCACGCGCGAGCAGGTTATCGAAGCTGCCAAGCGCGCGCATGCGCACAAGTTTATCGTGCAGCTGCCAGGCGGCTACGATACGGTCATCGGCGAGGACGGCGGCACGTTTAGCCAGGGTCAAAAACAGCTGCTGTGCATCGCGCGCGTCATGCTCACCGACCCGGCTATCTTGCTGCTGGACGAGGCGACCTCGAGCATCGATACCCGCACCGAGCTGCAGGTGCAGGCGGCATTCGACGAGCTCATGGCCGGTCGCACAAGCTTTGTCGTGGCGCACCGCCTGAGCACCATCCGCAACGCCGACTGCATTCTGGTGATGCGCGACGGCCAGATTATCGAGCGCGGCACGCACGACGAGCTGCTGGCGGCAGACGGCTTCTATGCCGAGCTCTACCGCAGCCAGTTTGCCCAGTAGGGGCTACCGATTAGCGGCAGATGGTTTACATCTGCGTTGTTAGTACTAAGATATTCATCTAATAAATTGCATTAGTGGCTTTAGTTTTGGGGGAAACGAGGCAACGTGACTATGACGTGCTCTCTGGTGGTTAACAGCAAGAGCGGTAATACCAGGATGGTTTCGGGCGCGATCAAGCGCGCTCTGCAGGCTGCGGGCGTTGAGTTTGTCCATGCCGCGGCGTTGAGCGACGATGCGGATGCAGATCAGGTTGCGCTCGAGGCGCAGGGCGCCTGCGCGGCCGACACAGTGCTCGTCGGTTTTTGGTGCGACAAGGGCGCGTGCACGCCTTCGGTCGCGGCGTTGCTCTCCGCTTTGCACGGCAAGCGCGTGTTCCTGTTTGGCACCTGCGGCTTTGGGGCCGACCAGAGCTACTATCAGCAGATTATCGACCGCGTAACTTCCAATTTGGCTGGGGATGCCGAGCTTGCGGGCTGGGCGATGTGCCAGGGCAAGATGGGCCCCGCGGTCAAGCAGCGCTACGAGGCCATGCTCGAGCAAGATCCCGACAACGCCCGATTTAAGATGCTGCTCGACAACTGGGTTGCCGCGAAGGACCATCCCACCAAGGAAGATCTGGACAACATGGCTGCAGCCGCCAAAAAGGCCGTTTTGGGCGAGTAGCTTCGTCGTTCGCGGTCCTTCGTGCAAAACAATACAAATGTGAAAGCCTCGAAATTCTCGAGGCTTTTTTCTTGACACTCATAGGCGCAACCGTGGCAAGCGTTTGGGGTGACATTTTCCATCACCCCGATGACGAGACCGTCCTGGACGACACACTCGCATGCGTTCGCTGGATGTATGCAGAGTGGGACGCACTTTCCGAATGGATGGGGTTTCGGAAAGTGCGTCCAGGAATTTGCCTTTGGAGTGGGATGCAGTTTCCAGTTGAGGGCTCTGGCGGAAAATGCGACCCGGAATTTGTGATCGGAGTGGGATGGAGTTTCCCAACGGGGCCGTAAGCGGAAACTGCATCCCACTCCGGACGTGAATTCTGGGACACGGTTTCCGGATTCAAAAAAGGCCACATGACGTGGCCTTTAACTTGTATATGCTGCGGGTATCCCCATGACAAGCCGCGCTCCAACAACAGGGCGTCTGTCCGGGCGGAGGCATATAAGGTTCATCGCGAGTTCCGCACGCAAAGGAGGCCACTTAATGTGGCCTCCGTCTTGCGCAGGACTGTCCGAGCAGGGAACCTTATATGCCTCCGCCCGGACAGACGTTTCAGTTGTGAATTAGCAGCGACCCGCTACTTGATCTTGGTTGTACCCGGTGCCAGGTTGGGGTCGGTCTCGTTGGCCTCGGTCTGGAAGTGCTCGGTGTACACGTTCTTGCCGTCGCGGAACATCTCGTAGTACTGCATCTTGGCGTAATCTTCGCGCGCCTTGGTGGCGGCATCGTCACCGGTGACGTTGGAGGAGAGCGCCCAGCGCAGGCTGGCGTCCTCGTAGCCCACCGAGTTAATAGCGGGCAGCGACTCGCGCAGCGTCATGTGCGCCTTCTGGTAGTCGGTCAGCGGTGCGCCGATCAGCTGCATAAGCTGCGTGGACAGGTAGTTGGTGGACAGGTCGTCGACCTCGCTCGTCTGGTTGCAGCCGGCAACGTCGTAGTTAGCCCAAATGATGTAGTCGGTCTGCCACAAGCGCTCCTGGTGGGTGGCGTCGTCCTCGCCGGTAAACCACTTGTCGTTGAACTTGGACGGGAAGAACGGCTGGTGGTCGCCCCAGAACACCACGACTACCTTACGGTCGAGCTTGCTCAGGGCGTTGAGGAAGTAGCGAAGCGCCTGGTCGGACTGCTCGATGCACGAGACATACTCGTCGACATCGGAGAGCGTGCCGTCCTCGACGGTCTTAGCGTCCAGGTCGGTCGTGTCGATGTTCAGGTGCATTTGCTTGTCGGCCGGCAGCAGGCCCGTGTCGTAGCCCGAGTGGTTCTGCATGGTCACGTCGAAGATAAACTGCGGATCGGCGTTCTGGTCGAGCAACTCGAGAATCTTGTCGTAGGTCGCCTGGTCGGTCACCATACCGCGCAGGGTATCGGCGCCCTGGAAATCGTTGATGGACAGGAACTGGTCAAAGCCAAAGTCCTTGTACACGTTCTCGCGGTTCCAGTTGGTCGCGTGGTTGGGGTGCATGGCGGTGGTGGAATAGCCGAGCGACTTGAACTGCTCTGCCAGATTCCCGGTCGTTTCCATGTTGTAGATGGTGTAGGGGTACACGCCCGAGCCCAGGTTGGCCATGGAGTTGCCGGTCATAAACTCAAACTCGGTATTGGCGGTGCCGCCGCCGTAGGCGCTCACGTAGAGCTTGCCGCGGCTGAGGCAGTTGGACAGGTTCTTAAAGTACTGCGGACCCTCGTAGCCGGCGCGCATGTTCTGGTAGATGGATAGGTCCGAGAAGGTCTCGTTCATGATGGCGATGACCGTGGGCTTCTCGCTGTCGAACTGCTCCTTTGCGGCGGCGCGCTCGTCGCTCTTGGCCGCGTCGGACTTGTCGTAGGCCTTGGCGTACTTTTTGAGCGTGGCCTTGGCATCGTCGACGGAGTAGTCGGCGGGTTTGGGCGGCTTGATGGACTGCGCTGCGCTAATGAAAGCGGGCAGGTAGCCCTCGCGCCAGTAGCTCTCGAGCGGGCGCCAGGTGTAGACGGTGATGCCGAGGGTGTTGTAGTAGTCGATGAGCGTGACGTGTGCGGTCACACCGCCCAGGCACAGCACGGCGACGAGCAGGTTGGTGAGCAGCATGCGCTTGGCGTTGGCGGCGCCCTTCTGACGGTGCGGTGCCACCAGGCCGGCGTACTCGCACAGCAGCATGGCGATGGCGGTAAAGCCCATGGACAGCACGCAGAACAGTGAGATCGAGAAGGTGTAGCCGGTGCCGGCGACCGCGGCGGCGGTGGAGATGGCCGAAAGGTCGCCCGGCTGGATGGGCATGGATTTAAACGTGATGACGAAGAACTCGGCAATGCCCAGGACAAAGAGGGCAAAGGCCAGGACCGCGGGAGCTGCGCCGTGGCGCTGGAACAGGAAGAACAGGCCGGTCATGAGCGTGGTGATGATGGCCCACTCGAGCAGGATGCACAGGGGGTAGACCCAGGTAAAGTCGTGGTTGGACGATACCTCCATGCCTAGCAGCGCAAAGACGCCGGCGAGCAGCAGGCACAGCACGGCGGCGACGAGTGGCTTGCCCACAAAGGCGCCGCGCAGGCGGGCGAGCTTGCCGGTGGGAGCGGGGGCGTCGGGCGCGGCGAACGCAAAGACGCGCGGGGCGATGCGGTCGCGTGCGATGCTGGCCCAAGCGCAGCCGGTGAGGATGGCGTTGGTCAGGATGAGCATCACAAAGGCGAGCGGCTCGTTTTGGGCGACGAGGCCAATGGCGCCCCAAATGGTCAAAAAGACCTGGAAAAGGCCGAAGGCGACGCTCCACCCAAGAGCGCTTTTGGCAACGGTGCCCGACTGAGCGCGAATGGCCTTGGCCTCGCGCAAGACAAGGTAGACGGTCGCCGCAAGACCGACGAGCGAGATGGCGGCAGCGAACATGCTGAGACTCCTCACAAACTTAAAACCTACGAAAGCGGGGGTTTACCCGATTGTTACCTAAATATGCGCTGCATTTGCGGGCTGCGCACAACAACCAGCCATATTAACGCGCATGTGCGGCGGTGTGGCGCAATGTAGTGGCGACCTGCGCGATAATGGACGGGAATTACACGGAAACGTAAAGGCTTCTTAAAGAATTGGCGAGGGTAGGGCGATGAGCGAGCGGGTTTGTATGACGGGTGCCGAGTACTGCGGCGGAGCTGCAGGCGTGGATACGTGCGGCTATCCGGTCGAGACGACGGGCAATGCGGTGCTGGACACGTTGGAGCACCGCTCGTCCACGCGTGCCTTTGCGCGTGATGACGACGACCGCCCCGTGGCGGTGACCGACGAGCAGCGGGCGGCGATTCTGCATGCGGCGAGTCGTGCGCCGTCGGCGGGCGCCATGATGATGTATTCCATCGTGAGCATTCGCGAGCAGGCTACGCTGGACCGCCTCGCCGACCTGTGCGATTACCAGCCCATGATCGCCAAGGCGCCCTGGGCACTAATATTTGTGGTCGATTATGCCAAGTGGATCGATCTGTTTGAGCACGTGGGCTGCTTTGAGCCCGAGTTTGTCGAGCGTACGGGCAAGGCGCCCCGCCGCGCGCCGGGTTTGGGCGACTTTGCCATCGCGGCCCAGGACGCCGTGATCGCTGCGCAAAACGCCGTGGTTGCCGCCGAGGCCCTGGGGCTGGGGAGCTGCTACATCGGCGATATCGTCGAGAATGCCGAGGAAGTTGCCGAGCTGCTGGACTTGCCGCCCTATACCATGCCGCTGTCGATGCTCATCATCGGCACGCCCCGTAAGGAGCGTCCGGCCATTGCGCATCCCGTGGCGAACCTGGTGCACGAGGAGCGCTACTGCCGCGCCGATGCCGCGACCATGGACGCGCAGGTGGCCGAGATGGACGCGATGTTTCGCCCGCACGCCCGCGATGTGGGGGAGCGCGTCGTGGATATCTACACCCGCAAGCACACGAGCCCCTTTATGGCCGAGATGAGCCGCTCCATGGAGTGGTGGTTCAAAAACTGGCTCGGAAAATGACGAATGTGACAAGGGGATAGTCCCTTTGTCACACTTCATATCGCCGCGGTAGCCTAAAGACTGTATAAATCTTTATCTAGCTGGGAAAACAGTGCATTAAAACATGGGCCGATTACCTATAATCCCTTCGAACATTAAAGTTGGGAGGAAACCGGCTTATGGAACAAAAGGCCAAGGAGGCAGCTTCGCACGCTGCGATTCCTGTGAGCATCTCGGCGATGCTCGTCACGCTAGGCGTGGTGTACGGCGATATCGGCACCAGCCCCATGTATGTAACCAAGGCGCTCGTTGCCGGCAACGGCGGCATCGGAAGCGTCACGGAGGAGTTCGTGCTCGGCGCGCTCTCCCTTGTCGTGTGGACGGTCACGTTGCTGACCACCATCAAGTATGTGCTCATCTCGCTGCGCGCCGATAACCATGGTGAGGGCGGCATCTTTGCCCTGTACAGCCTGGTCAAGCGCTGCGGCAAGTGGCTTATCGTCCCCGCCATGCTGGGTGGCGCCGCGTTGCTCGCCGACGGCATCCTGACGCCGGCCGTTACCGTTACCACGGCCATCGAGGGCCTGCGCACTATCCCGGCGGTTCATGCCGTGCTGGGCGATGACCAGGGCCGCGTCGTCGCCATTACGCTCGCCATCATCATCGTGCTCTTCTTGGTACAGCGCATCGGTACGGCCAAGATCGGTCACGCCTTTGGCCCCATCATGACGCTGTGGTTCCTATTCCTGGGCGGCACGGGTCTGTTCTTTGTCTTACAGCACCCCGCCGTGCTGCTGTGCCTCAACCCGCTCCGCGGCATCGCCTTTTTGTTGAGCCCCAACAACCACGCGGGCATCATGATTCTGGGCAGCTGCTTCCTCGCCACCACCGGTGCCGAGGCGCTCTACTCCGACATGGGCCACGTCGGCCGCGGCAATATCTACGCTACCTGGCCGTTCGTTAAGTGCTGCCTGCTGCTGTCCTATATGGGCCAGGGCGCTTGGCTTATGAACAACGCTGCCAACCCCGAGCTCATGGGCATTGCCGATCTCAACCCGTTCTACCAGATGCTCGCCCCGGGCCTGCGCCCGTTTGCCGTCGGCCTTTCCACCGTCGCGGCCATCATTGCCTCGCAGGCGCTCATCACCGGTGCATTCTCGCTGGTGTCCGAGGCCAGCCGTCTGGACCTCATGCCGCACATGCAGGTCTTCTACCCTGCCGAGACCAAGGGCCAGCTCTACATCCCCATGGTCAACAACGTCATGCTTGTCGGCTGCGTCATTGTGGTGCTGCTGTTCCAGAACTCGGCGCATATGGAAGCCGCCTACGGCCTTGCCATTACGCTGACTATGATGTGCACCACGCTGCTGCTCTTCTTCTACCTGCACGAGGAGCGTAAGCTCAAGGTTGCTCCGTGGATCTTCGCAGCCTTCTTCCTTTTGCTCGAAGGCTTCTTCTTCGTGAGCTCGCTCACCAAGTTCTTCCACGGCGGCTACTTCACCATCCTCATGGCTGCACTCATCATGGGCATTATGGTGTGCTGGTACAACGGTACGGCTGTTGAGCAGCGCCAGTTTACGCTGCTGCCGCTGCGTAGCTACCTGCCGCAGCTCAAGCGCCTGCGCGATGACGATCGCTACGAGCGCCTGAGCGACAACATCGTGTACCTGACCAAGGACACCCATACCGACTACATCGACCGTGATATCGTCTACTCGATTCTGGACAAGCATCCCAAGCGCGCTCGCGCCTGGTGGTTTGTGAATGTCGAGACCATGGACGAGCCGCATACCTTTGCCTATTCGGTCGAGACGTTCGGCACCGACTACGTGTTCCGCGTGCATCTGTACCTGGGCTACAAGATTAACCAGCGCGTCAATGCCTATCTGCGTCAGGTCGTTCAGGACCTGGCTGCCACCGGCGAGCTGCCGCCGCAGACGCATGACTACTCGGTCTACAAGGATCCGGGTAACATCGGTACGTTCAAGTTCGTCCTGATCCGTAAGCTTCTGGCGCCCGAAAGCGATGTGGAGCCCAGCGAGCGTACGGCCATCACGCTCAAGTACATCATCCGCCGCGCCGCCGGCACGCCCGCACGCTGGTACGGCCTGGAGAACTCCAACGTGAGCTTTGAGTACGTGCCGCTGTTCACCAAGTTTAAGGCCGTGAACAAGATGCAGCGCCTGGCTCCCAACGAACGCCCGTAGGCGCCGACGGGTTGCACGGAGTTGGTTTTCGATGGACAAGATTGAGACCGGGGAGGCAAACATGGATGCAAAGATGCTTGATGGCCGCGAGGTGGTTGCCGAGCTGGTACGTGAGGCGCGTGTCGACGCCGCCGAAGATCGGTTCTTCACGAATCGTGCCAACATGGACATGGCCGACCGCGTGATCTCGATCGTGGCACTGGTATTTGGAGCGGTGCGCGTGTGTGCCCTGCTCGCGCACGTGCTGTTTGTCTAGCGACCGTCGGTTGCAAAGGCTATACACTTGGAACCACCACAAGGGAAACCACCACAAAGGTGCCTGTCCCTTTGTGGTGGTTTTTGTTTTTGAGAGAGGGGCGGGGCGCTGATGGACGTCCGTACGGACGACGATATTGCCGATAGCTTTTGGTGGCGGCGCACAACGCTGACGCGCCGCACTCCTCTGTATGACGCCTGCGTGTCGGTGGGGCTGCTGGTCGCGGCGACGATTGCGGGCGCGCTGCTCGACCATCCGGGTCTCGCACCGAGCATCATGATCGTCTATGTGTTCGCCGTTCAGCTGTGCGCATTCTTTACCTGGAGTCGCCTGTATTGCTTGCTGAGCTCGGCTGCCGCCGTGGCGCTCTACAACTTCTTGTTTGTCGACCCGCGCTACTCGCTGTCGCTTATCGACCGCGGCTATCCCGGCATGTTCTTCATCATGTTCGTGGTCTCGCTTGTGTCGAGCTCGATTGCGTTGGCCCTGCGCCGGGCCTTGGCGCAGGCTGCCGCTAGCGACCGCCGTACGCATATGGTGCTCGAGACCAACCGCATGCTGCAGCGCTGCGCCGACGAGCAGCAGATCGTTCATGCCATGGCAACGCAGCTGGCGCGTCTTTCGGGCTGTCCGGTTGTGTGGTACAGCGCCGACGCCGAGGGCGATGACCTGCTGCCACGTGCGACATACACGGCCGTGGGCGATGCCGCGCCGGTGCATGAACTGGCGCCGCAGATGCCGCCGCGGCTCTCGGCGTCCGCCTATGTGGGAACGCCGCTCGACGCCACGTTTGGCGGTTCGGCGTTTTATGGCATCTACCTGACGGTTCGCACGGGCGACGGCTTCGTGCGCTCGGGCGACCCCGCCTCGGTGGTGGGCGTGCTGGCTATCGTTGCCGAGCCCGACGTGCTGACGCACGAGGAGCGGACACTTGCCGATGCCATCGTGAGCGAAGGCGAGCTGGCACTCGATCGCGCCCGCGCCATGGAGGCCCGCGAGGAGGCGGCGGTGCTCGCCAAAAACGAGCAGCTGCGCGCCAACCTGCTGCGTTCCATCTCGCACGACCTGCGCACACCGCTCACCAGTATTTCGGGTAATGCCGACGTGCTGCTCGACCAGGGCTCGACCGGCACCGCCGTGCTCGACGCCCAGACGCGCCGCGGCCTGCTCCTGTCCATTCGCTCGGATGCGCAATGGCTCAACGCCACTGTCGAGAATCTGCTCGCTATCACCAAGCTCGAGGGTGGCGGCATGCGCCTGTCGACCACGCTCGAGCTCATGGACGATATCGTCGAGGAGGCGCTGCGCCATGTAAGTCCGGCCGTGCGCGAGCACGACCTTAAAGTGGTGGCGTGCGATGAGCCGGCGCTCGTCAATGTCGACGCGCGCCTGATGGTGCAGCTGGTGGTCAATCTGGTGAACAACGCCGTCACCTATACGCCCGCAGGCTCGCATATCGTGATTTCGATTGGCGTCGACGGTGGGCACGTGACGTGCTCAGTGGCCGATGATGGCCCGGGCATTGCGCCCGAGGATCGCGAGCGGATCTTTGAGTCGTTCTACACCGCCAACCACGGTCTTGCCGACAGCCATCGCAGCGTGGGCCTGGGTCTTTCGCTCTGCCGCTCCATTGCGTTGGCGCATGGCGGTAGCATAGAGGTTGCCGCGGCGGACCCGCACGGCTCGGTCTTTACGATTGAGCTTCCCGTCGCCGATGTTTCGTTTGATAAGGAGTAGCGCCGTGCCGAACTCTGCCGTAAAACCGCTCATCTTGGTCGTTGAGGACGACCCCGCCGTTCGCAACTTAATCGTTGCCGCGCTCGAGGCGCACGGCTTGCGTCATATGGCCGTGGAGACCGCCCATGCCGCCATCGCCGCCGCCTCATCGCAGACGCCGAGCATCGTGCTGCTCGATCTGGGCCTGCCCGATATGGACGGCGTCAAGGTGGTGGAGTCGGTGCGCACATGGTCGGGCATGCCGATTATTGTGGTCTCGGCGCGCAGCGAGGATGCGGACAAGATCCGCGCGCTCGATGCCGGCGCCGACGACTACCTGACCAAGCCGTTTTCGGTCGAGGAGTTGCTCGCGCGCATTCGCACAACGCTTAGGCGCCTTTCGTATGCTCAGACGGGCGGTGTTTCCTCCGAGGGCTCGTTCGATGCCGGTGAGCTCCATATCGATTTTGATGCCGGTATCGCCACGATGGATGGCGAGGAGCTGCATCTGACGCCGATCGAGTACAAGCTCCTGTGCCTGCTGGCGCATAACGCCGACAAGGTGCTGACGCATCAGTTTATCCTGCACGAGATTTGGGGCACGGCAACTAAGAGCGACCTGGCGAGCCTGCGTGTCTTTATGGGCACGTTGCGTAAGAAAATCGAGTCCGACCCCGCGCATCCGCGCTACATCCAAACGCACGTGGGTATCGGCTATCGCCTGGTCACCCAAGGGTAGGACGGCGTCCGCCATCCCACTATGAGTTGCGGTGAAATACGGTCTAAATTTGCCTAATTCCAGGCAAAGCAGTCCATATTCCACCGCAACTTTTTTATTTGCCCTTGGGCTTGCTGGCGTAGAACTTCTTCTTTTTGGGCTTGCCGGCGGGGGAGGGTTTGCCGTCGCCGCGCGGCCCTCGGTCTCCGGCCTGCGCGTGCGCGGGCGCCGTTGCGCGAGGCTTGCGGGCTTCGGGGTTGCGCAACTCCTCGGTTCGCTCGGCAATCTCCTCGGCGTTAAAGCCGACCTCGGCCATGGCGTCCTCAATGGGCAGGCGGCGCACGATGTAGCAGTGGTGCACCTTCTGGTTGCGCGCGAAGTCCTCGGGGATGGTCTGCGCCGTAATGTCCTCCAACACCACGCCCGCGCGCGCGAGCTTGCGCGTCTCGGGGCGGAAGCCACGCAGGTTGCAGCTAAAGATGGCATGTCCGCCCTGTGCGAGCAGGCGCGATACGCCGGCCAACAGCTCAACATGGTCGCGCTGGACATCCCAGGTACGGCGGCCCATCTTGGACGAGTTCGAGAACGTGGGCGGGTCGACAAAGATCAGGTCCCAGCGGTTGCGCGTCTGGCGCTGGTCGCGAATCCAGGCAAGCACGTCGTCGCGCACAAAATGATGCTGCGGACCAACAAAGCCGTTCTGGCGCATATTGCGCTCGGCCCAGTCCAGGTAGGTGTTGGAAAGGTCGACCGTCACAGTTTCCTCGACGCCGCCGTCTGCCGCATAGCAGGTGGCGGTGCCGGTATAGGCGAACAGATTGAGGAAGCGGCGCGCCTGCTTGGCGTGCTCGCGCACCAGGTTGCGGGTGACGCGGTGGTCCAGGAAGATGCCCACATCCAGGTAGTCATCAAAGTTGACGGCAAAGGTGAGTCCACCCTCTTCGATGAGCGGCAGGCGACGGCGCGCGATGTTGGCGCGCTCGCCCGATGCGCCCTTGCCGGCGCCCTGTTTGCCGTACTGCGAGCCGCCGCGCGAACGCATGCGGGCCTTGGCGTGCACGTGCTCGGCCGGAACATCAAGGATGCGCGGCGCGATGGCCAAGATGTCGAGCATACGGGCCTGGGCTAGCGCGGGATCGATGGTCTTAGGCGCGGCGTATTCGGCGATGACGAGCCAGCGGCCCGGCGTCTGCGGGCAGCCTTCGTACAGGTCGATGGCGGCGGAGTAGTCGGGCAGGTCGGCATCGTAGACGCGGTAGCAGCTCACGCCCTCGCGCTTTGCCCACTTGCGACGCAGACGGGCATTCTTGCGCAGGCGGTTGGCGAACTGCTCCGACTCGGGGATGAGCACGGGCAGCGGCTTGCCGTCGCCCAGGTCGAGCGTGGCAGCAGGTTCGGGCATGGCGGAAGCGGCGGCTTCATCGTTGGTTTCGTTGGCATCCTCAACCTCGACCTCGGCATCCGCACTGGTCGCAGCCTCAAACGCTGCGGCGGCGTGGTCGAGTGAAGGCCAAACCTCAAGAGCCGCCTCCTCGTTATTGGGCATGACGGCGATGGAGTGCGCGGGCTCGGCATGGAGCGCGCGGGCCAGCAATCCGTCACGGGTGAGCGCGGCGACCGGGGGCGAAGCGAGCTCCGGCGCGCGAGGCAGCGCG
>OGUN01001497.1_pt1 | contig 16190 bp, 13 predicted proteins | sample 1553621 | NCBI WGS metagenome assembly OGUN01 (sample SAMEA2580300, study PRJEB22360) | human gut metagenome | biome: human gut; feature: human-associated habitat; material: faeces | place: Denmark | collected 2008/2010
TGGACGGCTTCCGCAAGGACGTGGAGAACATCCACCTGATGGGCTTCGATGGCAAATCCATCATCAACCCCCGTCAGATCCCCATCGTGCATGAGATCTTTACTCCCACCCAGAAAGACATCATCTTTGCGGAAAAGGTCGTCAAGGAGATCGACTCCAAGAAAGCTCTGGGCATCGGTGTCTTCACCGTGGACGGCAAGATGATCGACATCGCCTTCTACGATGGCGCAAAGCGCACCATTGATCTGGCCAAGGCTTCCGGCGTGTATAAGGGGGATTTGTAATTATGATCAACGCAGTCGGCAGAGAAATTCCCGAAGAGATCCTGGAGCGCACCGGCAAAGAGGTCTTCCAGGGCAACAATTATAAGGACGGCAAGGCTTTCCAGAAAGCCAGCCCGAAAGTGACTCCCGTGATGCGCAATGACCACGACAAGATGGTCAAAGACATCCACGAGGCGCTGGTCAAGTGCAACGCCCACGACGGCATGACCGTCTCGTTCCACCACCACTTCCGCGAGGGCGACCTCGTGGTCTGCATGGTCATGGAAGAGATCCACAAAATGGGCATCAAGAACATCACCCTGAGCGCAAGCTCTCTGGGCAAGGCGCATGACGCCCTCGTCCCCATGATCGAGGACGGTACCATCCTGAACATTGAGTCCTCCGGTGTCCGCGGCAAGATCGGCGATGCCATCTCCCACGGCAAGCTCAAGGGTCTGGCTACCATGCGCAGCCACGGCGGCCGTGTCCGCGCCATTGAGACCGGCGAGACCCACGTGGATATCGCATTCATCGGCGCGCCCAGCTGCGACGAGTACGGCAACTGCTCCGGTATGGGCGGCAAGACCAACTGCGGCGTCCTGAGCTATGCTTATGTGGACGCTGAGATGGCCGATTACGTTGTGGCTGTCACCGATTGTCTGGTGGCTTACCCCAACTACCCCGCTGAGATCAACCAGACCAAGGTGGATTACGTCTGCGTCGTGGATCAGATCGGCATCCCCGAGAAGATCGCTACCGGCGCTGCCAAGCCCACCACCGACCAGCGCAAGATCCTGATGGCAGAGTACTGCACCCAGGTCGTGGCCAACACCCCGTACTTCAAGGACGGCTTCTCTTATCAGACCGGTGTCGGCGGTGCATCCATCGCTTCCACCATCTCCCTGAGCAAGATCATGGAGGAAAAGAACATCCACATGGGTCTGGGTGTCGGCGGCCTGACCAAGCCCATGTGCGAGCTGCTGGACCGCGGCCTGGCACGCAAGCTGGTGGATACCCAGGACTTTGACCTGGACGCTGTCAATAACGTCCGCTCCAACCCCAACCATTTCCCCATCTCTGCGGGCGAGTATGCAAGCCCCATGAATAAGGGCGCGTTCGTCAACAAGCTGGATTACGTCATCCTGGCTTCTCTGGAAGTGGACACCCACTTCAACTGCAACGTTGTGGTTGGTTCCGACGGCATCATCACCGGTGCACAGGGCGGCCATCCCGATACCGCACAGGGTGCAAAGTGCACCATCGTCATCGCTCCGCTGCTGCAGGGCCGTATCCCCGCCATCTGCACCGATGTGACCACTGTCACCACCCCGGGCGAGAGCGTGGACATCGTTGTCACCGATTACGGCGTGGCGGTCAACCCTGCCCGACCCGACCTGCTCAAGGCTCTGCAGGACGCTGACTGCGTGCCCCTGAAGACCATCGAGGAGCTGCGTGACATCGCTTACTCCATCGTCGGCGAGCCGGACAAGGTCCAGTTCGGTGACCGTGTGGTGGGTATCATTGAAGCACGCGACGGCACCATCATGGACGTTGTGCGCGAAGTCAAGCCTTTCTCTTTCCGCGAAGATTGAGTGTTCCCGCTCAGCGGTTCTTCTGCGGCCTGCCAACCGCAACTTTCGGAATTGATTCACGGAAATTCCTTTCGCTCTTCTTCAACCCGCTGAGCAACTCAGACACACAATTTCATGCGATTCTCCTTTTAATGGTTTTGTGTTTTATACCGGCATAAAACCAAAAGCCCCCGGCTGCACCGCGCGCAGCCGGGGGCTTTCTATGTTGTGGATGAAAAAATGCCGCGTTTACGGCACAAACCGATATCCGACGCCCCGGATGGTGATGATATGCTGCGGGGTACGGGCGTTGTCCTCGATCTTGCTGCGCAGGCGGTTGATGTACACCATGATGGCATTGTCGTCCACGGCGATCAGGTTGCCCCAGATCTGCTCGTAGATCATGTCTTTGGTAAACACCTGCTGCGGGTGGCGGACAAAGAGCAGCAGGAGGGAGCGCTCTTTCTCCGAGAGGTTGAGCTCCACATTGTTTTTGTAAAACCGCATGGTGGTGGTGTCGCAGAGGAACGGCCCGCAGCTGATCTGCTGGCTGTTCTCCTGAGAGAAGCTCTTGCTCCGGCGGATGAGGGCTTTGACCTTGGCCCCTAAGATCTGCGGGCGGAACGGCTTGGTGACATAATCGTCAGCACCCAGCGAGAGGCCGTACATGAAATCGTAATCCTCGTTGCGGCCGCTGATGATGATGACCGGGGTGGTGACGCCGTTGCGGCGGATGGTCTGGATGACATCAAAGCCCTCCATATCGCCCAGGGTGATGTCCATTAAGATCATATCCAGCGTGTTGCTCTGCCGCGCGATGAGGTCCAGCGCCGCCGCGCCGCTGTTCACCACAAGGGGCTCCATCTCGTTGCTGACCATTACTTTGGATAAAAGTTTGCAAATTGCCGGATCATCGTCTACAATAAGAACATGGTAAGACATGGTTGCTTCACCGTACTTCCTCTGACCAAAACCGTCGAAAATTGATACTTAATTAACAGTATAACATTTTTAGCCGGGAAGAGCAAGAACCTGCCCGGCTGAAAGGAGAAACCGCCATGAAACCGAACAAGCCGAACGCGCAGGAAAAGCGCCCCACCCTGGAAACGCTCCACACCCTCTGGGTGCCAATGGCTGTGGGAGCCGTTCTTCTGGTCATACTGGCCATTGTGGCAAATCTGGTCTGGAAAGATTACAGCACGGCCCTGATGGAAAGCCAGACCCGCCAGATGGAGCTGGTGGTGCAGAGCCTGGCCGACAGCATTGAGTTTTCGCTGGAGGAGTACCTCGACCGCTTGGACTCCGCGGTTGCCAAGGTGGAAGCAAACCCGAACGATAAGCCCACGGTGGCCCCCAGCGATACCCTGAGTGATATCTGGCTGGAGGACAACGATGGCAACATCGTTTACCGCTGCTACGGCATTACCGCCCTGAGCGATGTTCTCATTACCCGGTCAGAGGGCGTTTCTTACTGGCAGTACCACCGGGGCGATACCCATTATCTGGTGCTGAAAAAAGCGGCGGGGGAGCAGAGCGTCTGCCTGGTGGTGGATTCCACCACCCTCTACAAGCAGCTGGTCTCGGACATCCGGGTGGGCACCAATGGCTATGTGATGATCAAAAACGCCAATGACATGGTGGTCATGCACCCGGAATCGGCCCAGTGGGGCATCCAGGTGGTGGATGGCCGCCAGAAGCTCTATGCCTACAAAGATCTGGACCTGACCAGCCTGAGCGAGCTGCTCAAGGCCCAGCGGACACAGGACTCCGGCATCCGGGATTATTACTCCTACTGGTGGACCGACCCCAAACTGCCCCGGGTGCATAAGATCAGCGCGTTCCGGCATCTGGATGTGGGGAGCAGCTTCTGGATCGTCAGCGCCGTGGTGGATTACGACGATCTCTACCAGCCGGTGCGGGACAGCTTTTTGAAGATGGCGTTCATGTTCAGCGCCGTTGCGGTGGTTCTGGTGCTGTTTGCCGGGATGATATTCCGTCTGCAGCGGAAGAACCAGCGCAGCGTGACCAAGATCAACGACCTGCAGGAGGTCAACGAGGCGCTGGAAGAGCTGCAGAAGAGCCGGGAGTCTCTGGCGCACGACCAGCGGCTCCAGCTCATGGGCACCCTGACGGGCGGCATCGCCCACGAGTTCAACAACTTCCTCACCCCCATCACGGGCTATGCCGACCTCATTATGGCCGACGCCGACCCCGAGAGTGAAATTTATGACAACGCCCGGGAGATCAGCGAAGCTGCCGAAAAGGCCCGGGACGTGGTGAAGCAAATTTCTTCCATGAGCCGGAAGAACGTGGAAACGGTCTATGACGCGGTGCCCGTGGAAAGCCTCGTCGAGCACACCTGCAAGCTGGTGGAGACCAACTGCCCCAAACAAGTGCGGCTGCGGCAGGAGCTGGAGCTGCACGGCGAAAACGTGCTGGGCAACAGCACCCAGCTGCAGCAGGTGCTGCTGAATATCTGCATCAACGGCATCCACGCCATCGGCGTGGGGGAGGGCAGCCTGACCCTGCGGGCAAAAGTTGTCCCCCGGGAGGAGCTGGCGGCCCGGATCCCCGAGGAAAAGATCTCGGACGACTGGCAGAGCTATGTCTGCGTCAGTGTCACGGACACCGGCTGCGGCATGGAGAAAGACACGCTGGCCCGCATCTTTGAGCCGTTCTTCACCACCAAAAAGCAGGGCGAGGGCACCGGCCTGGGCTTGGCATTGGCGGAGCAGATCATCAGCACCCACCGGGGCCACATCCTGGCCGAGAGCACCCTTGGCCAGGGGACAACCTTCGATATCTACCTGCCCGTGCTGGAGCAGCAGCGCGCCCGGGAACAGGTGCAGTGGGGCGTGGACCACAAGCTGCGCATCCTGGCTGCGGACGACAACAAGAAAGTGCTCAATTTGCTGGAGAAAGATTTCGGCCGTTTTGGCTTGGAAGTGCTCACCTGTTCCCGCCGGGGCGAGGTACGCACCCTGCTGGAGACCCAGCCCTTTGACGCCCTGGCCATCGACGAGAGCCTGACCGGCGGCAGCGGCGTGGAGCTCTGCATGTCCATTCAGGGCAAGTACCCGGCTCTGACCCGCATCGTGATGACCAGCATTCCCACCCGTGAGATCGTGGATGCCCGCCGCCATGGCGTGATCGACGGTTACATCCTGAAGCCGGTCTCCGCCGCCACCCTGCTGGAAGAAATTCGTGCCTGCAGGCGGAGCGAGAAGCAGAAATAATTGTATACAAGTAAGCATACGGACTCTTACAGGATATTAAGTCCTTTCTTAACAAACCGTAATGGACGGCACTTCGGCGTGTAAGTTTACAGGGCTATACTGGAACCATCGAAAGAGGGAATGGAAGTCCAGTAGAAACTGGAATGCCTTCCCAGATACGGAAAAAGGAAAGGAAGTTAACCAACATGAGTGATACGATCCTCGCTCTGCTCGGCTTTGCAACGGTGATTGCGGTCATCGTTCTGCTGCTGCGCAATGTCACGGTCCCTGCACTGGCTTTCGTCGGTGTCTCGACCATCACGGCTGCCATTCTGGTGGCAACCGGTGCGTTCACCCTCGATGAGATGGCAGGCTTTATCAAGGAGGGCGTGAAAGGCGTCCATGGTACCGCGATCCTGTTCATCTTCTCGGTCCTGTTCTTCGGCGTTATGACCGACGCCGGAATGTTCGACAAGATCATCGGCGCGCTGATGAAAAAGGTCGGCAACAATGTGATCGGCGTTGCCCTGATGACCTGCCTGATCGCCGTCATCGGCCATCTGGACGGCGGCGGTGCATCCACGTTCCTCATCACCATCCCCGCCATGCTGCCGGTCTACAAGCGCCTGCACATGCGCCGTGAGACCCTGCTGCTGATCTGCGTTACGTCGATGGGTGTCATGAACCTGTTGCCCTGGGGCGGCCCGACCATGCGTGCCGCCAGTGTTCTGGGCGTTGAGCCCAATGACCTGTGGAGTCAGATCGTTCCGATGCAGGTCGTCGGCCTGGTCCTTGCCGTCGGCACTGCCATCTTCTGGGGCTTCCAGGAGAAGAAGCGCATTGCCAAGCTGGGCGACGCTGCCGTAGAGGATGCCGGCAAGTACGATGATTCAGATAGCGAAGAGAAGAACAATGAGCTGGCTCGCCCGAAGAACTTTATCTTCAATGTGATCCTGACCCTGGCCGTCATCATCGTCCTGGTCATGGATATCTTCCCCTCTTACTATGTCTTCATGGTTGGCTGCGCTCTGGGCATTCTGGTCAACTACCGCGGCAAGAAGCTGCAGAACTCCATCATCAAGAGCCATGCGGCTTCCGGCCTGACCATGGCCTCCACCATTATGTGTGCCGGCGTCTTCCTCGGTGTCCTGAGCAAGAGCGGCATCATGGAGAAAATGGCCATCATGATGGCCAGTGTCATCCCGGCTTCCATGGGCAAGTTCCTGCCGGTCATCATCGGCGTCCTGAGCGTGCCTCTGGCTCTGCTGTTCGATACCGACTCTTACTTCTACGGTCTGCTGCCCGTCCTGATCAGTGTCGGCAACCAGTTCGGCGTCAACCCGGCTCACATTGCCATCGCCATGGTCGTCTGCCGCAACTGCGCCACTTTCATCAGCCCGGTGGCTCCCGCTACCTATCTGGGCATTGGTCTGGCCGGTGTCGAGATCAAAGATCACATCAAGTACTGCTTTGGCTGGCAGTGGGGCGTGTCCCTCATCTGCCTGGTCGCAGGCCTGATCCTCGGCGTCATCACGTTCTAAGTTCCCCATTCCGCCGCTCGGCCGCTTCCCGCAAGGGCAGCCCGGGCGGCTTTTTTGAAAAATCCCGATCCCCATTCTGAATCCCTCAAAGGAGGCTGCTGCAATGAACCAAACCCCTGTCTGCACCGCGGCCGACGCCATCTATCGTCTGGCGGCGGGCGACCTCAAATATCTCAAAGCGGAAAGCGGACACGGCGATATCTCCCGCCACGTCCGGCTGGCCACCTGGGCGAAAGGTCAGTCCCCCTACGCCATCATCGTCACCTGCTCGGACTCCCGGGTCATCCCGGAGAGCATCTTCTCGGCCGGCATCGGGGAGCTGTTCGTCATCCGGCTGGCGGGCAATGTGATCGACGACCAGCAGCTGGGCAGCATCGAGTACGCGGCCGGGCACCTGGGCTGCCGGTTGGTGGTGGTGCTGGGCCACACCCACTGCGGCGCGGTGGATGCCGCCATCCACTACGAGCCGGAGGGGTATATCAAGTGCATCACCGATGAGATCAAAAAAGCCATTGGCGATGAAAAAGACCCCTATAAGGCCAGCTGCAGGAACGTGCGGCACAGTGTGCAGGAGATCGAGAAGAGCCTGTGCATCCACCACATGGAAGAGGAAACCGGCCTGCGGGTCGTCGGTGCGATGTATCACATCGAGGACGGCAGTGTGGAATTCTTGTAAAATTGAGATCATTGCGGCAAAAACGGGTCACTTCCTGCGGGAAATGGCCTGTTTTCTTTTGACAATGCCCGCTGGACAGGCTATACTAACTCTGAATGGAATCGATCGGAAACGGAGGAGATACAAGATGGTACAGGTAGACCTCATCACGGGCTTTCTGGGAGCGGGCAAGACAACATTCCTGCGGCGGTACGCGGCATATCTGGCCGGGCAGGGGGAACGTGTCTGCATCCTGGAAAACGATTTTGGCGCGGTGAATGTGGACGCCATGCTGGTACAGGACCTGCTGGAACTGGGGTGCGAGATCGAGACGATCAGCGGCGGGTGTGACTGTGACACTCACCAGCGCCGGATGCGCACCAAGCTCATCTCCATGGCCATGCGGGGCTTTACCCGGGTGCTGGTGGAGCCCAGCGGCATTTTTGATGTGGACGAGTTTTTTGACGTGCTGCGGGACGACCCGCTGGACCGCTGGTATCAGCTGGGGAATGTGATCGCCATTGTGGACGCCCTGCTGCCGGAACAGCTCTCGCCGCAGGCGGATTATGTCCTGGCCTCCGAGTGCGCCAACGCGGGCCTTGTGCTGCTGAGCCGCGGCCAGCTGGCCAAACCCGGCCAGTGTGAAGCTGCCGTGGCCCACCTGAAACGGGCACTGACGGCCTGCAAGTGCAGCCGGGTGTTCCTGCCGGAGGAGATTTTGGCGAAAGACTGGGCCGCCCTCACGGAAGCGGACATGGCCCGGATCGCCCGCTGCGGGATGCGGCAGGCCAGCTGTGAAAAGCTGCATTTTGAGGAGCACGAGGCCTTTTCCTCGGCGTATTTTCTGGAGCTGGGGCTGCCCCGTGCCCGGCTGGAACGGAACATCCCCGGCCTGTTCACCGACCCGGCCTGCGGGCGGGTGCTGCGGGTGAAAGGCTTTGTGGAGGAAAACGGCCAGTGGGTGGAGCTGAACGCTACCGCCGACGGCCTGACGGCAAGCCCGCTGGCACAGGGCCAGCAGGTGCTCATCGTGATTGGAGAGGGGCTGGACAAGGCAGCGATCGAGCAGAAACTGCGAAACTGAATTTTTTGCAGCGGACAGGCAAAGAAAGTGGGGAAAGAATTTGCTTCTTTGCGGTACCTGGCGTATAATGGAACCAACAAAACCAGGGAGGAAGACCCCTATGAATGGTACGCTCCTGCAAAAGCCCTCGGCCCGCCGGGTGATCGGGATGGTCGTCGGCATCGTCATCATTGGACTGGGCATCGCCCTGTTCAAGCAGTCGCACCTCGGCAACGATTCCATCAGCGCTCTGAACATGCGTCTGGCAGAGCTCTTTGGCATCTCGCTGGGAGTGCAGAATATTGCCGCCAATCTCCTGATGTTCGCCATTGAGATCTGGGTGGGGCGGCAGTACATCGGCCTTGGCACATTCGTCAACGGCATCTGCATCGGTTTCATCGTCACCGCGTTCTATGACCCCATTGCAGCGTTTTTCGGCCCGGCGGCGTCTTTGCCGGAGCAGCTGCTCTGGGTGGCGGCAGCGGTCATCGTTACCGCGTTGGGGGCTTCGCTCTACCAGACGGCAGACCTTGGCATCGCCCCTTACGACGCGCTGGCGCTGGAGCTGCGGGACCACACGCCCGTGCCCTACTTTGGCTGCCGTGTCTTCACGGACGCGGTCTGCGCGCTGGCCTGCTGGATGCTGGGCGGCCTGGTAGGGCTGGGCACGCTGATCTGCGCGTTCTGCCTGGGGCCGGTCATCCAGTTTTTTAACGGGCATTTTTCGGAAAAAGTGCTGCGGTATCAGCCGCGGAAAACCTGAGTATCGGATCTGCACCGTCACGGGAATGCGGTGCAGGCGGCCCTGCGGCAGTGCGGGAAGACGCCGTAGGAGGACTCTCCCAAGGGGGAATAGCGAATGGCGGAAATGGAACATTACCCAAATTTTCAGAAAGACAATTACATCCACCCCAAAGCTGCATGGGATAAACTGCGGATGGCAGGCGCGCGGCGGCAGAATGTTTACCTTTACGCGGCCACGGGCTATGGCAAGACGGAGCTGCTCCACCGCTATCTGCGGCGGCGCAGGCATATCTGGCTCAGCGGCGAGGGCCTGACCGTGGAGACTTTACAGGAGATCGCGCTGCCGGCAGAAGCCACCATGGTCATCGACGACCTGGCCCGGGTGCTGGACCCGGCCGTCCGGCGGGAGATCGTGTCCATGCTGGATCAGCCGGGGTTGTGGCTCGTTCTGGCGGGCCGCTGCCCGCTGCCCAGCTGGCTGACAGGGCCCTACGTCAATGGCCGTCTCAGTGTCATCCCGGAGGAAGACCTGAGGCTTTCCGAGAAGGAGATTGCCCAGCTGTACCTTTCGTGGGGGCGTTCAGCTGCCCCGGAACCTGCTGGAAAAGCGGATCATCCCGCTGGTAGAGGGCAGCCCGTTGGGGGCCCGGCTGCTGGCTGTGGAGATGAGCCGGGGCTCCAGCTATACGGAGGAGCTGATGAATGACCTGACCCGGAAGTTTTACGAGTACCTCAATCAGGCCATTTACAGCGAGTGGCCGGAAGAGATCCGGGAGATGATGATGCAGCTTTCGCTGCTGGAACATTTTGCCATCCAGCAGGCGGAAGAGATGACCGGGCGGAGCGATGTGAACCGCCTGCTGGCCCAGGCTGCCGAGATGGGCAACCTGTTCAGCTTCAAAGACGGCGGTTACACCCTGCGGCCCGCCGTCATCAACAGCATGAAGCTGCGGATGGAGACGGTCTGCGATCGGGTGCGGAAAAATGAGCTGCTCCGCCGTGCAGGCACCATCTGCGAAAAAGAGGGCAACATCCCCCGGGCACTGAAGCTGTATCAGGACGGCCAGTGCGAGAAAGAGATCCACGCCCTCCTCATCGACAACGCCCGCCGCTACCCCGGCGGTGGCTATTACTATGAGCTGACGCCCGCCTATCTGGCCCTGCCGGAGGAGGAAGTGCGCTCCTCGCCCGACCTGATCGCGGCGTGGAGTATGCTCTACTCGTTGGCGCTGAACGCCACGGAGAGCGAGCGCTGGTATGCCGTGCTGCAGGAATATGCCGCGGGCCACCCGGACCCGGAGGAGCACCGCCTGGCTGAGAGCTGGCTGGTCTATCTGGACATCAGCCTGCCCCACCGGGGCAGCACCAACCTCATCGAGGTACTGGACGAGGCTGCCCGGAAGATCCAAACCGAGCGTCTGGTGATGCCGGAGTTCTCGGTGACGGGCGGCCAGCCCTCCCTCATCAATGGCAGCAAGGACTTCTGCGATTGGACGCGGGATGATCAGACCATGGCGTTCCAGCTGGAAAAGCATGTGGGCGAGGTACTGGGCCCCTACTCCAAGGGGCTGGTGTCCATTGGCCTGGCGGAGAGCCTGTTTGAAAAGGGCGGCAACATCTACAAGGTGCTGGAGCTTGCCAACCGGGGCCTGATGGAGACCATGAATGGCGGCAAGTTTGAGCTGCAGTTTGTGGGCGCGGCGCTGATGGCCCGGGTGTATCTGGTCACCGGCCATCCGGGCGACTCGGTCAAGACACTGGAAGAGCTGGAGACCCGCGCCCGGCAGTGTGGTGCCCGCCGCGTGGTGCGGAACGTGCGGGCCATGCAGAGCCGGATCAAGCTCTGGCAGGGCCGGGTAGAGGACGCGGTCCGCTGGATGGAGAACGAGCCCCAGAACGAGATCCATTTCAATGTGCTGGAACGGTACTGCTATAATACCTTTGTCCGGGTGTACATGGCGCAGCAGCGGTATGATAAAACCGCGCAGATCCTCATGCGGCTGCGCAGCTATGCCAATATGGAAAAGCGGCCCTGGCTCCAGATGGAGGGCGACCTGCTGGAATCCATCATCCGTTACCGCACCGGGAATCCGCTGTGGAAAACGGAGCTGACCCAGGTGCTCCGCCGGGCCGAAAGCTACCACTTTGTCCGGCTGTTCTGCCGGGAGGGCGCGGCGCTGCTGCCCCTGCTGCAGGAGCTTGGCTGCCCGGAGGGCGTGGACGAGGCCTATTGGCAGGAAGTGCTGGGCAAGACCCGCACTATGGCCGAGGCTTATCCGCTCTACCTGAGCACCAATGCCCCGGCGGCACTGCCGGGCGCGGTGCAGCTGAGTGAGCGGGCCCTGCAGGTGCTGCGGCTGCAGGATCGGGGCCTGACCCGGTCTGAGATCGCCCGGCGGCTCCAGCTCAGTGAGCGGAGCGTCAAATACCAGTGCGAGCAGGCCTACCACAAACTGGGTACCAGCAACAAGGTGGAAGCCCTTGCCGCCGCGCGGAAATTAAATCTCTTATAAAAATAAGAAAGCAGCGGCTCGGAGAAATGCCTCTCCGGGCCGCTGCTGTTTGCGTAAAAAATTACTTTTCAAATTTGAACAGGGGAGCGCCTGCGGTTACGATGCCGCCGCCCACGATCTGCATTTCGGGCAGATCGTCCGCGTTGGTCACGATGAGAGCCGTGGCCGTGGGGTGGCCCGCTGCACGGATGGCGTCCAGGTCGATCTTGAGCAGCGGGGTGCCGGCTTTGACTTTCTGGTCTACCTTGACCTGTGCCTCAAAGCTCTTGCCCTGCATCTCCACGGTGTCCATGCCCACATGGATGAGAACCTCAATGCCGTCATCGCTCATCAGGCCAACGGCGTGCAGGGTGTCTGCAATGGTGGTCACGGTACCGTCAAAGGGGGCGTAGACCATATCGCCGGTGGGCTCCAGGCCGCAGCCGGGGCCCAGGATGGCAGTGGCAAACGTTTCATCGGGCAGCTGCTCCAGCGGGATCACCGTGCTGTCGATGGGGGCCAGAACGGTCATCTTCTGGCCGGAAAATTTGGTGGCGGCAGCCTTGCTGCCAAAGATCTTGTCAAAAAAGCCCATGGGTATCTTACCTTCCTTTCAAAATTCAAGATATCATACCAGGGGGGAAAATGCAAGCAACAACCTGCACAAAGACAGGCCGCTGTTTTTGGCAGTTACAGCAGGGCCAGCAGCTGCCGCACTTCCTCCATCCGGGTAGCCCAGCTGGTGGCGATCCGCATCACCGTGTGGGTGTCGTCGTATTTTTCCCAGAAGCCGAACTTTGCCTTGCCCTCCAGCGCTTCCAGCTGGACGTTGGGGAAGACCACGAAGATCTGGTTGGTGGGGGAGTCCATGAAGAACTGGTAGCCTTTTTCCGCCAGACCCTTTTTCAGCACGGCGGCCGTCTCAATGGCGTTTTTGCTGATCTCGGTGTACAGGCCGTCGGTGAAGAGCACGTCGAACTGCAGACCCATCAGGCGGCCCTTGGCCAGCAGAGCGCCCTGCTGCTTGACCATGGTCATAAAGTGGGCGGGAGCGCCGTGGGGGAAGACGACGGCCTCGCCGCAGAGGGCACCTACCTTGGTGCCGCCGATGTAGAACACGTCGGTCAGGCGGGCAATGTCAGCCAGCGTGACATCGGTGCCCTCGCTGACCAGACCGTAGCCCAGCCGGGCACCGTCCATGAACAGGGGCATGTGGTAGGTGTGGCAGACGGCGGAAAGTGCTTCCAGCTCTGCCTTGGTGTACAGGGTGCCGTACTCCGAGGGGTGGGAGATGTAGACCATGCCGGGGAAGACGAGATGATCCATGTTGGCGTCGGCGTAGAATGTTTTGCAGAAATTCTCCACATCCTTGGCGGCCACTTTGCCGTTGGTGTGGGGCAGGCTGAGCACCTTGTGGCCCGTGAACTCGATGGCACCGGCCTCATGGGCGGCTACATGGCCGGTGGTGGCAGCCAGCACGCCCTCCCAGCGGTGGAGCATGGAGCCGATGACCACGGCATTGGCCTGAGTGCCGCCGGAGATGAAGAAGACATCCGCCTCCGGGCAGGCGCAGGCCGCGCGGATCTTCTCTTTGGCGCTGGCACAATAGGGGTCGGTGCCGTAACCGGAAACTTTTTCAAAGTTGGTCTCTACCAATTTCTGCAAAATGGCCGGGTGGGCACCCTCACAGTAGTCGTTTTCAAAGTATAGCATCAGAGCTTTCCCTCCACAAATCAAGATAACCTAATAGTATCCCTAAATGAAAAAGGTGTCAAGCTAAGAAGATTTACTGCATCTTAAATGAGAATGTGGTATACTTCTCTGGTAAAGGAAACTCGGACGAGGAGGGACTGCGGGTGAAAGGGAAATTTCCATGGAAAGACATGCTCGTGTTGGGCGGTGCACTTGCGGCAGCGATTGCGGGCGTGGCGGCCATCCAGGCGGTCAGCGGCCGGATCGACGGCGTGGCATCCATGGTCTTTGTACTGGCTGCTTTTTTCGTCTCAATGTATACGGAGGGTTATCTCTGGGGCGTGGCGGCGTCGGTCATCGGAATGCTGGCGGTCAACTTTGCGTTCCGCTCGCCCTATTTTGCATTTAATTTCACTCTGCCGGAAAACCTGTTCTCGGGTGCCGTGATGCTGGTGGTGTCCATCATGACCAGCACCCTGACCACCCGCGTCAAAAAACAGGAGCAGCTGCGGATGGAGAGCGAGACGGAAAAGATGCGGGCGAACCTCTTGCGGGCCGTCTCCCACGACCTGCGCACCCCGCTGACGTCCATTTACGGGGCCTGCTCCACGGTGATCGAAAACTACGACTCCCTGGACCGGGAGCAGAAGCTGAAGCTTCTGGGCGAGGTCTGCGAGGATGCCCAGTGGTTGAACCGGATGGTGGAGAATCTGCTGTCCGTCACCCGGATCGACAGCGAAAAGGTCTCGGTGAAAAAGACCCCCACGGTGCTGGAAGAACTCATTGACACCGTGCTGGTCAAATTCAAAAAGACGCACCCGGGGGTGAACATCAATGTGGAGCTGCCGGATGATTTCATCGTCATTCCCATGGACTCCATGCTCATCCGGCAGGTGCTGACCAATCTTTTGGAAAACGCTGTTCTCCACGCGGAGGGGATGACAAAGCTCACCCTCCGGGTGTTCACGCTGGGCAACCGGGCGGTGTTTGAGGTAGCGGATAACGGCTGCGGCATCCCGAAAGAGCGTCTGCGCACCCTGTTTACCGGGACGCTGCCCTCGGAGAGCGGGGCCGACAGCGGCAAGCACGGCATGGGCATTGGCCTTTCGGTCTGTGCTGCCATCATCAAGGCCCACGGCGGTGAGATCAAAGCCGAAAGCAAACCCGGTGAGGGCACGACCATTCGGTTCTGGTTAGAGACAGAAGAAATCGAGACGGAGGAGACCGAAGATGAGCAATAATAAATTCAAGGTCCTTGTGGTGGAAGATGAGGCCAATATCTGCAGCTTCATTGAGACGCTGCTGGAGACCAACGGCTATCAGGCACTGGTGGCGCACACCTGCTCCATGGGCCTGACCCTGTTTGCCTCCCACAACCCCGACCTCGTGATCCTGGATCTGGGTCTGCCCGACCGGGACGGTCTGGAGCTGATCCGCACCGTGCGCCAGAAGTACATGACTCCGATCGTGGTGCTTTCAGCCCGCACCACGGAGCAGGATAAGATCGAGGCGCTGGACCTGGGGGCCAATGATTATGTTACCAAGCCCTTTGGCACCGGCGAGCTGCTGGCACGTGTCCGGGCCGCCCTGCGGGTCAACCGCTACCGTACGGCGGGCAACCTGCCCACCGGGACGTTTACGGCACAGGACCTGGAGATCAACTATGAGCGCCGTAAGGTGTTTGTGGCCGGGCAGGAGATCAAGCTGACCCAGACCGAGTACAACATTGTGGCGTTCCTCTCCGAGCATGCGGGCCGTGTGATGACCTACGCCGCCATTGTCCGGGCCATCTGGGGCGATACGGACTGCGGAAGCACCAAGAAATTGCAGGTCAACATGGCCAACATCCGCAAAAAGCTGGGCAGCCGCCCGGGCAGCAACAACTATATCCTCAATGAGCTGGGCGTCGGCTACCGGATGATCGACGAAGACGGTGACAGCAAACCGCTGGACCTTGCCGCGGAAGAGCACTGAGGATCCATGGTGCACAAAAGAATGGAAAAGCAGAAATGAATGCTCCCCGCCGTGGCCGGAAATTCCGCCTGCGGCGGGGATTTTTGCCGCAGATACGCTGGATAAAAATAAGTAGAACTTTTTTGGAGAAAATGCTTGACATTTTTGGAATCCATGGTATAATTATCAACGTTCCGAGCCGAGCGGCTCACGGACAAAAACAAAATAAGCGGATATGGCGGAATTGGCAGACGCGTTAGATTCAGGTTCTAATCGGGGCAACTCGGTGGAGGTTCAAGTCCTCTTATCCGCACTTTAGAGACAGCTTTCCAAAAAGGCTGTCTCTTTTCTTTTGCAGTAGTCCTTTTGGAAACACTCTACAGCGGATAAGAGGACTTGCAGCGGAGCTGACCGCCGCCAGTGGCGGAAACAGGGAAGCGAGGCTGGGGCCGCGCTCCGATTTTTCAAAGCCCGCTCAAGGGCTGTAGAAAAATCGGTAAGCGCAACCCGGGACAGCACGGCCACGCCGCAGGCGGGGCAACCAACAGCCCAGTGGGCTGTTGGTTAGTGCGCGGTTCCTAGAGATTTAGGAATGTCTAACAAGAGGACTACCGTGAAGTGCGGATAAGAAGACTTGAAAGAGCGACGGTACGCAGCACCGGAACCAAAGCCCCAGTGGGGCTTTGGTTAGCCCGTGGTTGGTAGAGTCTAGGAACGTCTACCGGGAGGACTGCCGCTAAGTATTCTTAACAATGAAAATCCGAACCTTTTCTCGATAGGAGAAGGGTTCGGATTATTTGTTTTCTTCAGGAAGCAGAACAAGGGTTCTTTTCCAGTCGCTGTGTGTCCAAAACCTTACCAGAAGAAAAAACGTGTAACGAAAGTCACAACTGTAAAGGTGCCGTAAGGCAGAAAGGACACGAACACGAAGTACGATGAAAGAGTCTGCTATTTCAACATGGACACCGGCTGTGTGGAGCTGCTGCTCCTGGATGGGAGCC
>OGUN01001508.1_pt1 | contig 16107 bp, 14 predicted proteins | sample 1553621 | NCBI WGS metagenome assembly OGUN01 (sample SAMEA2580300, study PRJEB22360) | human gut metagenome | biome: human gut; feature: human-associated habitat; material: faeces | place: Denmark | collected 2008/2010
GAAAGCTGCATGATAGAGGAGCAGGAGTCAGATGAGATAATAAGGGACATAAAGGATATGCTCCGCTCATTCAGGATAAAGACCTATGATGAGGACACCGGCTATGGCCTTCTCAGACATGTGCTTGTAAGAAAGGGTTATGCAACAGGGCAGATAATGGTAGTGCTTGTCCTGGCATCGCCGATACTTCCATCGAAGAACAATTTCGTAAAAGCACTCAGGAAGAAGCATCCCAATATCACGACAGTGGTGCTCAACGTGAATGATAAAAGAACAAGCATGGTGCTCGGAGACAGAAACATCACGCTTTATGGCAAGGGCTTCATAGAGGATAAGCTGTGCGGCTGTACCTTCCGCATCTCACCAGGCTCGTTTTATCAGGTGAATCCGGTGCAGACGGAGCTTTTATACGAAAAAGCCATTCATGAGGCACACCTCACCGGCAAGGAGCGTGTAATCGATGCATATTGCGGCACCGGAACCATAGGCATCATAGCAGCGAAAAATGCAGGTGAAGTCATCGGGGTCGAGCTAAACCGTGATGCAATCCGTGATGCAGTCACCAATGCAAAGCGAAACGACATCAGAAATATCCGCTTCTACAATGACGATGCCGGAAAATTCATGGTTGAGATGGCACAAAATGGTGAGAAAGCGGATGTTGTCATAATGGATCCTCCAAGAACCGGCAGCGACGAGGCATTTTTATCATCGGTTGTCAAGCTGGCACCGGAGAGAGTGGTGTATGTGTCATGTGGTCCGGAAACACTGGCGAGGGATTTAAAGTATCTCACAAAGCATGGATATGCAGTGAAGCGGGCAACACCATATGACTGCTTTCCATATACAGAGCACATAGAGACAGTGGTGTTACTTTGCAGGTAAAAGGTCAATAATAGTATTCCAATTCGCCGTCAAATGGTGTAGAATAAAAACTACTTTCCATGTATACTAATGAATGATTACAGCCCATATACGGAGGATAAATATGAGAACGCTATATACATTTGACAAACACAACTATTCCGATGATATGGAGGTATTTGAGCGCTTCGCGGTGCGCGCGGTTATTATCAGAGATGGAAAGCTTGCCATGCAGCAGGCCGGTGAGGGCTACTACAAGATACTGGGCGGCGGCATCGATGCAGGCGAGACCAACGAGGTGGCGCTGGCACGTGAGGTGCGCGAAGAGGCAGGGCTTCTCGTCGTGCCGGAAAGCATCAGGGAGTGCGGCAAGGTCATAGAAAAGAGACGCGATATATTTGAGGATGACAAGATATATTACTGTCACACCTACGTGTATTTCTGTGATGTGAAGGACGAGCATGTGGCGGCACAGATGACAGACAGCGAGATAAGGCTTGAGTATCATCTGTCATGGGCTACGCCGGATGAGATAATAAAGGCCAACAGCGCTTTTCTTGATAAAGAATGGATAGCAAGAGACACTAAGATTGTTGAGTTGATAAAAGAAATGTGTTAAAATAATGCCTGGATGTAAATCCAGGCATTTAATATAAGGAGAAGCAGTATAAATGGATAAAAATAAAATCAAAAATAAATTAAAGAATGATCCGGCCTTCACTCTTGAGGTGCAAAACCCAGAGGTTGAGGCGCTGATGACACAGTATTCAAGCGACAAAAAGGCGGAGACGCTCAATAAGCTCATTGAAAAATGCACTAAGAGCCGATTTTTGGTGCCTGCAAATGTCGGAGAGAACAACAAGCCGATTCCGCTATTTATTAAAAACGGTGAGGGAGAGGCTTTCATGCCGATTTATACCTCAAAGGCACAGCTTTCTAAGGATCATCCGTCACCATGCATTGTAAATATGCCGTTTCTTGCAGTCAACAATATGGTGGCAAATAAAGAGTCAAAGATTAATGGTATCGCATTCAACCCGTTCACTCACAATCTGATTTTCAAAAAGCCTCTTGTAGAAAAGATTGAGGCAGTGGAAAAGGCCAGAAGAGAGGGACATCCTACATCACCGACAAAGGGCAAGACTGTACAGATGACAGCAGAGCAGTATGTCATCTTTGAGCGTATGCAGTATGAGCATATTTTCCTGCCGGCAAAGATGTTTGAGGGTGGAAAAGAGTTCATGGACCGACTAGCCGATGAGAAGGAAAAGCTAATAGATGAGCTGTACGAGGAGGCATATCAGCAGAAGCGTATGTATCCATATATGGAGGAGGATTTCTCTGTTATGTCTATGCAGATTTCCGATACGCTTAATGTCACCAGAGTTGATTTCCCGACAAGAGATATGGCTCCAAACTGCGCAATCCGTGCTTATCTCGTGTGGGATGATGCTGCGTCCCAGGGCAGATATTTTGTAATTGATGCGAAGGGCGATAAAACTACTGAGCTGGCTGAGATTACAGAGGATCACAAGCGTCTTGGATATGGAGCTGCACCGGTTGAGGGTGCTGAGCTTCAGACTGTTCTTGACCTGGTCAAGAAAAGTGCAGAGGAACAGAATTAGAAAAGTAATGCAGGGCAGGATATATAAAGGAGGTCGTGTATGAAGGAGTTTTTAGGCAGAATAAAGGCTGATTTTCTACTGTCATCAGTGCTTTGCATAGCGCTGGGACTGGTGTTTATCATATGGAGGGCTTCGGTGCTCACGATTGTGGCCAATGTGCTTGCGGTAGTGCTTATCATAATCGGAGTGGTCTATATGTGCAGCTATTTTTTGAGCATAGTCACAAACGGGCTTTCGGCACTGCTTGGGCTTGTGGTTTTAGCAGTGGGTATATGGTTTCTGGTACAGCCAAAGGTTGTGGTGAGCCTGATACCTATAGTCATCGGTCTGGTGCTCATTTTTCACAGCATCAGGAGCATTATTGAGGCAGTGAATGCCAGAAAATACGGTTACGGAGGCTGGAGTGTCGGCCTGATTTTTTCAATAATCAGTCTGATTTTTGGAATAATCTGTGTGACAAATGCATTTGATGTAATGAAGACAGCTACTGTTGTTGTCGGTATCATATTGATTTTCAACGGAGTGTCCGATATCTGGATTACAAGCCGTGCCACAAAGGCTGAGAGCTCTTACAACAAGCAAAAGGAGTATGAGGCAACGTTTGTCGAGGACAGAAAAGAGGACAATTAAGCAGTAACAGAAAGGCGACAGAATGCGTCGGATGGAGTTTAAGATGGAGAGACCCGGACTTACCAAGGTCGGTGACCATCTGAAGGTAACAGAGAGCAAGCTTCCGACTTCATATTATTATACGATAGAGCATGCAATTGCCATGTCGGGAAACTACGTGGTCAGCGAGAGGCTCAAAAGCCGCGAGGGCGATGTCGTGGATGTGAGGGAGACGGAGAAGGGCTACTTTGTCACGATGGAGTTTGATGAGTAATGACACAGCAAGGTAAGAATGCAATAGATCTGGTGCTCGCTGAGAGCCTTATAGAGCTTTCGGCGAAAAAGCCAATCGATAAGATTACAATTAAAGAGATAACGGACAAGGCCGGAGTTATCCGCCCCACGTTTTACAATCATTTTCAGGACAAGTACGAGCTGATAGAGTGGATTATCAAAAACGAGCTGCTTGAGCCCATCAAACCACTGCTCAATGCCGGAATGATTTTTGAAGCGATTGTGCTGATGCTCAATAATATCTCGGCAAACAGTGTTTTTTACAAGAAAGCATTAAAGCTGGAGGGGGCTGTGACGTTTAATCAGATTGCCATGAAGTGCGTCTGCGAGATGTTTATGAATATCATAAACGAAAAGAGTACAGGAAAGAAATCCAAATACCGCTGGCTCACACCGGAGGTGATTTCTACATATTATGCGCAGTCGTTGTGCTTTATCACGGAGGGCTGGATAGCCCAGGGCATGGATGATATTGAGCCGAAGGAGATGGCTGAGGCATACATGTATCTGATTACACGCTCTATGGATGATATACTAAGTGAGCTGTAGAGGACAATTGTCATGGAAAATGACGGCTTAAGCAAGCTCATAAAGCAGAATCATAAAGAGGCATGTGTTCATATAAATATGAAAATGCTGTGAAAAAGTGTCAGAAATCAAATACAATATCATATATGTGTCATATCGGATATACAAATTGATGGATTTGTATATCTCACATGACAAATCGAAGAGATTGAATATTTATTTATTCGGTCTTTTTTTTTATACTTCAATACGAAAAAAAGAAAGAGTGGTGAATCTAATGATTAAATTTGGAAAAGGAGTCGTAAAATATCGTGTGCTGATACTGATAGTTGCATTTGCACTGCTTATACCGTCGGGCATCAGCTTTATCAACACGAGAATCAACTTTGATATCCTTTCTTATCTGCCAAGCCAGATAGAGACTATGAAGGGTCAGGATATCATGGTAGATGAGTTTGGAACCGGAGCGTTGTCATTTGTGATCTTAGAGGATATGAAGGATCAGGACATAGAGACTCTGGCAGATGACATAGAGGACCTTAAGGGTGTAAATGATGTCATCTGGTACGGAACAATCGCTGATTCCACATTGCCAAGAGAGGCAATTCCGGATGAGGTGTACGACGCATTCAACAACAAGGATGCAAACAGCCAGCTCATGCTTGTCACCTACAGTGACACAATGGGTTCGGATGAGACAATGGAAGCCGTCAACAAGATGGATAAGATGGTGAAAAACCACTGCTTCGTAGCAGGAATGGCAGCGGTCAACGCAGATACAAAGACACTTGTTATGCAGCAGGCTCCTATATATGTCATCATAGCAGCATTGCTTTCAATGCTTGTCATGGGAATTACAATGGATTCAATAATTGTTCCGATGTTATTCCTCCTAAGCATAGGAATGGCTATTATCTATAACCTGGGAACAAACTTTATACAGGGACAGATTTCATATCTGACACTGGCACTGACAGCAGTATTGCAGCTCGCCGTAACAATGGATTATTCGATTTTCCTGTGGCACAGCTATCAGGAGCAGATAGACAGATATGACGGAGACAAGAAGCGAGCCATGGCACATGCCATTTCCCACACAATTGTTTCAGTAACAGGAAGCTCAATTACAACAATCGCAGGCTTCGTAGCCCTCTGCTTCATGAGCTTTACACTTGGACTTGACCTGGGAATCGTAATGGCAAAGGGCGTTGTATTCGGAGTTATCGGATGTGTAACAATTCTCCCTGCACTGATTCTTGCATGTGATAAGGCAATCGAGAAGACAAAGCACAAGATTCTTATGCCGGATGTTTCTAGGATTGCAAGCTGGGTAACAAATCATTATAAGATACTTGCAGTGATTTTCATCGTAGTGCTCATCCCGGCAATATACGGATACACTCATGATCAGGTCTACTATGACCTTGCAGGAACCATGCCTGACAGTGCATACAGTAAGCAGGCCAATGAAAGACTCGACAAGGAGTATGCTATGGGTGCCACACATATCATCATCGCGCCGAGCGATATGTCAAAGGCAGACAGCATAAGCATGATAGATGATATCAAGAAGGTCGATGGAGTAAAGCTTGCGGTATCACTTGACTCAATACTTGGACCTACAATACCGGATGATATGGTGCCGGATGAGGCAAAGGAGATATTCAAAAACGGTGATTACCAGATGATGCTTGTTTCATCAAAATATGCGACAGCATCTGATGAGGTAAACAACCAGATTACAGAGATTAAAAAGATAGTAAAGAATTACAGCGAGGACGCAATGCTTATCGGTGAGGCACCTTGTACAAAGGATCTTATCACTACCACAGATACAGACTTCAAGCGTGTAAGTGCAGTATCAATCGTATTGATATTCCTTATCATCCTCGTAGTATTCAAATCGGTATCGCTTCCAATCATACTTGTAGCGGTCATCGAGTTTGCAATCTTTGTAAACATGGGAATTCCGGGATTTACAGGAACGAAGCTTCCGTTTATCGCGAGCATCGTAATCGGAACCATACAGCTTGGTGCAACGGTTGACTATGCGATACTTATGACCACAAAGTACAGAAAGAACAGATACACCGGAATGGACAAAAAGCCGGCAATCACAAAGGCACTTGCAGATTCGACAAACTCAGTTATAGTCAGTGCGCTCTGTTTTTTCGCCGCAACCTTTGGTGTAGGACTTTATTCAAACATTGATATGATCAGTTCTATCTGTATACTGCTTGCACGAGGCGCAATCATCAGTATGTTTGTAGTAGTATTTATACTTCCGTCAATGTTTATGATTTTTGACAAAGTAATATGTGCCACAAGCGCAGGCTTTAAAAACAAGAACCTGACAGCTTAGTAATCTGATTAATCATAAATGAGGGATAAAATACTTTTTGGCCCTCATAACATAAAAATATGACCTCAAAAACAAAATCGGGAGGAATAAGACATGAAATTACCAGAATTGAAAGAAAAGTTAAAAAGTAAATATATTGTCCGTGTTGTAGCCGGAGTCCTCACTATAGCACTTGTAGGTACAGGAATCGGAGCAACAGCAGTTTTTGCAGAGAAGAACAGCACCGCAGTCACAGCCGAGGCAGACAGCACAACAGGAAGCAGCAAGGATGCTGATGACATAGCAGATAAGCTCATGGACAGCGTATCATTAAAGGATAACGACGCAGACAAGGACGAGAGCGTATATCTCATTTCAGATGCAAACGGCAACGTAAACAAAACAATCGTAGTAGATCACCTTAAAAATAAAGACAAAAAGGATACCTTGGAGGATGCTTCAAACCTTTCAGATATCGAGAACGTAAAGGGCAAGGAAAAATTCACACAAAGCGGTGATAAGCTCACATGGCAGGCCGGTGGCAAGGACATTTACTACCAGGGCACAGCAACAGAGGAACCGCCTGTAACACAGAAGGTTACATATTACCTCGATGGAAAAGAAATCTCACCTGAGGATCTTGCAGGAAAATCAGGAAAGGTCAAAATCCGTTTTGACTACACAAATACCACATCATACACAGAGACAGTAAACGGCGAGAAGCAGACAGTTTCCGTACCATTTGCAGCAGTAACAGGACTTGTACTCGGTGATGGCTTCGAGAATATCGAAGTGACAAACGGCAAGGCTGAGGTAAGCAACTCATCAAGCGTAGTGCTCGGCTATGCACTTCCGGGCTTAAAGGACAGCTTAGGAATCAAGGACGGAGATCTTGATGGCGATGTAAATATCCCTGAATACATGGAAATGACGGCAGATGTGGAGAATTTCTCAATGCCTGCAGCCATGACCTTCGTGGTAAACGCATCTGATTATGTAAGCACAGACGGAATTGACACATCAGACCTCGATGACATGATAAATGACTTAAAGGATGCCTCAACACAGCTTCAGGATGGTTCAAAGACACTGGCAGAGGGTACTGACACACTTGCTGACGGACTTTCAACATTGCAGAGCAAGCTCGGCACATTCGCATCAGGAGTTGGTACACTGCAGAGTGGACTTAAGACATATACTGATGGTGTTAGTACATTAAGTGGTGGACTGAATACACTTGGAAACAGCACAGGAGCCCTTGTGTCAGGAGCAGATAAGCTTAATAGTGGAGCAGGCCAGCTTGCAAGTGGAAGTGCAACACTTAAGGATGGACTTAAGACGTATACAGATGGAGCAAGCACACTCAATGGTGGACTGAATACACTTGGAAACAGTACAGGTGCATTAGTTGATGGAGCAGATAAGCTTAATAGCGGAGCAGGCCAACTGGCAAGTGGAAGTGCAACACTTAAGGATGGTTTGAAATCATATACGGATGGAGCAAGTCAGTTAAATACAGGCTTGAACCAGCTTAATGACAACACAGGAAGTCTTGCAACAGGTGTGACCAGCCTTAATGATGGGGCAAAAACGCTTTCGGATGGTATTAATGCTGCAAACAAGGGTGCAGCAGGAGTATCTGCAGGTGCAGCACAGCTAAAGACAAGTATTGATACGGCAAAAACAGGAGCTGATTCTCTTGCAGCAGGAGCAAAGCAGGTTGATGAAGGAGTTGGTCAGTTGACACAATCTTTATCAGATATGCCTGAAACAATCAAAACCAATATAAATAAATCTCTGGAACCACTGAATGAATTAAATGTCGGAACATTATTTAAAACTCTTGGATATATTGATACAGATAAGATTACAGCAGACAATGTATCAGCAGCAGCGGATGCAGCAGTAAACAATGCAGGAGATATAATAGATGCTTTGACTAATATGCAGAATCAGAATCCATCTGCAACTTATAATCAGATACTTGTTGGTCTATCTCAGGGAAAAGGTGCTGTATCAGTATATTCTGCCGTGAACCAAAGTGTAATAGACAGTGCTTCCACAGTGCAAGCTTTAAAGGATGGCTCAGCAAAGGTATCAGATGGTGCGTCATCATTAGATGCTGGTTTAGGACAGTTGTCAGATGGAGCATCTGAGTTGTCAAGCGGAGCTTCTGATTTAGCAAAAGGAACTACACAGCTTGCAACAGGAGCTACAGAGCTTCAGACAGGCACACAAAGTCTTGCAGATAAATTACCAGAGCTGACAAAAGGAATCACCAGCCTTGTAAATGGTTCAAACGAGTTAGTTAAAAACAATGATACACTTAATGTCGGAGCAACAGCACTCAATGCCGGAGCAAGCCAGCTTTCAGCCGGAACACAATCACTCATGAACTCAGTACCGGCGCTTACAAGTGGAATCAAGCAGCTTGTGGATGGCTCAAATACATTAGTTGCAAACAACGATACATTAAATGCCGGAGCAACAGCACTCAATGCCGGAGCAAGCCAGCTTTCAGCCGGAACACAGTCACTCATGAACTCAGTACCAACTCTCACAAGTGGTATCAAGCAGCTTGTAGACGGCTCAAACACACTTGTAGCAAATAACGCACAGCTCAACAGCGGAGCCTCACAGCTTGCAGATGGAACAAATCAGATAGTTTCAGGTGTTGACCAGCTCACAACAGGCTCTAAGACACTTTCAGAGGGTGCACACACACTTGCAGACGGTATGGTACAGTTCAATGAGGAAGGAATCAACAAGATTCTCGACGCATACAACGGTGACTTAAAGCCATTCACCGACAAGCTTCAGGCAGTAATTGACGCCGGTGAGGAATATCAGACATACTCAGCAATTGCTGATGGACAGACGGGCAGCGTTAAGTTCATATATAAATTAGCTTCAATAGATGCTAAGGCAGATAGCGACAAATAATTAATTAAAGGATGTTTAAACATAAGGGGAGGCAAAAATGGGCTGGATAGAATATCTGTTAATCGTGGCGGGAAGCTCACTGGAGATTTTCGTTGCGATGGAATGTCAGGGATCCCTGATCCAGAAAGTAAATAAGAAACAGCTTACAGCCATTTGCTTCATAGTTGCAGTTTGCCAGTTGTTAGCAATGTACATCGGGTATTTCCTGTCAAGCTTTCTTAATGGGAAATACTCGGTGAAGGATGAAGCACTTTTAGGAGAGATAATTTCTATCGGAATACTGATAGGACTGGGGATCAGGCTTATAGGAAAGGCTATAAGAAACGAAAGGATTGAGGAGCATTGTCAGGCACAGCTTGACATGAAAAGAGTGCTAAGGATAGCAGGAATCACCGCATTTTATATGGTTCTTGCGGGAATAGCATTCGGCTTTCTTGGTACCGGACTTTTCACCATTATGATAATGGTGGCGCTGCTCACTGTCATCTGTATAGTGGCAGGCATTTACACAGGATATCATTTCGGTTTCGAGCAGAAGACAAAGGTATATATCGTGGGGGCGATACTCTTTTGGGCGGCTGGAATTGATGTGATAGTAAGGCTTGTAAGTGCAAAATAATGCATAGGGCTCTGTTCGTAAGGACAGGGCTTTTTTGCTGCCCATTGCAGTATGAAATACTTCGCTTGCAATGTCAAAGTAAATGCTATAGAATATTTTCATACTTAATAACACGCAAATGAGGAGATTTAAAGTTATGAAACAGAAATTGAGAAATCTTTCGGCACCGGCAAATATAATATTTGCCATTCTTGCAGTTTTTATTTTCATTGCACTCTTGCAGTGGAGCGGAAAAGTGTTGGGACTGATTCCGGGCATGGAAAAGGCGGATGACTATCTGCTGCAGGCTATGGTGGAGATTGTTATTTTAGTTATTTTTCTTGGCATCACATATTTATTTGGTTTGTGGGATATCTTTAAGGAAAATGCAGCAGGATGGACCAGAAGCTTATACACAGGTGGATTTTTCATAGTATATTGTCTGTATGCTGTTGTTTCAGGTATTTATATGTGCTTTTTGAGCGAGCATGGTGATGTGAAGGCATTTTACAACATACTCTTTTTCTTTATCGCGGTCTGCCTTGTAGGGCTCGTTGAGGAGCTGGTGTTCAGAGGCGTAGTGTTCAATCTGCTGCTGAGAGCTTTTCCAAAGACGAAAGGTGGAATCACAGGAGCCGTAGTTTTGGGAGGCGTACTGTTTGGATTGATGCATTTTTCCAATATGGGCGCTGGGGTTAAGTTCAGCAGTTGTCTGATACAGGTTATTTCAGCAGGTCTCATGGGTGTGCTGTTTTGCATGATATACGCGTCTACACGCAATTTTTGGATGCTTGCCATTTTTCATACTGTTGTAGATATGGGAGGACTTTTATCATCTGGAATATTTGAGGGAGGAGGAGTGGCCGACAGGATCAATGAGTTTTCGGCAATGAACTGTATCGCATTTGTCGTATTAGGTATTCCTATGTTTGTTATGCTGCGTAAATCAAGGCGTATCCGTCTTGAGATGCTCTACAACAATGTGACTATCATAGATGACGAGAGAGAGGGCGCTAAGCTTGCAGTGATTTCACTGGTGCTTGGTATCTGCAGTATTATTTTCTCGTTTTTTGGATATCTGATGGGACTTGGAATTGTCGGCATGCTTGCTTCAAAAATGTCAAAAAAGGCAAAGCGGTATAACAATGCAATAGCAACTGCCGGTATGATTACATCGATAATAGGCTTTGTACTGTCGGTCATCTGCACGATTGGCATGATGGTGCTGTTTGCAAGCGGCATGTACGACAGGCTTGTTAATATGTCGATGCTGCAATAATACGAAGCAGACCTTTGAATGTGGCATAAAGTCTACATTCAAGGGTCATTTTTTAAGGAGAAATCATGAATATTTTACTGACAGCAATAAATGCAAAATACATACATTCAAACCTCGCAGTTTACTCACTGCGCGCCTGTGCCGGGGAGTACAGGGATGCTGTGGAGCTTGCGGAATACACGATAAACAATCAAAAGGATTACATTCTTGAGGAGCTTTACAAGAGAAAGCCCTTTGTTTTTCGTGCTATATATGGAATATTGATTATGTGACTGATATTGCACGCGAGTATAAAAAGCTTTGTCCGTCAGTGCCGATATGGGTTGGAGGCCCTGAGGTGTCTTACGAGGTGGAGGCATTTCTGCGGGAAAATCCATACATAGACGGTGTGATGATTGGCGAGGGAGAGGATACCTTTAGAGAACTGTGCGGTTACTATGCGCATAAAAGAAAGCTGAGTGATATTGCAGGCATTGCCTTCAGAAAAAACAGCACAGGTAATAGTACAAGTAATAGAACAAGTGTGAACAACGCAGGCTGCAAAGCGGGTGAAATAGTATTCACAAGTCCACGTCCAATCAAAAACATGAGTGAAATCCCATTCTGCTATGATACGCTTGATGATTTTTCAAACCGCATCATCTACTACGAGAGCAGCAGAGGATGCCCGTTTTCGTGCAGCTACTGTCTGTCATCGGTGGATAAGACACTGCGTTTCAGGGATACTGAGATTGTCAAAAGGGAGCTTAAGTTTTTCATAGACCAGAAGGTGCCTCAGATTAAGTTTGTGGACAGAACCTTCAACTGCAATCATGCTCATGCCATGGAGCTGTGGCGCTTTATAAAGGCGAATGACAATGGTGTGACAAACTTTCACTTTGAGATATCGGCGGATCTGCTGAATCAGGAGGAGCTTGAGTTGATTTCTGATATGAGGCCGGGGCTGATACAGCTTGAAATCGGTGTGCAGTCCACCAATGAGGTCACGATTAAGGAGATTCACAGGACTATGAAGCTTGAGAGGCTTAAGGAGGTTGTGAGGCTCATTCAAAGCGGCAACAATATCCATGAGCATCTGGATTTGATTGCAGGGCTGCCATACGAGGACTATGACAGCTTTGGGCGTTCCTTTGATGAGATTTATGAGCTTAAGCCAAACCAGCTGCAGCTTGGATTCTTAAAGGTACTCAAGGGTTCGTATATGTTTGAGCATGCCGCGGAATATGGTATTGTGTACCATGACAAGCCACCGTATGAGGTCATGTCCACAAAATGGCTTTCGTTTGATGATGTGATAAAAATAAAGCGCGTCGAGGAGATGCTTGAGGTTTATTACAACAGCGGACAGTTTGAGATTACGATGAAGCTCATGGAGTGTATTTTTGACAGTTCGTTTGAGTTTTTTCAGGAACTTGGAGATTTTTATGAGGCAAACGGCTATTTTGGAATGAGCCATTCGCGCATCAGAAGGTGTGAGATACTGCTTGAATTTCTGGCTTTATACCTGCATGGCTGTGACAGCGATGCTATAACTTCTGTGGGATTATCCGAAAATCACGGAGATAGAGATAATACTGATTTTGATGAAAATGCGCAGATTTACAAAATGATTCAGGAGTCACTCATCTTTGATTTGTACTATCGTGAGAACTGCAAGAGCCGCCCGGTGTGGGCCACAGATATAGGAAGCTTCAAGCACATGACACATGCATACTGTAAGAATGGAAAGCTGTCGCATGTGGAGCCGTTCCACTATATTTTTCCGGACAAGCATACGCGCAAGCTGGATGAGCTGCCAAAGTATCATAAGGAGCCGGTGTGGGCGCTTTTCCACTACGACATGAGAGACCCGCTTGACCACCAGGCGCTGGTGGAGTATATAGAATAACAGTAACGCGATATGGCTATAGCGGTAAAAGCCGGGAAGGTTTACGGACTAAGAAAAATGAGCAACATAGATAATATAAAAAATTACACGGTGATTGACCTGGAAATGACAGGTCTTTCAGCTAAAAATGACAAGATAATAGAGATAGGTGCGGCACGTGTGAGGGGCGGCGAGATAGTGGATACGATATCCACACTGGTAAATCCGAAGCAGCATATTCCACAGCGTGTGCAGGAATTAACGGGAATTACCGACAGTGATGTGGAAAACGCGGCAGATATGGACGTGGCTGTGGATAACCTGCTTGATTTTATCGGAGATGATATCATACTCGGGCAGAATGTGACCTTTGATTACAGCTTTTTAAAGCAGTGGGCGGTAAATCACAAGCGAACCCTTTCGCTGAATGCATATGATACTCTGAAAATAGCCAGAAAATGTCTGCCTGCTGAGCAGTCAAAGAAGCTGGAGGATTTGTGTGAGTATTTTGATGTGAGCAGGGAAAATGCCCACAGGGCGCTCGATGATGCGATAGAGACAAAGCAGATATTTGAAAAGCTGCTTGCACTGATGGATGAAAAGGGAGAGCCGGTGGAGTCAAAGCCACTTGTATACAAGGCAAAAAAACAGACACCCGCCACGGCCCATCAGGTCAGACAGCTAAGGGAGCTGATGGCTGAGTATGGGATAGCAGATGTCATATCGTGGGACAACCTGACCAGAAGCCAGGCCTCAAGGCTGTACGATGAATATCGTAGCAGATATATTAATAGGTGTGAGGATGGCTCGAAATAAGTTTCAATACAATAAGTTATAATACAATAAGCTATAACGCAAATTAATTACCGGCCGAGGCGGTATCAGCCTGTAGGCTCTCAAGCATAGAAACGATTCCATCCCTTGAAAGAGAATTAAGCTGTTTTGCTTTCTCAATAAGCTCTGCAAGCCGGTCGGCTTTTGACATGCTGATGAAGGCGTTGGCTAACAGACTGTATACGTTCTTTGAATCGGCACCCTGCTCCACTGCAAAATCAAGCAGTTCATTGCCTAGCGATTCATAGCCTGCTTCCTTAAGCCTGTTGTAATAGTCAGGCAGCATTGAAACAAATTTCGTGAAGTTATCATCATATTCAGACAGCTTTTTAAAATTGAGAATGCCATATTTAAGCTTTAAATCAGTGTTTGTCATTCCGGTGAGATTGACAAGGGTTTTATCCCTTAAATCATTTATTTTATCATTATTTAATGGAAAAAACTTTTCCGGTATGGTAATATAACACAGGTCAGTGGTATCTCCGCGGAGGGTTGAGTTGGCCTTACGCTCCTTTTCCCAGAACTCCTCGGTGACCTTTGCCTGGGCAGAATCAGCCCTCTTTATGGCAAAAGTAATCACTGCAATAAATAAAATGAATAAAATTAGACAAATTGGAATCATATGTTGGAAAATCCTTTCTCATATATGAAAATAGTATAACTCATTTTTGAACAGAGGTGAATAGTATGTACGATTTTAATAAAAAAAGAAATCAGAAGGTGGTTGCTATAGTGATAATAGTGGTTATAGCAGCGATGCTTGTGACAACATTTGTGTCAAGTCTTGTATAGCTTTTCTTGAAATATGGAAAAAATATGATAATATGATATAAAATGCAGTTCAGTTAAGCGGATGACAGGGGCGCTTTTAACAGCCTCAGGAAAAGGAATCGGAAATGAAGATTAATAAAAAAGCATTATTACTGGGTACAATGGCATTTGTGCTTGTGGCAGCATCAGGCATGGTAAGTGCATATGCAAGCGGTTCGTCAGGCACAAAGAAGGCAAAGGTACAGACAATTACAGAGGGTGTGTGCATTGGCAGTGTGGATGTAGGCGGTATGACAAAGGAAGAAGCAAAAAAAGCAGTTGATGCCTATGTTGACAGCATAAAGGATACATCATTTTCATTAAAGGGTGCCAATGGTTCATTTGATGCAACAGCACAGGAAATGTCTGTTTCGGCGGACACTGATGCAGCGGCGGGCGAGGGTCTTTTCGTGTGCCCTGAGGGGACTATTCTGCACAGATTTGTGGAGTCAGAGGAGCTCAAAAAGGGCAATGTTGCCGTCAATATGTATCTGTCGGTTGATAAACAAAAGACCGCAAAGATGATTTATGATAAGAGCGACGAGCTCAATATAAAGGCAGTTGACAATTCGCTGCAGAGAAACGGCGACAGCTTCGATTTTGTTCCGGGACAGGAAGGCAAAGAGGTCGATGTGGTAAAATCAGTCTATGCCATAAATGACTTTTTGCAGAATAGCTGGGATGGCTCGGCGAATGAGATAGAGCTGGTCACAAATACGGTTCAGCCGAGGGGGTCAAAGGAAGAGCTCTCAAAGATTAAGGATAATCTGGGAGGCTTTTCTACCGATTTCAGCAGCTCGGCAGCAGGGCGTGCAACCAATGTAAAGAACGCGTGCAGCCTGATAAACGGCAGTGTCATATATCCGGGTGAGCAGTTCTCGGTTTACGAGGCTATCAGCCCTATCACAACTGACAACGGCTATCAGATAGCAGGCGCATATGAGAACGGTCAGGTAGTTGACTCGGTAGGTGGAGGTGTGTGTCAGGTTGCGACCACTCTCTACAATGCGGTTATAAGGGCTGAGCTTGACATAGTGCAGCGCTACAACCATTCCATGATAGTAAGCTATGTAAAGCCATCTGACGATGCGGCAATTGCAGGAACCTACAAGGATCTTAAGTTTAAAAATAATCTGGACAATCCGGTGTATATAGAGGGCTATTGCAGTGGTGGAGTCATCACATTCAATGTGTACGGAGTGGAGACGAGACCGGCAAACAGGGAAATTTCCTTCAGGAGTGAGACGATTTCCGAGGAGGATCCGGTCACGCAGTTTAAGTTTGATGCAGGTCAGCCGGTCGGTTATTTCAACACCGAGCAGTCTGCGCACAAGGGAGTGACCGCAAGGCTATGGAAGACGGTCACAGTTGATGGAACAGTGCAGAGTGATGAGGTATTCAACAACAGCAAGTACAAGTCATCACCGAAAATCGTGACGGTTGGTACGGCAGGAGCATCAGCGGAGGTTGTTGCGCAGCTTCAGGCGGCAGCAGCGGCTAATGATGAGGGCTCGG
>OGUN01001509.1_pt1 | contig 16105 bp, 23 predicted proteins | sample 1553621 | NCBI WGS metagenome assembly OGUN01 (sample SAMEA2580300, study PRJEB22360) | human gut metagenome | biome: human gut; feature: human-associated habitat; material: faeces | place: Denmark | collected 2008/2010
CACCTATGGGGTAAATTTGCTTATGATGTAACCACCCATGGGGATAAAATGTACTCAACTGTGGGGTCGTAATGTATCCAATTGTGGGGTTACGATTTGTAATAATATATTACGAGCCCTTTAATATCACCGGTTTTCGGCCTGTAATATCATCAGCTGTGGGGTAAATTGGAACCATTGTATTTTGTAAATTTCTGAAATATAGTATTATGCAAAATTGCATTTACTTCCGCTTAACACTTAATGGCATCGGCAATATGGATGTAATGTAACCGGTAATGGGGAAAAATAACCCCAAATTGCATATTTTTCCCTACAATCGGTGATATTTGCCTGTTGTTATCAGTATCCTTAGGATGGCGTCATCCATGGCAATTTGTAAAAATCCTTTTCCCATTCCTAATCCCCCATGATTGAGTACAATATGATTGTAAATCTTTCCTATATATTTACTTAAATATCAATGTATCCGTTTGTTATGATTCTTAGTCTTTTATCCCTATCAGTGGTTATATATGGAAAAAACAGAGAAAATGAGCGCTGAAATGTCACCAGCTGTGGGCTGTATAACGGAAATTACCCGTTTTACCCCATAGGTGGTTACATTATAAACCCTTCAAAGTATCATCATATTTCATTCTTTAATGCTACCAATCACTCAGAAATCCCCATAGGTGATTATTTTTGGGACAAAAACAGTCTGAAAAGCCAGAGATATTTGCATAAATGGGGAAATATCCACAATTTTTGAGGTTTTCCTCATGACTGATGGACATTTCTAGTGGGGAATATTATGCCCTATGATAGGTTATATTTGATTGAATGCCATTTTGTGAGATTCGTAATGTACTCAGTTGTGGGGTAAATTATATCATCTTCAAGTTGTTACAATACATTCTCCCATATTTTATAATTGCCAGATTATCAGTATATTCAAATATATCCCTACAACTGTGTATATTAAGTGTATACTATCGCAATCTTCACGAAATGTACCTATTTATAGGGTGGGGGAGGATGGTATCGGTTAATTTACCCCATAGCTGCTTATATTACGATAGGCTATCATTTGATTCCACCGGCCTATTATCGCGTTCCCGGACTAGCACAATCACCTCATGAATGGTTATAATTGCCCGAAAATATCCGGATCAACGTGAAATGTTCCCGATTATGTGGTAAAATACAGCTTATTCGCCCTATTAGTGGTTACTATTAAATGAAAAAGTGGTCACAGGTGGAAATCTCACCTGTAGTGGAAAAACGGTGGAATTTCACGTCTTGTGAGGACAGCTTTGTTAAAACGTGCAAAATTATCCCCGTTTTTTGACTGCTTTTTTGTTGATTTAAAATTATTGGAGTAATTTAGTAATCGTAACTCATTCATTCTAAAAAACTTATGTCAAATAAAGAAACCAAAACTGATTTGCCTAAGGAAACATTCTGCATAGAGAGATACGACGGCAAAAAGCCAGCAAGGATTCCAGATGCCCTTTATGATTTCAAAAATGTCAAATTTGAGATCAGGAACATCCGGTACTTCCGCTTGCTGATTACAATCAGCCAAAATGTTACTCTACAAGAAAGCAATCCGGAACTATTTAAATACAGTGACTATGCTATAAAACGCAAAGACCTTATCAAGTATCTGGGACTGACGACCACAAAGAGAAACTATAATCTGATAAAGGAGCTGGAAGAAGAAATAAAGACCTGCATGCCTTACTTTAAGATTGTGAAGCAAGGCCCCAAAGGTGTCAGTTTTATGAATATCTATTGGTTTGAGTACTTTGGATACAATGCCGAGACTGACTACATCATGTATAAGCTGACTGAATCAGCCAAGCCTTTTATCACATCTCTCCAACGGTACAATAAGGTTACTCCCACCATAGCCAACTTGTTGAATAATGAGGTACAGGCATGGCTCTATCCATGGTTAAAGTCAGCTGCAAACCTGAAAACAATGATGGAAGTCAGCGTGGACGAACTGAAGGCCCAGTTAGTCAAAGCCACCGACAAAACCTATGACGAAACGCAATATCCAAATGCGGTAACCCGATTCTTTAACAAAGTCTTGGGAATTCGGAAAAAACCAAAAGGGAGAACATTTGTAAAAATAGATGTTACCTATGTTGAAATGGAGATAATTAACAATAACCAGGTCAGCTCTAAATCCATCAACTACATCAATGAGCTTACCGATATCACTGTAGCTGTATGGGCCAAACGTAAGTGCCGAAAATATGTCGGTCTGGCATTTGATGTCAAAATGAAGGAAAATTACGTGGAACAACCCAGTGAAATCAACATTATCAGCATTCCATCTCCTGCCAATAAGACTAAAAAGCATGCTGAAATTGATTGTGTCAAAAGAAATCATGCCAAAGTCAAAGAAGAAGCTGAGTACATGGCGACTCTCTTTGATAAGATGGCATTTGACATCAAACCGGAAGACATTTTGCGGGATATGCCACCGTCTGAGAAAGATGAACTGAATTTCGACCAGATGAAACAAAAATGGATTGCCTATGTAAATGCTTATGGTAGTAATGTACCTGGTGAAATCAATACTGTAGGCAAGTTTGCCAAAAGGATGGGCTATAAGTACGATGAAAGTAAGGGGACTTACTATAAATGAATGAGTGATTAATGATAAAGAGGAAACTGGTTTCACAACCAACTTTCCTCTTTCTCTTTATGAACAACAAAACAACTTTTTCAGTAATCCTGATTTTTAGAATGGCAAGTCATCCTTGATATTGTCTGCTGTCTCGGACTGTGCCACAACGACTGGTGACTGATTGGAGTGTGCAGGCTGTTGTGTATTCTGCTGGCTGAGACGACTCTTGTCTACGATTAGAAACTCAATTTCAGACACTTTTGCTGTCTGGACAGTGCGCAATACGGGATCACCATTGTTGTCATATTTAAGTTGGTCATTCTCGCGTTCCTGATAGGCACGTGCTGACATGCTGTGGGATGTTATTTGCACCAGATTGCCTTTTACCAGTCTTTCTGAACTGTAGCGGATACCGGAAGTGGATTTTTTGCTTCTCCAGAAAGCACATTCAATAAATTTGGCTTGGTCTACCCATTGTCCTTGCTTGTCGGTATAGCCACAATCGACTGCAATGGTAAAGTTAAACACTACATTCTCGCCGATTTCACGTTGGTCAGCGTCTTTGACCAAGCGACCGATGTAAAGATGTTGCTCTTTCATGTTATTTGGTTTTGGTGACCGGTTATCCGGTCGGTTAATAATTGCGTAAAGATAAGTTTGTTTTTGTAAATCAGCAAACTAACAGCTGAAAATATTCGAAAAATTATCTCAATTTGCATCCATTTCCTGTTCTTTTACAAATTGTGAGACGCTATCATACAATGATGCTGTATAGTAATTGATGCTCTTCTCCGATATGGATGTACCATTCAGAATTGCGGTCAGGAACCTGTCGCATTTCTTTCTAGGATGTAATCTGCGGAACAGGCGACGAATCACCCGACCGTCAGGCAGGTGTTCCACTGAAACGACATCCTTGTTCTCGAAATGCCAGACGCAAGGGTGGGAGGGACCGAAAAAGAGACTGTTCAATTTGTTTCCGTGCAAGTTATATCCGATAATCTCCCCGTTGTCATCCATTAGGAACGAGATGATGTTTCCGTTGGTTGACTGATCCATCGCCTTGTAGATTGAATGAAATCTATCCATTTTCTCTTTCAAGTCTGAATGAATGAAAGAACTGAATATAATTGGGTTATTTGTCATTTCATTAAATGTTTATAGTTATTAGTTGAATACGGATCTGAATAAGAGCCAATCGTGGTGCATTTTCTTCAGATCATTCGGCCCGTTTAGAACCGACACATAAGAATGGAATACCACCAGGTTCCGGTCAACCGAATCGTAATGTCCCAATGCCATTCCGGTCTCATAGAATAGAATTGCATGAAGCGGATCTTTGTTTTCCATATTCCTAAGTCCGAGTGGTCCAAGCTCTTTGATGAAAGAATAGACAATCTCTTCTTGAGTTAAAGAACCAGTTATGCCTTTTCGGTCGGCATATCTCTCGAAGAACCTGTTTGTGAATATGAATTTGAGTGAGGAGTTTTCCCCTTCCAGATCCATTTGGATAAAAAGGCTGAGACGATTGTACTTGGTGAATGTGCATCCTACATAAAAAGGAATACTGACCAAGTCAGCGCGGTTTCTCACATGTGGAAAGATAAACCACTTGTTATGCTGAGAGGACGTAAATCCTACCGGCTTAAAAAACAGCGGGTATCGTTTCAGCTTAATAGCTTCGCTCCGGTACCGGGCAAACTTTATTTTTTTTGAGAAAGCCAACGCTTCATCCATGTCGGAAGAAAGGTGTGCCGCTATCTCCTGGTAACTCATGTTGGGTAATATCATAGCTAGAGGTATTTGATTGTTTATTTGTCAAAGGTTATGTTATAATGCAGCGGTATAACTAGCCCTAGAACTCATTAGTCTCTCATAGATTTCATCATCTTCTTCAAACTCATACTGTTCTAAAAGTTCACGGCGGGAACGGATAATCCCGTCTTGGCACAGCATAGCCGGAGCATCCATAAAGAACCGGAAAAGAATCTCGTCCTTGTACACCTCTTCGTAATTATCGATCATTACGGCAGGTATAATTTTGTCATCAATGAACTTCACCACTCCTTTGCTTACGAATGGCGTCCGTGATTTCAACAGATAGTTGTAAACAGACAGGTAGAATATTTCGTTGGATGACAAATCTGTCCATTTAGCTGGTTGCCCTTCCTCGTCAATAGACCAAAGGGAAAAGGATAGGTGGTCGAGACCATACATCTCGATCCATTCAGCAAGCTTAAGGGTAGCCTGCTGGAACGTAGGGGCAAGATGTTTCTTTCCTGCAGCCGAAGCGATGTAGAAGCAGTTCAGTTTGAAGTCACCTATCGTGATTTCGCTGGGGTGTTGATCCATCATTCCACGGAGTATAGCGTGAACGACGTCATTGAGGTCTATCTGTTTGTTCATATCTTTAATCTTTAATTTTGAGCAATCGTTTCAGGTGGAACGCTGCTTGAAACAAGGTCTTACCCTCGCCGATGGTCAGGTACTGATTGTACGGCTTCTCAGACAGATAACCTGCCAACCATTTGTTTTCACCGTTTTCGTCCGGATATACCCCAAACCGCAACCGGTAAGTGATGTTGTCCTCTATGATGACAGGCTTAAGCCCCGCAATGGCTTGGCAGAAATTGTGGTAAGAGATCTCGGCTTCGCAAACCTGTATAATATCACCAGTATGGTGGTATCCGGCATTGATTGCCTCTAGGATCAATTTCTTCAATATCTCAACTGAAAGTTTTTTCATGTCTTCATCTTTTTGGTTTATACAAAGATAATTATTTATTATTCTGTTGCATAATATGCTGATATATAATTGAATAAGCAAAACAAACCACAGCTTTTCCATATAAGCAAAATGCCATTTTTGTGGAGCCTAAAGAAAACCGGGGGCGGCTTTCGGCAAAATTATTCCGTTTTCAGATCTTCCCGTGCCCGGACTTCAACAGGAAGTGGGCGCAGGAAAACCAGTTTCTATCACTCTATAACTGCATCCTGCAAAATATCAAGAATTTCGAGGCTCTGGTATTTGTTTACGGGCACGTCTTTAGAGTTTCCTCCACAGATACTAAAGCATTCCACAAAGGGGCTGTTATCTTAGATATACAGTCCTTTTAGATTGCAGGTGGAAAACGAAATTTTTAATTTATTGCCGTTGTTCTTACATAATTCAAGAAGGGTATTATATGCTTCCTCCTGTAACTTTTCATTTTTGATGAAAAGATTTTTCATTGTTTGTGGTAACTCTATAGTTTATTTGGTTTTTTAGCATCACATTTCTGTTATTTTACCTTGTACTCAGCATACACTGGCTCATTACCAGAATTATAGATATACTTATATACCGGGTCATTGTTGTATCCCACAAAGGCTACATTATAATCGTCAAAGTCTTTTGGGGTAGCAATCCTTACCTTATATTCTGCGGGCGGTAACGGAACGGTAGGTGAACTGCTCCAGTCTGCCCCTTTCCATACGCAAGCACGTAATACTGCCAGCGTGCCCGGTCGTTCAAGGTTGATATAGCCCAGTGTGTGCTCTTTGAACACCACAAGAACAATATCCCCTTTTTCTCTTAAATCCTTTATGTTTACTGTCTTTCCCATAGCCTTATTTTTAGATGTATTTATCCAGTTCCTTTTCCAATTCTTTCCTGTTTACCTCAGGAAAGAGTTCAAGAACCAGTGCCAATGAACGGCAATAATTATTGCTATACTCTTCGGTGTCCATGAGTCTCAACACCATAGTACACCAAACACTTTTACCGTTTGAGGGCTTCCGGTTCATTGCCTGTCCTAATACTTCTGCTGCTGTCTTATCCATAGTTGTCTATATGTTATCTTTATTTCTCTGATACAAAGATAGTTATATTAATTGAGTTACTATCACAAACCGTAATGTATAAATTCTTGAAGGTCAGGTAGAGACTGTTCCATTGAAGCTTCTCAGACATAGCTGAACCCTGTAGGAGTTGCTTCTGACTTAAAGAAATACAGGAAGATGTTTTCATCTTCCGTGTATTACGCAGGCAAGGAAATCTGAGCCGGGCTGTTATAGGAATAAGTAGCGGACGCCCGTACACCTCACATATAGAGGAAAAATTGCTTGTAAAGCAACCTCCCTATTGGAGTGGGAGGATGGCCGATACCTATTCTGCTGACCGTTTCTGATTTGCTGCCGGAGTTATTTTTGCAATTACTCCGGCGGCTATTCCTATTAGAACTCAGAAAACGGGGAGAAATACAACGGTTTCATTAAGAAATCCAATTCCCAGGCTGTGATTTTGGTCAAACCAGTTCCAGATAACTTTCCGATCTGTTCCCTTTTCCCAATACAGGAAATCTCGGTCAATTTTTCCTTTTGAATTGACAGGTACATCTGCCAGCATCACCCATGCACTTTCTATATCATCATCCGTTACTGTCTCCGGGCTGGGATGTTCCTTTAAAAATACCTCTTCATTACCTAAGATGGTTGCATCCTGTAAAATTTCAAGAATCTCAAGGCTTTGCTTGTTGAGTACATGTACATCTTTGCTACATCCACCGTCAGTAGTAGTGCTTTCAACCAAAAGATAATCATCTTTAAGATACATTCCTTTCAAGTTACAGGTCGTTACTACGATAACCCCATAGTCTAAATCAATGCAAAGATCAGATGAAAATCTAAACTTTCCACCGTGTCCTTTACAAATTTCGACCATCATGTTGTATGCCATTTTTTGTAATTTGGCATTATCTGCAAAAAGTTTGGCTGCTTTTTTAGGTAACTCCATATTATAGTGGTTTTATGACATCGCCACATACACGATGTCTGGTTAATATATCAGGCAATTTTATTAAGATAGCCTACCCTCATGCTATGTTTTTGATCAAACCAGTTCCAGATAGCTTGTCGGTCTGTCCCCTTTTTCCAATATAGGAAATCCCGATCAATCTCATCTTCTTCGTTAATACATACGTCGGCCAACAATTCCCATGCAGTTTCGAGATCGTTATCTTCCGTTACTGTTTCTAAACTGGGATGTTCGTCCAAAAAATCCTCTTCATTACCTAAAATGGTTGCGTCCTGTAGTATTTCAAGGATTTCTATACTCTGATGCTTATCTACTAATGAATCACCTTCATAATCCCCATAGATGGTGATATATTCAATATAGAGTTGATCATCTTTAATGTACATCCCTTTCAGAGTGCAAGACTTCAATCCTACCACACAACCCAAGTGAATATCTATGCAGGTGGAAGATGAAAAACCGAATTCATTCCCATTTTCCTTGCAAATGTTGACCAGTTCATTGTATGCCTTTTCCTGTAGCTCTTTGTTTTCTGCAAAAAGTTCGATTGCAGTTTCTGATAGTTTCATATTTACTCATAGATCTTAATGACATCACCATTTCCGAATGGCATTGCCGGGTAATTTATTTGATTTCAAACATTCTATTGCGAAGTCAATCGCACGTTTCAGAGATTTGTACACCTTGAACTGCCACAATTCGCCATCGGTAAGATATTCATTGCCATCCTCACTGACCTGCGCTCCGTGGTTTGATTCAAACACCTCATGAGATTCATTATCCCATTGACCAACCGAACAGAAATAAGCCCGGTCGATAAAAAACTCTACGTTTTGGGTTTCCTCACTCACACAATACTGATCGTGCCTCAATCCTTTTTCTTGCAAGTATTTCTTTACTTCTGAATATTCCATAGCCGATATATTTTTATCTCTAACTATCTGATACAAAGATATAAATGTCTTTTCAGCTATACCAGTTTATATTGATTTACAATGTTGTAGGAGGGAGAAGGGACTTTCCTATTTAAGCCAGTGAACCAATTTCGCTATATGCAAATCGGTATAACTAAATCGCAAAGTTTCAGGTTGCGTTCTTTCTGTGTTCGTTATGCTTATTCTCAAATGTCACCAGATTAGGGGATAGGGAACGGGTGTGCGTTCCCGGTCGATGAAGATCAGACGCAAGGAACAAGTGTCAGTTCCCATGCGTCTGCAATGAAAGCAACGGCCTGTGCTTTCTGGAGACGCATGATATGCTCGGCAGTCTCGGTATATTCGTTTGATTCGATATAATCCTGAATGAGAGATTCATCCGAAACCATCACACCTGTGTAGATGTTCTCCGGATCGTGAGTACATTTATAGTTCATGCTATAGATAGGTTTGATTCCTGTCCAGGAAATCCGGACAGGAAGGATTGGTTAAATCGAATAAGGTAATCAGTCCCAGAAATGCTGTCTGGACTTTTCTAATTTACAGCATCTTTCGTATAATTCCGTGTCACAAATGCAGTCTCTTTCTTGCTCCAAATACTCTAACGATGATACTAATGCTTCGTCAATATCATCATCTGTACCCTGTGGCAACACAGACAAATCGGAAACATTCACATTGGGTATGTGTTCCAGAATATTAGATACCATTCCGGGAAGAATATCCTCGCATTTGAGGGTGATATGTTCAATCGGGTCGCAACATCCTAAAAAGAATACTGTTTCCTTACCAGAATCACCCTCCATCCAAAATTCCTTGACTTTGAAGATGACAGGATTCCCTGCAAGAACGGCACAAAGATTCAGTTGTTTGTCGGAACAATTCACATTTTTCAATCCCGCTTTGTGCATTGCCAGAACTAAAAGTGTATTTTCTGTCTTTTGAAGAGCATCCACTCTATTTCTCAAATTCTCGATATTCATACTTATGCTTATTTGTTTGTCTTGGATTTTAATAAGGGAACTTTTGGATTTTCAAGTTCTCGTTAATGATAAATTGGCGTCCGCACACGCAGACAATCAGGTTATCTTTTACATAGGACACCTCTCTGGTGACCTCTTCATGAGAGATACGTGGTGTACCGTCGGCATAGCATCCGTTCTTGATGTCACCGGAAAATGAATAGGTCTTTCCAGGAACAACTTGCTGTGGTAAAATCTCTTTCTTGTTCATACAATAAGGATTATTTGTTTGTTATTTGATGCAGAAAATATGCGATGGAGGAATAGGATTCGTCGCAGAAGTATATCTCCTTTTCCAAAGAGTCGGTATTGTCGTTGATACCTTCGCAACGAAGGCTTCCGTTATGATCCTCATAAACCGCAGTTACATGGAGATTGAACGTACCGTGTCTACCCGGAACGGCAATCATGACCGGGAACTGATCGTAGAAACAGTCTGTTTCATTGTCACTTTCGTCCTCAAACTCTTCTTGGGGCTTGTATTTCATTTCCACCCGTCCGTTGTTTTGGGCGAGAACCTCTTTGATGTACAAGACTTGGCTCTTTTTTAGCTGGCTTTCCTGCTCCACTAATTCTTTATATTCCATATTTGTTTGATTTAATCCTTTGATACAAAGATATATAAATGGTCTCCCATAACGAAATATAGCCAAAGGGAATAGTAGGATAGGGGATGATACCTACTCTTTCATTTAAGCTTTCCTATCCTTTTATAAGCTAAAAGGAGCCCAATGGTGGGGCTCCGAACACGGCATACGGACATAAAGAAACCTGCCCGAATTGGGCAGGAACCTTATTCGTTAACCTACCAGTCTGTTGTGTTTCATCCAGCGGTCTATGAACTCACTTTGCGACCTGTTCCGGACAGGCTGGTTGTAGGCAAGGTACTTTTGTCTGATGTTCCGTCCGTCCGGAGAAAGCTCTATGGTGATTAAGCTCTTGTCCGGTTTGGCGACTTCTCTCAGCACGTAGATGTATGAAGAGCCGTTGGCAATTCTTGATCCATACGCTGCCACGCAGTTATGTTGCTGGTTGGCTTCGTCCAAAAGATCATCGTGACTTCGGATGCCCCGAACAAAATAGACTCCCTCTGTGTAGTCGTATTTCTTCATTTTCTCGCAGTTGTTCTGCATACGTTCAGCCATGATTTTGTTTTTTCGGTTACGGCAGTTACGTGCTGCAATGTCGTGTTCCCTTTTCAGACTATCTCCGTTGATGCGGGGCTGCATTTTGAGTTGGTTGCACATGGACAAATAATCATTAAGCAACATGAAAGCTTCCTTTTTTTCTATTGCTTCAAAGGTGTCAAGTCTAACTAAATACTGCATCAGACTATTCCAAGTAAACACTGGTTTTCCGTCATATTGTTTGCTAAGAATGGAGTTGAACCCCTCTAAATCTGCCTTTTTGTAATTTTGGTCGTAAGCCTGTTGGATATGGTCTGCGTCAATCTTTCCGAGCTTAGCCAGTTTACGATAGCAATCCCAAATTTCAAGATCCAATTCCCCCTTTAATATAGAATACACCATTTTGCTGGTTTTAAATATATCCTTTGGTTTTGTCCCCTGTTGGCAGAGCCTGTTGAAAATTACACAATTTTCTTCGGAAATAGAGTCATATTCAATGAATGAGTCAGCAAACAAATATCCGGCTTTGCTAAGTATTTCTATTTGAGGAGCAAGGAGCATACAACGTACATCAGCACCTTTTTCTGCTGCCCATTTTGCAGTATAGGGAGCGTTCTTTTCAAGAATTCCTGTAAGTTCCTCTTTGGACTGAATAAAATAGTGGTATATTGTAAGTTTTTGCTTCTTTACCATTGACCATTTCCCCAATGAAAACTCAGTGCAATTATAAGGGTAAGTGGAACTATAGAATGAACTCAATTTCATTTTTTTGCCAAGTACAATATTTAATTTTGCATTCCACAATCTTGCACAATCATCAAAATAGCCAAGAGTAACCACAAATGTGTCAAATTCCAAATATCCCTCGCCTTGAGCCAGAGCATTAGGAACTGACCGTAAAAGGGCATTGGGCAATATTCGGCTTGCCATACCGCCCGCAAAAATAACATTTCCATTAACATTGGCAATTTGTCCACGTTTGTTATGACCAAAATATACCGTATCAGCATTTATTTTGCCAAGCAACTCTTCTAAAGAAAAACAGTCCTTGCTCAGATTATTAAGGTACTCTGGTACGGTAGATAATTTTGTATCAGTCTTTGAACAGGTAGTAACCTGTCTAACCGGTATATCATATTGCTGTTCCTCTCCAAAGGAAAACATAAGTTGCGCTGTCTGGTTTTGGTATTCTTGATTTAATGTTAAATGTCTCATATGTTTATTACTAATTATTTGATACAAAGATACATAAATATGGTTCTATTAAATAATGACATCAATAAGAAAGATCTAATGGTGGGCGATGAAAACATTCTCATTTAAGCAAAACCAAATGCTTAAGTTCTCCCTCTTAAAGGATCTCAATCTTTATCCCCATAGGTGGTAACAATAGGAGTCCGTTGTGGGACTCCGGAGATATACCTAAGTCAAAAAGAAAAAACTGCCCATATTCACATACAGGCAGTCCATTTCACAATTAACTAAATACCAAACACTTTGTAGTGTTTGTGCGGTCAACTATGTTCGCACACCGTTGACCCCCTTTATCTCATTTGAAGAATAGTTATTTGGCGTTCTCGTATAAGACCTTTCTCTCACTGAATGGTGCATAGTTCATTACTAGAACTGTTGCTTCTTTACCATTTTCGGGTTCAATCAGTTCTTCTGTTTCGTAAAGAGTCTCAAAGGTCATTTCCAGTCCAGGCTCGCCGTCATCCATACTTACAGGGTGATTCTTTGCCAAGTTGATTACTCGTTGCTTGGCTTCTTCATAGGTGTCGGCATTTACGGTAACGGTATGGCGTTCCCACACCTTGTACTGGCAATCGACCAAGAGGGTGAAGACGGATTGTTCTTCTTTTGAAACTGATTGTTCGGTCTCTTTTCTTTGGGCTGCCAGAGCCTCTCCATATAACCACCTGTCGTATGCCTCCAGTTCCAAAACGGGATCCAGTCCTGTCATGTGCGCCTGCATGAGGTCGAACATTTGGGTTGAATCAATCTGTTCGTCCACCAGCTTGGCAAGGTCATCCTCCCAGCCTAACTGGTCAATCCAACCGCCTGATGTCAGGACAGCCATCGCCTGTTCTCTCCAGTCCTCTGGCAAGACATCCCCTCTAAAAAAATTTGGATGGCTTGCATAATTACTACTCAGATAGGAAACACCTGTTACCTTACGGTACTCGTCTTGATTTATCTCTGTGAGAATTTTCACCCCACCTCTGAATTCGCCTTGGGCATCTGTCTTTAATCTTGACAGGCAGACGTTCAAACTGCCATTGTCCCAGTTTGCTGGCAAAACGACAACCTTTGTGTCTCCTGCCGATGATACAACGATGTAATATTTCATAATTCTTTGTCTTTCAACATTGTAAAGTTACAGAAATCCCAGCACATTACCCAATATATATCACCATATCAGAACTCTGTGGCAGGGTTCTACAATTCCATATAAGCAAAAGGGAAATAGGGGACACCGAAAGAAACTTGGGTTCAAGTTTCGCCAGAATTGGAATGCAGAGTGAACCCGGTTGCACCGTACTTTGTATGGAAACAGCACAACCGTATATATAAAAATCACAGTTTTACATCGAATATTTCTTGAAGGATGAACAACTTTTTCTGCAAGGTGGATTTCTCCCAAAAATCATTGCCGACGTAGAATTGGAATGCGTTACCATCCATAAACCTTGGCAACATGAGGGTACAAGCTCCGGGTGTATCGAGAAATATCCTTTTGTGTGTATGTACCGTTGTAAATCTTTTCTGTCAGGTTATCTATGTTCACACCTGGCTTAATCTCCCGGAATGTAATATAGTTTGTTCCGTCATGATGATGTTGGACTGCTTTCACCTGTTTGGTCTGAGTGTCTGCAAAGTATTCTATTTCACCTTCAGATAGTGAAGACAATATATTGCCAACATTATTGTCAATTATCCGGTATCCCGATTTTCGTCCGTTCCACAAGCCTAAATCCGCTATCAGAAGGATGTTTCCTTCCAAAAACATATCGAGATTGCTTATTTCGTCATCCTGCCAATTCCGCTTTTGTTCAGCGGCTTCTTCACAAATAGCCATTTCACTGGATGGATAGCCTTGTTCCTGCAACCATTCTTCTGCGCATTTCAGATCTTCATCTGTGATTTCGGTGGAGAATATTATCTTTTTCATAACTATTTAATTATGTTCTTTATTATATCTATCTATTTGACATACACAAAGTTAACTAAATTCAATGTGTTTATGAAATAGAAATTAAGAAAGCTCTTTCACCCTATATGGTTGAAACATTTCCATTAAAGCCACTCCATATTACTGGCAGATAAGAACCTGATGGTCAGGTTCTGCAAATAGGGGAGTAGGGTGTCCCGAATGACCGGATCACCCTAGCAGTTAATTGAGAGTCAGAGATGGGAAATAGAGACCGGATATATTTCCGGTATAATTGTATTCGACCCCGTATATGCTAAAGGTCTTGGCATTTTTGGCTGCATCCATAATGGTTTGCACAATCTTCTTGTCATTGATGTAGCCGGTAAAGAAACAGGGATGCAGGAAAAACCTGTTATATCCTGACTTAGCCAAAGGTGTTTGCTTCTGTTGGGGCACCTGCCAACCTAATGATTCAAATATGGCGGTAACCTCTTGTACGAACGCCCTATGTTGGTTGTCCGAATGTCCGGATAACCGACCGTATCCGGAATTAATTAAAATGTGAACCTTTTCCATAATTCAAGAATATAGCATTTCGTCTGTCGGACGATCATGGGTTATGACAATGTTGCCTTGTTCTCTTAATTCTGATTGCGTGGCGTGAACGTGATCGGTACGATCATCCGGGTAAGTCAGACAGCCATCGGAGTGGCAATCCGGACAGATGTCTGTACCCATGGGAACCAACAAAAGGGTCTCACAATCGTTACACAATACCAGATCACCTTCACCATTGTTTCCCATGTAGGAATGAACAATCTCGTTTGACCGAATCAACACATTTCCAGAATACCGAAATTCAAGTCCGGAAGTAAGGTCTTTCAGCATGACCGATTTGTCCTCCTTGATTGACTGCACCAGACAATTCCCGAACGGGTACATATCATCTACAGTGATAGTTTCATAGAGATTCAATGTCGGCAAGAACATACTAACGCCATTCACGTCAATAAAGGTCGCATCCTTTGGCAATAGAACCTCCATACCTTCTGTAAGGACATGGGAAGGTACCCCGGCTAAGTGGTATTCTAATGGAAAACCTTGGTCCGGGTCTGAAATCGGTGCTACCCCTTGGTAATAGGAACCATTCTCGGTCAGTGAGGGGTGCTTCACTTCCGGGTTGTATCCCTGTGGAGAGTTCTTGAAAGCCAGTTCGATGCCTATCTGACGAAGATACTCTTTATTTCTATCCACGATACTGTTCATCTCTGCAAGCAATTCATAATAATCCTTGCCACCGAACACACCATAACCTTCGTAACAAGTCTCTTTGTACTTGTTGCCCTTATCATCCGTCATATATACCGTAAACGGAACTCCGTTCCGGATTCTACGCTTGGTGTCTTGTGTAAACCAGCTAAACTGTCCCATAGTTATTGTTTTTAGAGTATCAAATCTGCCCATACATCCGGTTCTTTCTTGATGTAGAATGCCATACAATCTATCAGGCTCCGTTTTGAGCCTACTTTAGCTACGGTAAATCCACCGTTGGCAATCTGTTCATCTGTTGCGATGAAGATGTAACCCTTATGTTTGGCCTCCGGTTTGAAAGGCTTAATCTGGCTTTTAAGTTTCTTGAAGTTTATCATCTTTTATCTCATTGATTATGATGCAAATATACAGAAATATAGGGAGTCTTCATCGTTTCGGAAAACAAAAGGAAAAGAGTAGTATCAGGTCGGACTTTTCCATTATTTCGGGTACCATAAATACCCCACAATCGGCGATATTTCAGCAGACCGTGGTCGGTCTGCGTTGGCAAGAAAACATGCCGATACCCCTCTGTGTGAGTTGTTGCCGAACAAGGAAAGCTGTGTCAGCCTGCCTTGTCCGGATTCCAATATAGACTATTCTTCCCCTTCGGATAGTTTGTCCTTGTACTTTTTATAGGCATATTCGAGAAGGATACTTCTCATTACCTCTCTTTTCTCTTCCTCCGAATAATTGAAGTAATAAGTCTGTTCGTCACAATGGCGATTCAGACGTTTCACCCTGCCTTTATATTCCCCTCGGCTGAAAAACTCTTGGGCTATCACACACACCGTTGTGTCTGTGTTCTCATATTGAAAATACACATCTACATATAATTTCCCGTTGCACCATGACAGCCTTTCGACTAAGCTGTCCCAATTATTGCCTTTTCTTCTGTCGGGATGAATATTCAAATCTTTACTTCTTGACTTGTCTCTGCCATAACCAGCTTCCTTCACGACTCTTACCAAGGTCGCATATTCCACCATGGAAAGCTCGGCTGGAGTAAGCTTGTTGATGATTTCTATTTTCTTCTTCGGGGCGTATCTCTTGAAGATCTCTACGTTAATGTTCATATTCTTAAAGTTTGATGGTTAATATTCTAATTCATTAATAATCACAAATATAGTATATTTAT
>OGUN01001518.1_pt1 | contig 16040 bp, 20 predicted proteins | sample 1553621 | NCBI WGS metagenome assembly OGUN01 (sample SAMEA2580300, study PRJEB22360) | human gut metagenome | biome: human gut; feature: human-associated habitat; material: faeces | place: Denmark | collected 2008/2010
CAGCATATGTGCTGACGCAGGTGAACGAAAGGACACAAATTACGGATAAAAGCATTGCTAAAATTCTCTTCATATTAAAGACCTCCTTGAATAAAATGTTTTTGAGTTCCCAGTTGAAATCTGTGCTGAGCTATTAACGTAGAAGAATGTCAAAATTTTAGCCAAACATTATGTGATCTTGAAGCGTGAAGTAAGCGTCCGACCCCCATTTGAGTTCCTGCCATTGTATATAAGTTACATTTTTATCAACTCCATTCTTTGTACCTACTGAGAAAAATGATTCACGTGTTATTGGCGTCTTTGCCGATTTAAGTAAGGATAGCTCTTAATTTGACTTTATTGCTGTACTTTCATAATAGACGAGAGATCGTTGAGAGTAAACCACATGCGGTTTACATTTAGGCAATCTATGGTTTCCAAAGAGCCTCTGACCTGTAAATGGGGTGTTCATTATGCGCTATTTGTAATTGACTGCCGTTTATAGGAGGACCTTTTAGTTGAAAGGTGTAGACATCCGTGGGGGAGGAGAAAACTGTCAAACCTGAACACATATAGAAGGCCAACATCTTAAAGAAAACTGCTGTTCACCGAGATGGCGGCATTTTATTTTGTAGGTGAGTAGCTTCCTTCCGTGACTCTCGCAGACAGCGGTTTTCAGTTAATGCTTCATCCTATGTACAAACGTTTGGCATGGGGAAGCGTATCAAAAAAAGAGGGGCGTCACCGTCCCTCTTTTATTTCTTTTCGCGTGCTAAATTACCCTTTGTTCCTTTCCCAAAATCAGGCAATCATCTGTTCACCCCAACGGATGCGCAGGTGTCCCTCGTCATCCGTTTCACGGGTCATCAACGTGGAGAGCAGGTCATAATCCACACCGAATTTGGCATAGATCTCGTCCATATCCGCGTCCTGCCCCTTCATAAACATGGTGAGCTTTTCCTTTGCCAGCACCATCTGCATGAGGTTGGATTCCAGACTTCCTATGTAGATGGGGAAATACAGATCCTTTTTTTCTGTGGAGGTGTAGCGGACAAAGCGCATATAAAACTGGCTCATGCCGGCGTTGTTGTAGTGCATCTCCGGAATGATGATCTTGTTGACGAACTCGAAGTTGACGCTGGAGGGAAGACTCTGCTGCGTGCAGAGCAGGATGCCGTTCTGACTGTCCCGCAATACATCCCGCAGAGCGCGCCGCTTGGCGAAGGTGACGGTGGAGCCCGTCACCACAAAGAGAGGCCGCTCCGGAAGGTATTCACGGATGGCGGCGGCGTAACGGTCCAACACCGTTGTATGCCGCACGCCAATGGCTACAACTTCTTCCGGCCATCTGGCAAGGGCTTCCACAACGGCCATCTCCTTGAGCGGCGTCTCGCCCTCGTATTCCTTCATGCAGTCCGGGGCGGCGCTGATGCGCAGTAGCAGGGTGATCTGCTGAATGAGCCGCATCAGCGCGTCCTTCCGGCTGTTTCCGGTCGAGCTGTAATATTCGCGCTGGATGCGGTAAAACTCCTTCAGCACGATATTGTAGACCTCCCGCTCCTCCGGGAGAAACGGGATCGGCATCTGATGGATACGGCGGATGTCCTTTCCCGTGACCTCTTCAAAGGTGCGGGTGATGACCGTCTTTCCCAACAGTCGATCCAATTCGTCGGCGTTGTAGATGTCCTGATTTCGCTGTCCCACGCCAAAGACGGTGATTTTCTCCGGCAGATGGGAGTTGGCAAACAGGCGGTAGCCCTTTTTATAAGCGGGAATCGGCATCCCATAATAGGGGGTTTCCTTGTGCTCCATATATTCAGACCGTTTATCGTAGCTGTAAAGCGTCCGGCACCATGAGATCATGTTGATGGAATTGTTGTAGAGCAGCTCCAGCTGCGGAGCAAACTCAGAGATATTGTTCCGCGTGCTGGTGCCGGTGGTCAGGAGCTTATACTTGCAGCGGCGAAAGCAGGACAGTACGGAAAGCGTTTGCTTGGAGCTGGGGTTGGAGATGTTGTCACTCTCATCAAAAATAAACTGGATTTTATAGCCAAGCTGCTTGATATAGCGCCCGATCTGCTTTTTGTACTGGCTGACCTTGTTCAGCGTCAGGATCACAAAATCGCCCGGTCGGATGCGCTGCAGATCAGCCAGACGCTCTACAAACACATAGGAAAAACCCGCGCCCTTCAAAATCACATCCCAGTTGTTGCGGATGGAGATGGCGCTGGAAATGACCCATATACTGTGGACAGCTCCCATTTCCACGCGGTGCTTCCCCGTGAAAATGGCGGCGGGTGTTTTGCCGCTGCCCTGTTCCCATTGCAGGAAGGCATACCGCTTTTGGAGCGTCAGGTTGACATCGTGGCTCTGGAGCGGATTCAGGTGGACGTAAGCATGATTCTGGGCGTCCCAATATTGAAAGCGACCGATCCAGTCAGCAAGCTGTGCGTTTTCGGTCATCTCGGAAAAGAGCTGCTCCTGATTGTCATACTCCCGGCGTTTCCGGCGCAGCAGCCGCTCATAGCCGGGAAACCGTTCCGGCTCGTCGTTCAGCACCGCCTGATAGATCGGCACCGGCGCACGCATCTCGTCCGTCAGGAGCTTTGCCATCTTCCGGCTGTATGCCTTGTAGACAAAGCTGTATTTCTGCTTGACCAGACGAATTTCGTCCCGCTCCGGCTTGGCGTTTTGGCGGCATAGCGCCTGCTTCAGATATGCCAGCACCTTTGCTTCGGTAAGCTGCACGCGCTGCCACTCCTCATAGGGCATATCCGCCGGCTGCCTCTGGGTATAAAAGCGATGAACATAGGCAAAGCAGGCGTCGTATTTTTCCCGCGTGGCCGGATGGCTTCGGATCTGATACAGATACTTCTTCACCTGATAGAGAAAAGTGCTCTTGGTGGTCTTGAGCTGTGCCAGTTCCAGAAAGACTTTGTTCCGATTGCCTGCAAGCTCCGCCTTTGCGACCATGACAAACTTCTTGTAAAGTGCGGTCGCTGCCATGACCGGATGCCCGGAGGGAATATAGATGTCCGCGCAGTCCGTCGAGTACCGTTTGGATGTCCAGTCCGCCGCGGTGCTTTTCTTCTGCCAGAATTGCAGCTTGGTCGGAAAACCGTCAACGCCGCTGTCTGAAAAGGCGTGCTCTGGCAGCATCACCTGTCCTAAAAAGCTGAACCGGCTCTCCATCATGCGGATGGCGCCTTTATCGGAGAAGCTGTCAGCAAGAAAGGACGCCGGCACAATGACTGCCAGAATACCGAGGGGCTTGAGCAGCTTTGCCGCCTTCAGGCAGTAATACTGATGGGAAGGCATAACAGTGGCGTCCGGCATGATCCAGCGCAGGTGAAAGGGCGGATTGCCCAGGACAAAATCAAAATGCGTTTGGGGTGCATAGTCCCGAATGTCACCCTGTACGATGTGTGCCTGCGGGTAGAGCTTTCGGGCAACGGCGCAGGCGTTGGGATCGACCTCGCAGCCGTAGGCGTTGCGTTCATTTGGCAGGAAATTGAAGAAATTCCCCATGCCGCAGGTGAGATCCGCTGCCAAATCTGTGTCAGAGAGGTGCAGGGCCGAAACGATCATTTCGCAGAGGGGCGGCGGTGTGAAAAACTGGCCGTTTTCCAACTCCTTTTTCGCCGCGCTGAATGCGTTGTAGTTTTCATAGTCGCTGCGCCGCAGCCCATGCAGGCCGCCATCTCCGGTATAGCGATTGAAAATATCCTCGTCGGTCACACCGGCCTGCTCACAGGCTTCGCTTTGCAGCAGGCGGAGGATCTGCTCATTCAGCTCCCTGCGCTCCTGCTCCGTCCGTCTTTTCGGGAAATATTCGTATTTCATGTTCAAATCACATCCTTATGTGCAAGTAGGGGGGAGGACACCGAAAACCGGCATCCGCCCCTTGAAATGTATAGAAAGCAGGTCAATACAGCGTATGAAACGCCGCAATGATCCGCAGCCGCACCTCCGGGGTGCGGTCTGCACTGGTAACATAGTGCCAGCCTTTCTCTGTGGTGTAAGCGTCGATTTCCTCGACGCAGCCGCTGTCCAGGCGGAGCCGCATGAAAATATGGGGCCCATTCGTCTGTTCAGCCAGTTTGATCGCCATTGCTGAAATGCTCCTTCTCTGTCAGTAATGTAAGCTGTTCCTCCTTGGGCGGAGCTGGGAAACGCTGCTTGTTCAGCCGCCGCTCCTTTTGCTCCTTGCGCCGCTGCCGGGATTCCCGCTTTTTGGCAGCCTGCTCCTTCTTGAGATCGACCGCATGGACGACCTCCAAGCCGTCCGCTACATCCCGCAGATCCTGCAGAAGATCCCTTTGCTCACTTTTGGCAATGCGGATATTCTCCACATCATAGTGAAATTCAAAGTAATCATACTCCCCGTACCGGCGGTGCATTTTGCTGAAAAATGTCTGCCCCCGAGCCCCTCGGGTCCGGGGGGCCTGTCTGCGCCGATCCTCTGGTGTCAGGTGCGGGGAGTCGATCACAGAGCTGCTCCAAAGCGGGTTGAAGTGCGCTTTTTTCATTTCCAGCCAGATCTCCGCGTCCGTTCGAGCCACAGGATGGGGAAACACACGCTCGCCCTTTGTCACCTGTACTTTCTTTTCCTCCAGAAAGCCAATGCGGGTGATCCATGTGCGGCGTACATCATAAAAGATATTGGCGCGGCTCAGGTCCCGCTTCTGCTTGCGAATGACGCAGACAGGATTCTGGCAGCGAATACACTGCTCCACATCGTATTTGACTTCAACACGGCCGCCTTCATAGCCATTGCAGCCTACCACACAGGCACAGTAGACCCCGCCGGTAATCTCCGTGTATTGCCGGTGCTGTCTCTCGCTTCTCTCTGTTTCCACCTTCTCGGCGCTTTGCTCGAAAGAATACCGTTTGCCGGTGGTGTGGCAGGGGCAGAGAGGGACAGGAAAGCCGCTGATGCTGTGTGGACAGTCCTTGCGTTCATAGGGACAGCGCAGCAGCGGGTTGTCATTTTCCGGGCAGTAATCGATGCCTTGGAACGAGGCGTCGCTGCAGGCAAGGCCCCGGCCGAGATCACTTTTGCCATCGACCAAAAGGCCGCATGGAGTTTCCCATGTAAACTTCAATAGAGCCTCAAAGAGATAGCCGAAATTCTGCCAGTCACTCCAATACACGAAGGAGGGGTGATCCTCCCGCGTGTAGCCTGCGGCGTAGAGATCCCGGGTCAGTTGATTCTGTTCCATGCTCATATCCCCGGACACGGAACCAGTCCAAAGTGGTTTTCCATCACATAGCGCAGATTTTCCACCGTGACCTGATACTCTTCCGAGATACAGCCCTCGCATACGATCTGCCGATAGCCCAGTGCACGGCTGCATCGCTTATCCCATGAGTTGACATCACCGCCGCAGACAGGGCAGGCGATGTCCGGATACCATGCCAGTTTCCCGGCATCTAAATAGGTGGGTTTCATATCATCCTCCTAAAATAAAAAGGACGCACAGACTTTTTTACAAGTCTGTACGTCCTTCGCAATATGTTGCCATGCGGCAGCGATTCTTTTTTCAGGTCAGGTGACCCAAATGTTTGAAAGGAATGGTTTCCTTCCAAACGAAGCTGAGTTCTCAAAGCAAGGAGTCCCGCACTATGGCGTGATCCATGTCGGATAGAACCTGTTCCGCCGTCAGATATTGCACACCGCGCTTCCGGTCATTCCGAGCCGCCAGCAATTCGGCGGAAAGGGACTGTTCGGGAGGCAGAGAGCGTAGTTCCTGTGCGGGCAGGATCGCATTTTCTTCTTTCACCATGCTACCATATCCTCGATCCACTTTTTGAAGTGCGGACATTGCGCCATGATCGCACCGAGCCCCATCGCCTCAGAAAGCTGTGTCCCGTTCTTTACCTTCGCATAGCCGGGAATCAATGCCTCCAATCTCTTCGAAGGGGCAGTCTCCGGCGAATTATTGATATGCTCCGGCGTCTCAAAATCGTTTCGGATCCGCTGAATTTCACCAACAATCCCATCATTGGCAATCAAATGGAATGTATTCGGCTCAGAGAACAGGATGCCTTCAAATTCATGAAGCATGAAATGGAATCTGCAGTTGCGCTCACCGATATCTTCATTGATGATGGATTCAATTTTCCCAATTCGCTCAAAGATGTCTGGTGTGGCATCGGAGATACCGGGCGTGTCGCTGGGCATCGCATAATAGTCAAACATGGTCGTTACATACTCATGCGGATGACTCTTACAGAGGATCATGAGCTCGTTTTTGACTTTTGCATAACGGCTTACACCGCCACGATACTTTCTGTTGGCATCCCGTCTCGTCTCGCAAACGATGGGGCAGACATAAATGCCCATACCGAGAAAATAAGGGTACAGCACCGCATTGATGAACGACTCCTCTGTGGGGCCTTCGCAATAAATGTAGATTGTTTTCATTTTGAGAGTCTACCTCCCAAAACATTTTTCTTCCAGAGGTCACCCAGCGTGTAGTCACCATCCAGCCACAGCTTGAGCTGCTCCGGATCTAACCGTCTGAACTCAGAACCGGTATCACTCCGGTCAACGACAATGACATCTTCCACATCGAACTCGTTCAGCAACTCTACAGATTGCGTGGATATAATGATCTGTTTTTCATTGGAAAGCTGCCGCACGATCTCAGAGAAAATCGTGATTGCATAGGGATGCAGGCCGAGCTCCGGCTCATCAACGATGATGGTAGCTGGCTGCAGCTCATGGGGCTGCAGCAAAAGCGTTGTCAGACAGATAAAGCGAAGAGTACCATCCGAAAGCTGAGAAGCATTGAAAATATCTTCGCAGCCGGCCTGGCGCCACCGCAGAACGATTTGCTCTTCATTACCCTCCTGGGGTTCCAAAACAAAGTCATCGAAATAAGGCGCGACCAGACGGATCGTTTCCACAATTTCATCGTAGTTCTGCTTGAAAAAGTTTTTTAACCGGTAAAGGAATGCGGCAAGGTTTGCCGCATCGTACAGCAGCATTTTATTATTGGAAATGTTATGCTCCTGCTTGACTCTGGCACCCTTACCCGTGTCATGGAAATGATACACCCGCCAATTCTGCTTGCGCAGGGTTGGGACAACGTAATCGTCAATTCCGTTATGGGCGCCGCTTTCCCACTGGGATTCACTATGCCCGCGTCCAATGTTGCTTTCATTGTCCCAACCACCATGATAACCGAAGTATTCCTTTTGGAAGATCAACCGGTTATCATCGGTAGGCACCAGAACGAAGCCATAAGAGTTCTGCCCAAAAAACACCTCAAAGTCAATCTCCTCGGTCACTTTCCGGCCATTATATAAAAGAGAACTCAAGCCACTCTGTCCCACAGACACCTGAAGATTTTTAGACAGAATATTCTGGAGAAAGGAAAAGGCCGAAATAAAGTTGCTCTTTCCCGCTCCGTTAGAACCAATGAGCACATTGATTTTCCCGAAAGAAATATCACAGTTTTTGATGGATTTGAAGCCGCGAATTGTCATGCGGCTCAACTGGTCTCCCTGTAATGGCATACTAAACCTCCCAAAACAAGAAACAATTTACTTAATTATATCAATTTCTCGTGTTCCTGTCTACCATGAAAGAGCCATATAAGGTATACGGTATTTTCTGCCTCACAGGCCGTATTTATCCCGCAGCATATACAGCCCTTCCATGGCATCGGACACCATTCCCGTTTGAATGTCGGTTTCCGCTTCTGCAAGCTTTGTATAGACATCCTCCATAGTTGGCTTTCCCGCATAGGCTTCTGTCAGCTTGCTGAAGTCACGATTCGAGATAACATGTGGCATAGATATCGGCTCCTTTCATGAAGCTACTGTACCATAATTATCACGCATCCGCAAACCCTTTATTGGCGAGGGCAGGAGTAAAGAATTACGCCGAAGGCTCCAGCCGGCGGCGCATATCGAACTCCTGTCCATCCGCATAGCCCATGGCGGCATATTGGCGGTTTATGCTGCTTTGGGGCGAGATCTTATAACTGCTCCGCTTCATTTTGGAAACGGCATCCTCGACCGCCTGCGGCACAACCATGACCAAGCCCCATTCCTGGTGTTCGGCCTCCTGCTTTTGAAAAGCAGCAGACAGCCCGCGGCAGAAGCCCCATCCGTAGGAATTGCACATCTCCCGAAGCGTCTTTGCAGGATATCCCTTTTGGGTACGGATCTGCCTGCATCGGCTCGCTACGCAATCATAGGCGTAGAGAAACGCCAGCTTGCAGAGTTTGAAATCGTCCTCCATGCCGATAAACCCGATCTCCGAAACCTTGCTGCCGTGTACGGAACTCCGATAGGGCCTGCAGCAGTAATGTGCGGCAATGAGCGTGGAGAGGTAAACCGTCCACGGCGAAGAGAGCTTCGTGCAGGTGACGCCCACACACTCCTGAATCACATTCTTGTTCTCCTGCGGCTCAATATCCTCCGGCATGAGCTTATGCTCCGCCATCAGTCGCCGGGCCTGCAGCAGCGCGGCTTTGGCTTCCTCCTCGTAAGGGCTTTCCGCCAACGCAAGGAGCTTGGCGATCTTTTCCGTAATCTTTGACATAGACAACCACCTCTTATCCGGCCATGCGCCGGGCTCTGCGCTCGGCGTGTTTCTGCTTGAGCCGCGTATAGTCCCCTTCGTAACGCTGGCAGCCGACTTTGTTCAGGCGGCGCAGCGCGGCGGAGTGGAACTGAAAAACGGCGGCAGTCCTGCGGTTTACTCCGGTAAATACATCGGCATCGTAACGCTTGTAGTCCACGATGTAGCCCAGATCATTTTCCTCCATATAGTCCATGAAGGCGGTGCTGTCCACCTCCAGCATCCCGTCACAGAGAAATGCCTGATAACGGGGCAGCGGCTGACCAAGGTTCTGCGTCATGGTGATGCGCTCTCCGGCGTTGACCGGAAGAAGCTGCACCTTGATCGCCGGGGTATTCGGGTAGCATTCCACCTTAATGCGGTAGGTGTTGCCTTTATAGGTGCCGGATAAAATATCATTCATATCTGTTCACTTCCTTATCATCATTCTGACTGGGTGAAGAAGGCTTGTTGGCTTTTGCCTGCGCCTGCTCAAAGCCGCGCTTGACAGCAAGAACCATCGCCTCCTCTCCCACATCGGCGTTGCGAGGCTTTTTCTCCCGCAGCTTTTGGCACTTCCTCACGGCAGCATCGTAATCATAGCCGATGCCGCATTGAAGCTTGTCCGTGATCTGGCGGAGCTTTTCTGCCTGATATTCATAGGTTGCCCGGTGAAATCCGCCGAGCTCCCACTCGTCGCACACCGTCTCTAACAGCTTTGCGTAGTCCCGCAAAGCGTTGACGATTTTTACGACATCGCCGTAACAGGTTTTCACCTCATGGGTGCCGCTGAGATCAAATACATGCAGCAGAACCTCACTGGAAAGGCCTCGCTCCAGATCAACGGATGCGGACAACCGCGGCTCATAGGTTGCAGCTGGCAGCTCCAGCGGCTGCTTGACAGTCTCATTCATTTTCTGCGCACCGCTTTTCGGCGCTGCCGGATAATCTGCCAGCGAAACGGGCACTCATGGGGAATGGTATGGGGGACGCTCTGCCAGTTGTCCAACACCAGTTCATGGGAGATCTCGCAGATGCTGTCACCCTCTCCGATATAGAGACATTCTGAGCAGGTGTCCGGATTGCAGTATTTCATGTTGGGTAAACGCTCCTTTCAAATCATTATGCGGATTTTTGACCGTACCGCATCAGCGGCACGCTTCTCCATTTTGCGCAGGCGGCCTGCACCGTTCCGGGAAGGCGCAGAATACGCCAGCGCATCATATCCGTCTGCCCACGGCGCACACGCTCAAGCGGATCTTTCGTTTCACAGATCGCGCAGCGCAGCCAAGTGTGATGTCGGTTGGCAGTCCGAAACTCTAACACATACATTTTTCGACCTCCTGTTCCTTGGATAAAGTGAAAAGGCACAGCACCACAACGGTGCTGTGCCTTTCCAAAATAGTGCTTACCATAGAAACAAAATGTTCTATGAAAAGCGGCGGTCTCTCGTCTGCAATCATTCAGCCTTTGCCCGATGCGGCAAGGCGCGTGATTTGCTCTGCGGAAGCTTCGATCACCTTTTGGTATTCCTGAATTTCCGCGTCACTGAAGCCGACAATATCCTCCCAGCGGCAGCCGGGAAGAAAACATGCTGCATGATGGAAACCGTCATGCTCGTCCGACTTTTCAACATAAATTTTTACTCGCCCACTATCAAGCAAATGAGAATATACGATCTCAGTATGGTCGTTCATGGTGAGAAATGGGTACATCATAAGCTCCGTGACCTCCTGTTCAGCGGTTGACCCTCTTGCTTAGAGTACCAATCATCCGGCAAAGATGCAACCATCATTCACCGTTTTTTACGCCGCCTGCTCCGCGACCGTCACCGGCACATTAGCCGCGACCGGCGAGGAGGGGGCCAGCAGGCAGTAATGGGAGTTCATCGTCTCAAAACGGATCTGCTGCGGCGTCACGCCATGAATGGCGATCACCGTAGAGGTGTGGAGATACCGTCCCTCCTCAAAGATGAGGGCGCGGCTGCCGACCTCCAGCGGATACATCAGGGTTCCGTGAACAATACGGATATTTTTCATGGGTCACAACTCCTTCTGTTTGTTTTCTTTCTGCGTAAAATAGGCGCGGTACAACGCTTTCAGCCGATGCCGCACCCGCTTGACGCTCATGCCTTCCCTTCGCGCGGTTTCCGTCAGACTGCAGCCGTGCAGACGGTGGCGGATCAAAAGAGCCTGCTCTTTATCCGCGAGGAGAAACAGGTCGTGCAGCAGCAATCTTGCCCGAAGTGCATCAAAGGCGTCGTCAGGCGGCGGATGCGCAGCCTGATAGGAAAACTCATGGCTTTGCCGCCGCTGCTCCTGACGCCGGAAGGTATTCAGGCTGCTGTTCATGGAGCGCCACGCGATCGTGGAGAAGCGGTATCTGTGCAGACTCTTTTCGGTAAAATAGCGTTGGACAGCGTGAAGATAGCCGATTGCCGCAATATCATAATACTCCCGGATCTCCAGCTTCTTTTCCAGAAGAAATCCATAGATCAAGGCGTGGTACTGAGCGGCAAAGCGGCGCTGCGCTTCAGTCAGAGGGACGGGAACAGGAGCCTCCGGCGGAGGCCCTGTTTCCCGTTTTTCTTCCTCAATGCGGGGGATCGTATCAGGCGGGAAGTTCTTCCCGTTCTCCATCAATGACCGCCCCTAACGCAAAGTGCGCGCCATTGTCAGGCAATTCCAGATGCGAGGCATCGCCGTCTCCGATGATGCTGGAGGCTGCGGCGCCCGCCTGCGCTCTCTGCGCGTTGATGTCCTTGATCTGTGCCACAAAGCCATCCGCGTAAGCGCGGATATGCGCCAGGTCTTCCCCGGCGAAATCGGCAATCTTGGTAAAGGTGGCGACGCAGTATTCGTGGCTGCCGCTGACGGCCTTCTTCAGCCCGATCCGCACCACGCCGGTACAAACCTTGCGGCGGCGGGAGAGGAACGCTTCATTGACGAAGCGGGTATAGGGCGTCAGGCTGGTAGGCGGCAGCGCGATCTGAATGGGCATATACTCACCGCTGCGCAGCAGATAGAGCATTCTCATGTTCTTGCACGCCTTCCCCTTGTTGTTCCCGTCGCTGCCGAACTGGTTGAGAACGCAGTCTGCGCAGGTGCCGCCGGGCTCACCGTAGCCGACCTTCCCATCGAAGGACTGGCACAGGGGCGGCTGGTCATCATCGTACTCGCTGCCCTCCGGCCAGTAGGCATTGGAGTTGTGGCTGTAGAGAATGACGCCCTCCAGATAGGGCGCATAGTCCGGCACATCCGGGTTTCCGGACGGGATCTCAAACTGCAGGTGACCGCCGCCAGGAATCTTGATGCGGGTGAAACTCAGGCGAAGACCCTCCATATCATCCGCAAGGTCTTCGCTGGTGAAGGCATCTCCGTCAAGAAGCTGCGGGATCTGGAACAGGGTCTTGGTCTCCATCATGGTGTTAGTCTGTTCGTACATAATCATATCCTCCTTAAAATTGTTCCGACCGCTCAGGCGGCCAGCAGTTCCGTTCGGTTCATCTGCCGGAAGAGGGCGGGCGACATCGTCATAACGCTGTATCCGATCTCCTCCAGCTTCGTTGCCCGGTCATAGCTCTCAACATCCTGACTGAAGCGGGTCACGGCATTGGCGAGCCCGTATAGAGAGAAATCGCCGCCGGTGATCAGATGCTCCAGAACGCCGTTGCTCTCGTCCTCCGTAATGCCGAAGCTGGAAGAAGCCAGCTTGACAATGGCAGGGAGCTGCTTGGTATCCAGCATGGCCTCCGTACTCTCCCGCATCCGGCTCACTACCTGGGCAAACCTTGCCTCAGAGATGGCGGCGCGGACGGTGTCCTTGATTTTCAGCACAAAGGCATGGTCGTCTGCCAGCAGCGTTTCGTTGGAATAGATGGAAAAGTCCTCCTCGCTGGTCGCGGCGCGCCCCACATGATTGCGGCGGGTTTTGGCGTCGTTGATCACCATGCCGTTGGAGCATACCAGCCGGTAAATGAGTGGCTGAATGTTGACGGCACCAAGTCCTGTCTCGCTGTTGGAGATCATAATGCCGGCCTGCACAATATCACCGGGAACCACCTCTGCCTGCAAGCGCGGATTGACAACTTTCAGATACATCCGGTCGTCGGTGATCTCGCAGCTTTCAAAGCGCGCGCCCTCCATTTCGCCAATGATGGGCAGAACAACGCGGGCGATGTCCAGATTGTCGATGCGGCGATAGCGGTTGCTGAGAAACGCTCTGGCCTTGCCGTCCATCGTGCGCAGCAGCTTCTGTTCTGGCTCTTTCTGGAACCAGCGGTTGACGTTGTAGCTCAGAAGCGCGGGATCGCGCTGGAGCATCCGGTCATAATACTTGCTGGGAATGTCCAGATAGGTGCCGATCTGCTGATGCGCGGTCTGCTGAATCTCCAGCGGCTCGATCTGGTCGATGCCCTCACGGTCGAGCACACGGATCACAGGGCTGTCGCCCCAGGTATCCATGTGCAGACGGTCGGTTGCGACTAGATAGTCTGCCTTTGCCTCCTGCTGGCGCAGGATCTCGCGGCTCACATCCTGAATACTGCGTCCGCTTTTCATTTGTGTGTTTCACTCCCTTCTAAAAATTTACCATGATACGGCAATCTCACTGTCATGGACGCTTGCGGTTAGACCCTCACTTTCCAGCACCTGCCCCAGACGCGGCCAATAGACTTTCGGCGGGAAGGCGGTGAGGTGTTCCTGCGGAATATCCTTTGTGTCGTCGTCCTCATGGACGCACACGCTGCCGTCCTCTTTCAGTGTCAGGCTGCTATGGCCGCGGGAATCCAGATCGGCGATCACACGCTCCAACACTTCACGTCCCTCCACGTCATACCAGACCTGCGGATCGACCGGCTGCTGGTTCGGCGGTGTCGGTGCATCCATACGCGGCTGCACCGGCACGACCTTCAGGAGATTACAAGAGAGATTCCCGTTGCGGTCGATCTGAACGTCCGCATAGTCATATTCTTCAATACCATACACGCGGATGCGTCCGGTGCCGCCCTGCATAACGAGCGCAGTTGGGTTCCCGGTTGTCCACTCCCAGCGGGCGCTCGGATAGACCGACTTGAGATACGCAGAGATCCGATGGTTGACGTGCCGCAGCAAAAGCTGCATGGCGTCGGCATTGGTCTGCGCCGTACTGTAAAGCGATGCTTCCCGCTGCTTTCTGGCGTCGTGTTCTTTCTTCCGGTATCCGCGGATGGAATCCCACGCGGGCTGAAGCTGGAACATGACCACCCACAGACCCCACGCCGTAAAGGTCAGGAGCAAAAGCGGGACGAGCCATGCGCCGCGCACCAGCGCCAGGATCGCAATGACCACACCGATCAGGACAGAGACACTACCCCAAAGGGGACTGGATCGTTTCATAAAATTTAGCCACCTTTCAAAATTCTTTCGATAAAATAAAAAAAGAGGAACCGCACCGACGAATCATTTCTGAATCATCTGGTGCGGTTCCTCTTCCGCCGCGCCGGTATTATTCCGGCAGTTCTTCCCGGTCACCGTCGATCTGTTCGGCGGTGACTGGAAAAACCTCTGTTTCATTCTGTACTGGACGGACTGTTTCCCGCTTTTGCGGAACAGGCGCCCAATCGTCCAATCTGAGCTTCAAGCGTTTATCCTTTGTGATGCCGTCTTTTTTTGTGAACTCTTCCAACTCCAACGTGCCGCTCAAAAAGATAAAATCGCCGTTACTCAATGTACACTTTGCAAGCCGCTGCGCCATGTAGCCCCATGCCCACACGTCAACAAACTGTGTGTGCCGCTGTGAACCGAAGCCGACATACTCGGCTGCGGAAAAACGGACATAGGGTTCACCCTTGGCGCTGTGCTGCAATTCCGGGCCTTGCGTGATCAGCCCGATGAGACTCGCTTTTGCCATAACACTCCTTTCTGCCACCGGCATGAATATCTATATAAAAAATGCCGGCAGCGACATCTACCCCTTGCGGGCAAATACCATGCTACCAGCACTCAAATACAAACCTGACCAACGTGTGCAATGTGAGAAACCCCACGCACAGACCATACGGTCTGCGTTCCGATGAACTGCACAAATATCAATTACATGAATATAGTAGCACAATATATTGTGATTGTCAATTATGTTAAAACTATATATAGATTTCGCGATGGACAAAGAATACTCTCTACTTATAAAATAGGGCGGCAATACGATTTTTCTGCAAAATGCAGAAAAAAGCGGCCGCAGATCTGCGACCGCTTCGGTTATGCAACTGTGATTTTTGCTTTATCGCAAAGCAGATGCTGTCCAATTTAGAATCTGCTCTGCAAATGCGATTGCCTGCTTTGCATGATGCTCTTCGACAGTCAGTTCGTTCGGATATCGTGTCATGGTACCAAATGGCGTTAGGGCATCTGCAGCATCGCCGATTGCATCCGGGATGGAGATATAGTTGTGAATCTGATTCAGCAGAAAAGAAAGATCGTGGCTTTTGGGAATCCCGGTGGGCCAGTGCAGAGAGACAATCACAGCCTTGATCGCTTTTTCCGCAGACTGCTGGCAGTGGTAGCAGACGATTTCGAGCGGCTTGGGATGATAGTTTTCAAAAAGATGCCGGGCAACGCCTAAATCCTGCGCGGCATAGTCAAGCCACTGTTTAACTTGCTGATCCATAGAGCAGAACTCCTTTGTGGAATACCTCGTTTTCTACGGTGAACTGATTCTTACGTTCGTCAAAGCGGCTTTTTGTGCCAACCAGAATATCCACAGGGCGCTGCTTCACGCCGCGAATCGCTTTATATGCAGAAGTGGCTACGGCGTGAAGATCCTTCTCACTGTCATCTACAATAATGTAGAAGTCAAAATCGCTGTCGGCGTGCGCGGTACCGTTTGCAAAAGAGCCAAACAGATAAACGCCAATCGGCTTGATCTGATCGACAAGCTTTTGCTTTATGACTTCAATCTCATCAATGGGCATGGAACACACCTCCTCATTGTTTTCTAACTATAGTATAGCAAACTGCGGAAAAATAATCAACGAAAACAGGTAGACAACAATTTCAAGAAACCAAGAGGTTCAGTCTGCTGATTCCACACAATCGAAAGATGCGGGTTCAATTTTCTCGACTGCCAATGCACATGGCTGCGGCAAGTGTGCGGTCTTGACTTCACTTGGAATTGCGGAAAGCGGCAAATAGATCCGATAGGCTTGCCCCACAGACAGCTGCTTGTTCTTTTCTATGCAGAAGACGAGCTGTTCGCCGTCTGCTTTTTGCAGCGCGACCCTGCGCTGCCGCTGAAACGGAATGCTGGAAACCGAAAGACAAATGCCTTCCTCCGCGCAATAGCGTTCGTTCGCGAGCATTACATAAAGCTCTGCGCAGCGAACGCCGCAAAAAAGCAAGAGCAATGCGCTGAGGATCAGAAACGTCCGATCGCCGGAGAACGCAGAAACGATGGTTGCGGCCAGGAACGGCAGGGGGGGGAGCCACCAACAGAGACCCCAATGTGCAGA
>OGUN01001522.1_pt1 | contig 15996 bp, 12 predicted proteins | sample 1553621 | NCBI WGS metagenome assembly OGUN01 (sample SAMEA2580300, study PRJEB22360) | human gut metagenome | biome: human gut; feature: human-associated habitat; material: faeces | place: Denmark | collected 2008/2010
TCTCGCTAAATGCAAAAAGGGAGGGATAATGAAAAACAAAAATATGGAATCTTTCAATTTTATTAAGTTCTATTATTTTTGAACTGATTATAATATAGCACATATTTTTATTTTTTTCAATACTTTTTCTTGATTCTTTTTAAAAAATTTATAAAATATGCAATATTAGCTATGCTTTATATTCTATTCTTCCATTTGTTTTCCTAAAAAAGCAGCTGCAGCTTGTGTGAGTTTAATTTCTGTTTCATTTGGCGCTTGAATTTCTTCTCCTTGCAGCATAACAACTGAACCAGTCACATCTCCAGAAGATATAATCGGATATATAACTAAAGCTGTTCTTTCTATACCCTCTATTGGCATAAGCTCACCGATACTATCAGATTTAGCAAAGTAATTTTTTCTCATTTCCATAAGTTCTTCTATAATAGGAGAAATTCTTCTTTCAAGATATTCCTTTTTAGAAACTCCTGCGACCGCAATAATATGGTCTCTATCACTTATTATCATAGGTTTTCCTGAAATTTTAGAAATAACCTCTGCATATTGAGATGCAAAATCAGAAAGTTCTCCGATTGGTGAATATTTTTTGAAAATAACTTCTCCGTTAGTATCTGTATAAATTTCGAGTGGGTCGCCCTCTCTTATTCTCAATGTTCTTCTTATTTCCTTAGGTATTACCACACGCCCAAGGTCATCTATTCTTCTCACAATTCCTGTTGCTTTCATATAATTAACCTCCGAGTACTTTTATATTTTAGTAAGTTTTGTGAACTTATTAGTTATTATTCACCATAGTTTTTTGACTATTCACATTTATTAGCAAAAAAGCCTTGTTTTTGGAGGTTTATGATTTAAGTATCATTAAAAAATACTTGCAAAACATTTTTTGCTATGATATAATAATCGTCGTGATATTTCCGGGTGTGGCGCAGTTTGGTAGCGCGCTTGAATGGGGTTCAAGAGGCCGCTGGTTCGACTCCAGTCACTCGGACCATAATTAATAAAAGCCATAATCTTGCAGAAAGAATAAGTTTCTTCAAGATTATGGTTTTTTATTATTTTTTGAATGACTTTATATTACGCCATTTAACCAATAGTAACAAGCTTGTAATTGAAAAATTTATACAAAATATGTATAATAGAATTAAGTTATTATAAATATCAGAAAGGGTGGTGAATTTATGACAATAACTAAGAAAAAAGTAGTAATATCCGTTTCTTTGATTTTATCAATATTAGTTATTGCTGTCATTGTTATTGCTGTTCTGATACATATGGGCTTTGGAAAGCCTCCATCAAATAGGGAACAAACAGATGTGAGTATATCTACTGATACCATTGTAGATAGAATAATCAGTGAGCTTGGTTATAGCGGTATTTCTCGTGTAAGCTCTGATAATATAGCAAAATATTATGATATTGATAAGAAGCTTATTTCTGAAGCTACAGTATATATTTCTGATAGTGCAGATTCATGCTTTGAGGTGTCTTGTTTTAAGCTGAATGATGAAGCTGATTATTCTAAGGTAGAATATAAAATAAAAAATCATATTAACTCGCAAAGTGCTAATCTCCAAAGGCTTAATCCTAAAGAAAGTAAGATGCTTGATGATACTAAAATAGAATATTGTAGTCCGTATGTTTTAGTAGTTGTTTCTGATAATAACGGAAGTGCAATTAATTCTTTCAGAAATCTTATTACTGGAAAAGCTAACTCATAAAAAATAAAAAGCACCGTATAATATTCAAATATTATACGGTGTATTTATGTTAAAGGAATGTTTATAAATAAAATGGAAAATAAAAGAAGTGAAACAATTTTTATAGTACCTCAGTCATTTGATAGAATGAATGCAGAAATATTCTTAAGAAAACATTGTGCTGTTTCTGCAAGACTTTTAACAAGATTAAAACGCACAGAAAATGGTATAACAAGAAATGGTGAACTTCTCAGAAGCATTGATAAAGTCAATGCAGGAGATGTAATAACAATAAAATTTCCTGATGAAGAAATTTCAGTAGAGCCAATAGAGGGAAAGCTTGATGTACTTTTTGAAAACAAAAATATTCTTGCAGTAAATAAACCACCGTTTATGCCTGTTCACCCAGTGCATGACCATATTTTTGATACGCTTGCAAATATAGTAGCATATTATCAAATTCAGAATGATGAGAGCTATACATTTCGTGCTGTAAATCGCCTTGATAGAAATACTTCTGGAATTGTTATAATTGCCAAGAATAGACTTACTGCATCAATTTTACCGAATACAGTTAAGAAAAAATATACCGCAATTTGTGAGGGAGAGCTTTTTGGTAGTGGAACGATAGACGCACCACTTGCACTAAAAGAAGGTCATACAATTTGCAGAGAGGTTCGTGCTGATGGTGTTCGTGCAGTTACTCATTGGAAATCTCTTGCAGTAAAAGGAAATCATACAATGCTTGAATTAGTTCTTGAAACGGGCAGAACACATCAAATCAGAGCTCATATGGCACATATAGGACACCCTTTAGCTGGTGATGACATGTATGGGGGACACCTTGATATATTTGATAGACAATGCTTACACTGTTCTCAAGCGGAGTTTGAAGACCTATATTCAGGAGAAAAAATAGTTATAGATTGTCCCGCAAAGGAATTTTGGGATAAATTTAATAAGCTTGTTTAAATAAGATAAAAGTTTTATAACAAAAAGCTCTTTAAAAAAGAATTTTTACCCGAAAGAAGTTTTACAAGCTAAAATTTGATTCAAGCTTTATTGAATGCCTAAATCAAACTTTTTATTTTCAAATCCCTTTATTAATTCGCTACCTATTATAACAACTTCATTTCTCCATTCTTTATCAAAGAACAAGTGATAATCACCATTAGGATAATATGTTGGAAAATATACTTGGCACTTTCTATCAGAATCATAATACTCAAAGTTATAAGGGATATATTCTTTTGGCGAAAATATAAAGCAATCATGCTGTCAATCAAAAGCATACATATTGTCTTCTACCAAATTTTCCAAAAATAAATTGATTAAATTTTCTTGCTTATTTGTCCAGGGAGTATCTTTATAATATATCTTAATATCACCTGAAATTTTAATCCATTCGCCTTGTTTATCTGTTTCTGGGGAAAATTTATATAATTTATTTCATAAAATACTTTCAATCTCTTCTGAAACCAATTTTAAAATATATCTGCCTTTAGCCATAAAAATTTTGATTTGTATTTTTCTTTGTTTTAACAATGGGTTATTGTTAAAAACTATCTTTTATCAATGTGTGATTTAACAAGATAGAGGTTACTTATTTATATCAAGAGCTTTTAATACTTTATCAAAATTATCATCTAATTTGTTTTCTCCATCTAAATATAAAATCTTACACAAAAATAATTTTTGTAATTCATCATGCATTGCTTTACTTCTGATATCAATACCACCATTGTCATAAGATTTTGCCCATTCAATAAAATCAATATGCTGTTGGTACATATCTCCACCTAATTCAATGCGTGAACCATATCTTTCTTTTTCTCTTTTCAGCAATCTTTCAATACGAATACTCTGTTTCATTTCAATTCTTATGGCTAAAGTGAAATATGGAATCAACTCATCTCCCCAATCTGTAAGAGAACCAGATATTACAACATTTTCTAATTTATTAATATCATTTTTCATTAGTTCTACTCGCTCTTTTTTAGGTCGTTTGAGTGTGAATGGAGGTTCTGTTGGTATCCAAAAATAATCATCTGTATCCATTAATGTATATCCTAATTCTTCACATATTTTTTTACCCAATGTTGTTGTACCAGAACCAGAAGCTCCAAAAATATGAATTACATTTTTCATGATAAACACCTTCTTAAATCCAATTCGTATTTTTTATTTAAATATTTTATTTCAAAAAATTAGCTGAACAATTATATAAATTGTTCAGCATTAATTTTTTAATCAGCAGGTTCAGGAATTACTTCATTGTTTTCCGGTTCTTCTGAAATATGCTTTTTATCTGCTGAAATCTTAACAAATGCACAAGAATTTGCAGGAATCTCTAAATCTCTGCCATTAAGAATTGTACCAAGAAGAGCCTCACCATCTTCAAATTCTTTTGGTACAATAAAGTCGATAGGGAAGGTAGCAGCATTGAAAACGCAAAGAAGTTCGTCTGTATCATCATAGCGGATATAACCCATAGTTCTCTCATAAGAACCAAATTCCTTAAAATCACCATCTTTAAGGCAAGAACAATATGAACGGAGCTTTGCGAGTTGCTTATACCATTCAGTTAAGCCCTTATCTTCCTTACCCCATGGGAAAGGTGCTCTGTTAAATGGGTCTTTGTAGCCCTCAACACCCGCTTCATCGCCATAATAAATGCAAGGCACACCAGGAAGTGTAAATTGAATACCGCTTGCAAGACGCATTCTCTTTAAGCCATATTCACGCTGAGAAGGTGTGAGTGAAGTATTAGCTTGCCATTCACGGCCTCTGCCGTTTTGTCTTTCGCCAGCAAGAAGTGTTATAACTCTTTCAGTATCGTGTGTTCCAAGAAGGTTCATAAGGCAACGAACAACAGGACGAGGATAATTTTCAAGGATACAGGTAATCATTTCTACCATATCTCTGCCATCACCGCAATCAAGGAAACCAAGAATAGCATCTCTGAAAGGATAATTCATAACGCTGTCAAGCTGTTTTCCATAGAGGAAGCGTCTGCGACTGCTGTAGCTTTCCTTTATAGAGGCATCTTCCCAAACCTCACCCAAAAGAAGTGCGTCTGGATTTTCAGCCTTTATAGCCTCACGAATATGCTGAATAAATGGGTCAGGAAGTTCATCTGCAACATCAAGTCGCCAACCTGAGTTTCCGCATTTCATCCATTTTCTTATAATACCATTCTCACCGTTGATATATCTATCAAAGGAATATGACAGTTCTTCAACTTCTGGTAAAGTGTCAAAGCCCCACCAAGAATGATAAATATTCGGCCAATCCATAAATTTATACCAAGTATAATATGGTGAATTTTTTGAATTATAAGCACCATTCTGAGGATAACGACCCTGACGGTTAAAATACTTACTGTCACTGCCAGTATGGCTGAAAACACCGTCATTTATAATATACATACCACGCTTTTTAGCCTCACTGCAAAGCTCCTTGAAATCTTCTTCTGTGCCAAGAACGGGGTCAATTTTTTCATAGTCGCCTGTATCATAGCGGTGATTTGAATAAGCCTCAAAAATAGGATTAAGATATATGCAGTTTACACCAAGCTCTTGAAGGTAATCAAGCTTTTCTGTAATTCCCTTGAGGTCACCTTGAAAAAAATCTGAGTTTGTAACGATTCCGTTCTCATCAGGACGCCAATCAGGAATTTTATACCATTCATCATGGAGCTTTTTATCAGGATAAATACCCTCCTTTTTTTCTCCTGAAAAATAAAATCTATCAGGGAAAATCTGATACATAATTCCACCAGGTAGCCATGATGGGGTTTGGAAATCTTTATCATAGCATAAAAGCTGGTATCTTGGGTCGTTATCTGTATGAGAAAAGTAGCCCTCGCCACCCCAGCCACGCATAATATATTTTCTGCCTTGTTTTGTATCAAGGCTAAAATGATACCAATAAAGCCCTGTGCTTATATTTGAAAGGTCAAGCTCCCACTGCTCATTGTTTTCATCAGGCATTCCGCACCAAAACATACTATAAGAAACAGTATCACCCGAAAAGTCATCTTTTAAAGCAAGAATAGCACTTGAACAACCTAAATATCTTGGAATAGTAATCTTAAAATGAATATTTTCTCCCTCACGAACAGAACCGAACGGGGATTTACATTCATTATCTCTTGAATTAAAAATTCTCATAAAATAACACCCTTACACCTTGCATATGAAATTTGCTGAATATTGTCAGAATATACCACATAATATTATAAGCCTATCAGGATATTATGTCAACACTAACACACAATTTTCGCAATGATAATTGCACAATAATGACTTATATCAAAGATAAGATTTATATTTCAGATACTCCTTGTGAGGTTTTCCTGACAAGCGGTCAATATACTAATAATTATCAAATTTCATATGGTTCATATATATGCCATTTGGGCTTCTCTATATTAGCAGTTACAAGTATTCCATCAGCAGTATATTCTTCACTGATTAAAGCACCCATATAACGAAGAGGTGCTATAAGATTAGCTTTCTGAAATGGCAATAACATATTAAAACGCTTAATCTGAACAGGAAGATTTTCTTCAATAGCCTCTAAAAGCTTATCAATGCCATTGCCTGTTTTAGCACTTATAAGAACACTTTCTGAATTATGAGGAATATCATCAGGCGAAAGTAAATCGCATTTATTAAAAGCTGTAATAATAGGACTGTTTTCGCAGCCAAGGTCATGTAGAAGTGAGGTTGTAACATCAAGGTGAAGTTGATATTCCTCACTTGTAGCATCACAAACATTCACAATTATATCTGCAAGAGCGGCTTCCTCAAGCGTAGATTTAAAGGCTTCGACAAGATGGTGTGGCAAGCGTCTTACAAGACCAACAGTATCAATCATCATAACAGAAACGCCGTTCGGTAATTTCAGAGAACGGGAAGTAGGGTCAAGTGTTGCGAAAAGCTTATCCTCAGAAAGCACACCAGCCTGAGTAAGCGTATTCATAAGTGTAGATTTTCCAGCATTTGTATATCCAACTATTGCAACTGTAATTATACCGTCTTTACTGCGTCTTGAACGAAGTTGATTTCGTCTGTCAGTGATATGAGAAAGTTCCTCTTTTAAGGTTTCAATTCTTCTGCGAATATGACGGCGGTCTGTTTCAAGCTTAGATTCACCAGGACCACGAGTTCCTATACCACCACCAAGCCTTGACATCTCACGACCTTTGCCAGTAAGTCTTGGCATAAGATATTTAAGCTGTGCAAGTTCAACCTGTAGCTTACCTTCATTAGTTTTTGCGTGAAGTGCAAAAATATCAAGAATAAGCATAGTTCTATCTATTGTGCGAATATCAGTTTCAGCCTCGAGGTTTCTTATTTGTGTAGGAGTAAGCTCGCAGTCAAAAACAAGTAGGTCTATATCATTAGCCTGCGCAAATTCCTTGACTTCGAGAAGCCTGCCAGAGCCTAAGCAGGTTGCACTATCTGGCTTATCCCTTTTTTGAGAAACAGTAGCAATAGTTTCACCTCCAGCACTCCTCATAAGTTCCTTGAGTTCTTCGAGAGATGCCTCCGCATCATAATCTCCAGTATCTATACTAATCAGTATTGCACGCTGTGGTCTTTCTATGTTATCATACATTTGCATAAGTCACCTCAAAGTTGTTTTTTTAATTTTTCAAAGTAAAGCTTTAACAATATTATAGCATAAAAATTCCAAAAACAACACCAGTTGCAATTTTAACAAAAAATTTGCAATCCCCCAAAATTACAGCTTTGTATGAATATTGCTGTCTAAAATCAATAAATTAAAGTCTGTTGAAAAAGGTAAATCTATCAATTATATTTAAAAAAATTGGTCTTTTAAGTTTTTAACAAAAGAAAAACTAAAATTGCCAATAAATTCATAAGAAAATTTCTAAATAATAAAAAAAGTGTTACTTTACAAGTTTGAGAAAAAGAGTTATTATTATTCTATAAAGATAGGGAGGTATGTGCTATGGGCGATATAGATAAGGAATTGGAAAAAGAAACTAAAGCTCAAAGCTCAGACGAAAACAAAGGCGAAGTCGTTTTCGCTACCACTCCTCATAAAGAGAATAGTGGTTCTTCAACTGTTTTTGCGAGTGCATCAAGCTCGAGAAAGGCTTCCAATCAGAGAGGAAGCTACAAGCGTGCGAGTTATAGAACCTCAGCACCAGAAAATCCTAAAAGCTCGAAGAAGACTAAGGCTATTATAATTAGTGCTATTTCAGTTGTAGCAGTAGCAGGAATTTGTGTAGGCATTGCTTCTTTGATAAAAAATAATAATTCTGGCGATAGTGTTCCAGCAGTAGTTTCAACAGTATCTTCAGAGAGTTTAGCAGATATTGATGTAAAGAAAATAAATACAGATTCTATTGTTTTTGGTAAAAATGTTACTGTTCAGGGCGTTAATGTTTCGGGAATGACATTAAGCAATGCCTATAAAGCTCTTGCTGATGCAGAAAAATCAGTAAGGGATAATATAAATATTACAGTTAAGAATGGCAAAAAAAGCTTTAATCTTACTCAGGATGATTTCACATATGAGTATAATACCGCTGATGTTTTGATTGATGCATATCATTTCAGCAGAGGTGAGCTTGATAATCCATCAGCTGCTCATAACAAAAATGAAGCTGGTGTAACGGATTTTCCACTTACAGCTAAATTGAGTGATAATGCTATCGACCTTGTTGCTGATAAAATTGCTGAAAAGGTTAATATAAAAGCAATCGATGCTCATGTTAAAAAATTTGACCCAACTGCAAATAAAAAATTCACTTATGAAGATGGTACAGTTGGAAAAGGGCTTGACAAAGATGGTGCTATAAAACAGTTAAATACTATAATGGCTACAAGTAATAAGACAGGAACAATAAATGTTTCACTTTCTGATGTTCCTTTTAAAGTAGATTTAAAGACAATAAAGACAAAGACAGAGCTTATTACATCATTTGAAACAACATCTACAAATGTATGGGCTTCAAACCATAATATGCAGCTTGCTATGGAAGCGATTAATGGCTCAGTTATCAAACCTGGTGCAACATGGTCATTCAATAAAAGCACAGGCGATACAACAACAGGTGAACTTGGATATGTTAAATCCTCGGCAATCGTAAATGGCAGCTATGAGCCTCAGTATGGTGGTGGTATTTGTCAGGCTGCTACTACAATCTATAATGCAGGGCTTCGTGCAAATATGGAAATAGTTGAGCGTTTGCCACACCAATACGCTTCAACATATGTTCCAGTAGGTCTTGATGCTACTATCGACTATGGAAATATCGACCTCAAAATGAAGAATACATCTGCATATGCAATGTATATGGCAACATATATGTATGATAATAATGGCGATGGTTATCCTGAGCTTATGGTAGAAATTTATGGAGAAAAGCCAACAGCATATGATGAGATAGTTCCGATTGCATGGTGTGTTGAGAATACAGGTTCAAAGTATAGCACATATAGTGCAAGAGTTTACTTTAAAAATGGTAAGGAAATCAAAAGAGAAAGAGTTTGGCGTTCAACATATGATTACCATGGTGAATCTGCATATCAGCTTGCAATTCCTGATGATATAGAGAATGGTCCTAAAGATGTTCAGCCGACAAACAAAGCACCTGTACACTACGGTTGATAAACTACAACAAAAAGAAAGCTTACATAATGCATCAATTAGTGCAGTCATACTTTTTTGTTATAATTAAATCGCCTCTATATATCTAAATATAATAGATTATGGAGAATTACAGGACTTGACTTTATTGACCATTTTGTAATGTAAGTATATAAATTGATGAAAAAATTAACAGCTCACGAGCTTATAATAGCTTGTGAGCTGTATTTGTTTTGGAGCGGAAGACGGGAATCGAACCCGCATATTCGGCTTGGGAAGCCGATGTTCTGCCACTAAACTACTCCCGCACAAGTATATTTTAGCACAGTGGTTTTGTAAAAGCAAGAAATTCTGCAATATTTACATATAGAGTAAGCTGTGCTTCAAAGCAATATCTGAAATTTTCAAACGCAAAAATTCTTGGCATAAATGATTCAGAAAATATGATTACATTAGCAAAGAAAAATTATCCAAATATAGAATGTATGCTTTGTGACGCTGAGAATGGGTTTGCAGATATTGTAAGCTTGATGCTTTTTCAAATATTAATCTCATAATGATATTGTGTAGTGGTATAGGGATACAAGTTTAAGACCATATCTTAGTACTCTCGATGAAAATGATAAGTTTGAATTTGAGAACGATATTCTTAAGAAAGTTATCAAAGCTTATCTTGAACAAAAATGAAGATATAATTTTCAAATTTCCGAGATTTTTCTTTATAGCCAGAAAATAGCGAACTAAATAAATCTTTTTCAATTCTAATTTCTTGACATATAATCAACGCTTTTATATAATAATAGGTATTAGTGAATTTTGAAAGGACTGATTTCACACTATGCAGAAACAGGTTATTTTGACAGATGAAGGACTTAGAAATTATGAGGAAGAGCTTGAATTTCTCAAAACCGTTAAGCGTAAAGAAATAGCAGAAAAACTTAAAGAGGCTCGTGCACAAGGTGACCTTTCTGAAAATGCCGAGTATGATGCAGCTAAAGATGAGCAAGGTATTAACGAATCCAGAATTCAAGAGCTTGAGGCTATGCTCAAGAATGTAAAGGTTATCGACTCAAGTGAGCTTACGAATGAAATGGTTCATGTTGGTTCTAAAATAAAGGTACATGACTATGATTTTGATGAAGATGTTGACTATCAGATAGTTGGCGCAAGTGAAGCTGACCCATTCAATGGTAAGCTTTCTGATGAATCTCCTGTTGGTATGGCACTTCTCGGACACGCTATCGGTGATGTTGTAGAGGTTGAAACTCCAAGCGGAGAAGTTAAGTTTGAAATTCTTGAGATAAGAAAATAATTTTATAATTAAGAATTTTTACTGACGGATTTTGATTTTACAGTTCTGTCAGATTTATTGATGTTTAAGAAAAGAGGAATGATTGAAATGGAACAAAAGCCACAGCAGGGCAACTCAAGCGATGTTATCAAGGTTAGATATGAAAAGCTTGACGCTCTCAAGGAAGCAGGCAGAGATCCGTTTGTAATTACAACAAGTGACCGTGATATTCTTACAGAAACAATAAAAAATAATTTTGAAGAATACGAAAACAAAGATGTTTGTGTTGCAGGTCGTTTGCTTTCAAAAAGAGGCAAGGGTAAGGTTTCGTTTATGGACCTTTGGGACCGCTCAGGCAAAATTCAGATTTTTGCAAAGTTTGATGACCTCGGCGAAGAAGAATACGGCTTCCTCAAAAAGTGGGATATTGGTGATATAGTTGAGATTAAGGGCTTTGTTTTCAAAACCCAGATGGGTGAAATTTCAGTTCATGCAAAAGAGGTTAAGCTTCTTTCAAAGTCACTTAAGCCACTTCCAGAAAAGTATCACGGTCTTACAAATACTGACCTTCGTTATCGTCAGCGTTATGTTGACCTTATTATGAACCCAGAAGTAAAGGATACCTTTATCAAGCGTTCTAAGATTATCAGCACAATTCGTAAGTATCTTGATTCACAGGGCTTTATGGAGGTTGAAACTCCTATGCTCGTTTCAAATGCTGGTGGTGCATCTGCAAGACCATTTGAAACACACTTCAATGCTCTTGATGAGGACTTAAAGCTTAGAATTTCTCTTGAGCTTTACCTTAAGAGATTGATAGTCGGTGGACTTGAAAAGGTTTATGAAATTGGTCGAGTATTCCGTAACGAAGGACTTGATACAAGACATAACCCTGAATTTACTCTTATGGAGCTTTATCAAGCATATACAGATTATCACGGTATGATGGATTTGACAGAGAATCTCTATCGTCATGTTGCACAAGAGGTTCTTGGTACAACAACTATCGTATATAATGGCATAGAAATGGATTTAGGAAAGCCATTTGAGAGAATTACAATGGTTGATGCTGTTAAGAAGTATGCAGACATTGATTTTAACGAAATACATACTCTTGAAGAGGCAAGAGCTGTTGCTAAGGAAAAAGGCGTTGAATACGAAGAAAGACATAAGAAGGGCGATATTCTCAACCTATTCTTTGAAGCTTTCGTAGAAGAACATCTTATTCAGCCTACATTCCTTATGGATCATCCTATTGAGATTTCTCCTCTTACAAAGAAGAAGCCAGAAAATCCTGAATATGTTGAGCGTTTCGAGTTCTTTATGAATGGTTGGGAAATGGCTAATGCATATTCTGAGCTTAATGACCCGATTGACCAGAGAGCAAGATTCAAAGCACAGGAAGAACTTCTCGCACAAGGCGATGAAGAGGCTAATCACACAGATGAGGACTTCCTTAATGCCCTTGAAATCGGTATGCCACCAACAGGCGGTATCGGTTTCGGTATTGACCGTATGTGTATGCTTCTTACAAATGCTCCTGCAATCAGAGATGTACTTCTTTTCCCGACAATGAAGTCCTTAGATGGTGTAAATAAGAAAAATGATGTAAATAATACAGCTTCTGAAGCACCTGAAAAAAATGTAAAAACTGAGTCTGAAAAGATTGATTTTTCTAAGGTAAAGGTAGAGCCTTTATTTGAGGAATTTGTTGATTTTGATACATTCAGCAAGTCAGATTTCCGTGCAGTAAAGGTTAAAGAGTGTGTTGCAGTACCGAAGTCAAAGAAACTGTTACAGTTTACTCTTGATGACGGAACAGGCACAGACAGAACCATTTTAAGCGGTATTCACGCTTATTACGAGCCGGAAGAACTGGTTGGAAAGACGCTTATCGCTATCACTAACCTGCCGCCGAGAGCCATGATGGGAATTGAATCCTGTGGAATGCTTCTCAGTGCAATCCATGAGGAAGAGGGCGAAGAAAAACTTCATCTTCTGATGGTTGATAACCATATTCCAGCAGGTGCAAAGCTCTATTAAGATGATGTAAAGATGTACCGTTTTACCGAATAGACGGGACGTACTTCATTTGATAAAAAACTAAAAAAACAGCGATTTACATCAAACTTACATCAATTGATGCAGAAATCGGTGCAAGCAAGAAAAAATCGCATAATTAGTGCAATGAGTGGGCAATTCCAATCGGGGTTGCCCATTTTTAAAACAAACAGAAATACAAATCGGAAGTTATAAAGGAGAAACACTATGGGATTATTTGGTAAAAGCAAAAAAGAGCGAGAAAAAGAGTATATGAACAGATTAGATGTTCCATTATGTTTAAAAGAAGACTTTGAATTGATTATTGATGATGTATTTACAATTATGGGGGTTGGAACAGTTGCCACAGGAAACATATCAACAGGAATGTGTAGAGAAGGAGAAAATGCGTGTGTTTATAAAACAAATGGAGGTGTATTAGAGACTATAATTACTACCATCGATATACATACAAAAGAACGAAAATCAAATGGTTGTGGATATAAAACAGAACATGTTGGACTTGGGTTAAGAGGAGTTTCTAAGGAACAATTAGAAAAAGGAGATAGAGTGATTGTAAAGAATGCCAATATGTATGGAATGTAATTACAAATTCCAGTTTGATGAAGTACAAGACCATCTTCGAGCGCAACGCCGACCGTCTTGTAAACGCCAACACCATTTACGAGGGACAGGTCATTGTCCTGCCCGCGAAGTAAGCACAAGCAATCCACATAACGAAAGCATAAAAAAAGCCCACCTCGACTTTTCGAGGTGGGCTTTTTTTTCGTGTGCGCGGATTTGCTTAACTTAATGACATTGCCCGAAAGGGCTTTCTTTTTTACCCGGATGTACCGCTGAGGTATCAAAAAAGGAAAGTAAATGTATATAGCTTGAACGCAAAGCTTCATAGCTTTCGCGTTCTCCCGCCGTGGACATTTGCGGGGGAAATGTTGCAAATTGCCGTTGTGCAATTTAGCAAACGCCCCCGGCGTGCGAATTCGGAAAAGCAAAAAAACGCAGCAAAAAGTGCGAAAAAGGATTTCTGCTATATTTTTTAAGGAAATGGTACCAATACAAGTGAAAAAGTTGCATAAAAAAATTTTTGTACCTGAAATACCGTGGGATATCGTGGCGAAAAATACATTCTAAACGTATGGTACATCTTCCGCGGCTGGGGAAAAACCGGATGTAAATGCCACAAAATGGGAAGTTTTTTCACAAAAAAGTTGCGGGCAAAATAACGAAAAGAACCGGACACTTTTTCAGGCGTACCCAAAAAAAGTGTGAAAATTTGACGTGCGCGCTGTTTTTCTTTATAATATTTCAGGAACAAAAAAGAAGATTTCGAATTTCTCAACAATTCGGAACGGAAAGAGAGAAAAACATGGAAAAATACCTTGTTTTGGCAACCTTTGCAGGGTCTGTCATCGCACTCATCTTCGCCTTCGTCACCGGCAAAAAAGTGCTGAGTTTTGACGAAGGCACCCCGCTTATGAGCAAAATTTCGCAATCTATCCGTGCGGGCGCCAACGCCTACCTGAAGCGGCAATACACCGTTGTAGGTGTGTTTTTTGCCTGTATGATCGTGGTTTTGTGCATTATGGCGGCCTTAAAGTTGCTGACTTGGTTCGTGCCCTTCGCGTTCCTGACCGGCGGTTTCTTCTCCGGCCTCAGCGGCTTTGTCGGTATGCGTATCGCCACCAAGGCCAACTGCCGCACCGCCAACGCCTGCCGCGACGGCCTGAACCGCGGCCTCCGCGTGGCCTTCTCCGCCGGCTCCGTTATGGGATTCACCGTTGTCGGCCTCGGCCTGCTGGATATCAGCGTGTGGTTTATGCTTCTGCGCTTCGTGTTCAAGCTGGAGGCCGCTGACATCACCAGTGCCATGCTGACCTTCGGCATGGGCGCCAGCTCCATGGCGCTGTTTGCCCGCGTGGGCGGCGGCATCTTCACCAAGGCGGCCGATGTGGGCGCCGACCTGGTGGGCAAGGTTGAGGCCGGTATTCCCGAGGACGATCCCCGCAACCCCGCTGTTATCGCCGATAACGTAGGTGACAACGTGGGCGATGTGGCCGGTATGGGTGCGGACCTGTACGAGAGCTATGTTGGCTCCATCATCTCTGCCTCCGCCTTGGGCGTGGCCGCGTTCAGCGATCAGGCCTTCAAGGCCATGGCCATCCCCATGGTCATGGCGGCGGTGGGCATCATCTGCTCCATCATTGGCTCTTTCTTCGTCAAGACCGAGGAGAACGCCGACCAGCGCACGTTGCTGAAAGCACTGTCCCGCGGCACCAACCTGGCGGCTATTCTGATTGCTATTATCTCCTTCTTTCTGGTGTGGGCCCTGCTGGGCATCGAGCACTGGGGACTGTATGTGGCCATTCTCTCCGGTCTGGTGGCCGGCGTGCTGATCGGCAAGGCCACGGAGTATTACACTTCTGATACCTACAAGCCGACCCAGGAGCTGAGCAGCAAGAGCCAGACCGGCTCCGCCACCATCATCATCGGTGGTCTGGGTCTGGGCATGCTGTCCACGGCGGTGCCCATCGTGATCGTGGCGGTGTGTATCCTGTTGGCGTTCTTCCTCTCCGGCGGCGCAGCCAGCACAGGCATGGGCCTGTACGGCATTGCTTTGGCGGCAGTGGGTATGCTGTCCACGCTGGGCATCACCCTGGCCACCGACGCCTACGGCCCCGTGGCCGACAACGCCGGCGGCATCGCCGAGATGGCCGGTCTCCCTGAGGAAGTCCGCGAGCGCACCGACGCTCTCGACTCTCTGGGCAATACCACGGCCGCTACCGGCAAGGGCTTTGCGATCGGCTCTGCTTCTCTGACCGCTCTTGCGCTGCTCGTCTCCTACGTCAACATCGTGCAGACCCGCACGCCTGAAACCCTCAACTTCACACTGACGAGCCCGTCCGTTCTGGTCGGCCTGTTCATCGGCGCGATGCTCACCTTCGTGTTCTCCGCACTGACCATGAGCGCTGTGCAGACCGCTGCGCAGTCCATCGTCGTGGAAGTGCGCCGTCAGTTCCGCGAGATTGTCGGCATCATGGACTACAAAGCAGATCCGGATTACGCAGCCTGCGTCAGCCTGTGCACCAAGGGTGCCCTGCATGAGATGGTGGCTCCGGCCATTCTGGCTGTTGTCGTTCCGATCGTCACCGGCTTGATCCTTGGACCCACCGGCGTTGTCGGTCTGCTCGGCGGCGTGTCCGTCACCGGCTTTGCGATGGCCGTGTTCATGTCCAACGCCGGCGGCGCCTGGGACAACGCGAAGAAGTATATCGAGGGCGGCCACCACGGCGGCAAGGGCAGCGAGCAGCACAAGGT
>OGUN01001524.1_pt1 | contig 15995 bp, 10 predicted proteins | sample 1553621 | NCBI WGS metagenome assembly OGUN01 (sample SAMEA2580300, study PRJEB22360) | human gut metagenome | biome: human gut; feature: human-associated habitat; material: faeces | place: Denmark | collected 2008/2010
TCTATAAACGTTGGGGGGGGGAGGGAACGCCCCCCCTGCCGTATCCGTGGCTGGCGCATGTCATTTTGGGCGCTTATGGAACTGCAGCGGGAATTTTTGTGGGATGTATTGCGGTGGCACTGGCAGAAATATTAAATACTTTTCCGATCCTGTTCCGGCGTCTGTATATCAACCGTGGACTCAGTGGTGTTATGATTGCCATGGCACTGGGGAAAATGGCTGGTTCTTTTTATTATTTCTTTTTTGGTTACGGGCTTCCAAAATATTGGTAAATCCATATTTTCTAATTGCAATCTTCTTTGTGACTGGCGTATAATAAAAGGTATGATTAGTTTCAGGAGGATTTTAAATGGGCAGATATGCATTGGATATGGAAAAATATGCAGATTTGGCAAGGACTGCATCTGCTGAGGGATGCGTGTTATTGAAAAATGACAACAGTACCCTGCCACTTAAAAAAGGAGATAAAGTTGCTGTATTTGGGCGCATGGCGTTTCATTATTACAAGAGCGGACTTGGCTCGGGCGGACTGGTAAATACACGCTATGTGGTTGGAATCCTTGATGCGCTGCGCGCCTGCAAAGATATTGCGCTGGATGAAGAACTGATTGGGATCTACGAAAAATGGATCAAAGACCATCCATATGACGAAGGTGAGGGATGGGGGCTGGTTCCGTGGTCACAGGAAGAAATGCCCGTGACGGAAGAGATGCTTCAAACCGCATCCGGGGATGATGTGGCACTGGTGATTCTTGGACGTACGGCGGGGGAAGACCAGGACAATACGGACAAGCCGGGCAGTTATAAGTTGACACGGACAGAAGAAGACCTGATCCGTAAAGTGAGCAGTCAATTTTCACGCACGGCCGTTATTTTAAATGTGGGAAATATCATTGATATGAAATGGGTCAGAGAATTTGATCCGGCAGCGGTACTCTATGCATGGCAGGGAGGTCAGGAAGGTGGAAACGGTGTCTGTGATGTACTTATGGGGCGTGTGAATCCGTGCGGAAAACTGACCGATACGATTGCAGAGGATATCAGTGACTATCCATCCACGTCAAATTTCGGGGATTTACAGAAAAACTATTATAAAGAAGATATCTATGTGGGATATCGGTATTTTGAGACATTTGCCAAAGATAAAGTTTTGTATCCGTTTGGATATGGATTGTCGTATACTTCTTTTTCCGTGCAAGCGTCTGCAGAAGAAAAGGACGAGCATACGGTCTGTGTAAAGGCAACAGTGAAAAATACCGGAACAAAACCGGGGAAAGAAGTGCTTGAAGTATATGCCAAAGCCCCACAGGGGGTACTGGATACACCGGTGCGTGTTCTTTGTGGATTTGCAAAGACAAAGGAACTGGCAGCAGGGGAAGAAGAGCATATTATTCTGGAGATTCCGAAAAATACATTTGCCTCCTATGATGACAGTGGTGTAACCGGACACAGGGACTGTTTTGTGCTGCTGGAGGGTACTTATACCATTTATGTGGGAACCGATGTGCGGACGGCACAAAAGACAGGCAGTTATCCGCAGACGTTTACGGTGATTGAACAGCTTGAGGAAGTCTGTGCACCGCAGAAACCGTTTGCCCGTATGACAAGAAAGCCGGGTGATGTGATCGGATATTCCGATACACCGGAACGGATCTATGGTCCGTATGACCGCGTGGAAAAACCGGCAGAGATTTCACAGACTGGCGATAAAGGCTATCGTCTGGAAGATGTATATGACAAAAAGATTTCCATGGAGACATTTGTGGCACAATTATCGGACGAGGATCTGATTATGCTGTTCCGCGGAGAAGGCATGTGCAGTCCGAAGGTGACTCCGGGTACTGCAGCGGCATTTGCAGGACTGACTCCGTCTTTGAGGAAGTTTAGAATTCCGGCAGAATGTGCATCGGACGGACCATCCGGAATACGTATGGACTGCGGAACAAAGGCGTTTTCCCTTCCGAACGGAACGCTGCTCGGATGTACATTTAACTGTGAATTGGTGCGTCAATTATATGAAATGACAGGGCTTGAACTACGGTTAAACCGTGTAGATACATTGCTCGGACCGGGATTGAATATTCACAGAAATCCGTTGAACGGACGAAACTTTGAGTATATTTCCGAAGATCCGTTTTTAACCGGAAAAATGGGAGCCGCACAGCTGCAGGGACTTAATATTGCAGGTTCCACAGGAACCATCAAACATTTTGCGGCAAACAATCAGGAAACGAAACGACATGAGGCAGATTCGATTATTTCCGTGCGGGCACTGCGGGAAATTTATCTGAAGGGATTTGAAATTGCGGTAAAAGAAGGACCGGCCCGCTCTGTTATGACTACCTATGGCCCGGTCAACGGGGTGTGGACTGCAGGAAGTTATGATCTCAATACCATTGTATTGCGCAAAGACTGGGGATTTTCCGGCATCGTTATGACCGACTGGTGGGCAAAGGCAAACCATGAGGGACAGCCATCGGATCCGCGTATACATGCGGTCATGGCAGCGGCACAGAATGATGTATATATGGTGACTGCAGATGCGCAGGATATGCAGCAGGATGATATGCTCGAAGAATTCCAGAAGGGAAATCTTACGAGAGGACAGCTGCAGAGAAATGCCATCAATATATTGCAGTTTGTACTAAAATCCCCGGCGATGCTTTATGAGATGGATAGGATTTCTCCGGAAGAACTTAAAGACCGGAAGAATGCTGCAAAAGATGATCCGGATGTCTCAAAGATGATGAAATTTGTGGCAGATGAACAGGGAAACATCCGCATTTCCGGTGGCGGCTGGGATACACATCAGGGAAAAGAAATACTTGCGGATCTGGATATGAAAGCCGGAAGTTATGAACTGCAGATGAAAGTGAAATCAAATCTGGATGATCTGGCACAGCTTCCGGTAACAGTATATCTGGATAATATCATCAAAGGAACACTGTCATTTAGGGGATCGAAAGGGCAGTGGGTGACACAGCAGATCCGGTTTGATACATTCGAGGGACATCATTATATGAAATTATATTTTGGGGCAACCGGACTTACGGTAGATCATATAGCGTTTCAGCTGTCCGGGGGCGCAGACAAGGAGCAGTAAGACATGAATGTTTTAAAGGTAAAAAAGGGAGAAACGCTTGCCAGAAAACAGGACAAGGTGATGGAATGGTATCTGATTCAGGAGGGATCGGTGATCCGGCAGTTTGCATTTGCAGAGATCATTATGCACCGGAATGCAATTGTGGGTATTCTCGAGAACGAATGGTTTGCCTGCGATTATGTGGCAAATGAAGATACGACATTGATTGTGATCCCATGTAAAAATGCACAGGATCTGCGGAAGATTTTGTCTGAACATGAGAATTTCCGCCCGATTTTTTTGCGTACGGCAGTGGAACAGCGGCATCAGGCACTGTGTCTGTATGCCAGTCTGCAGAAAAAATGCATGCTTTTGCATAATGCTGCGGAAACGTTGTACAGCGAATACAAAAATCTGTGCAGCGAGAAGCTTCTTGATGAACAGGATTTTCCGCGTATGGAACAGTTTGCAGCTTTAAAAATGCAGCACCGTGCGGAAAACTGGGAGATTGCAAACAGTAACAGTCTGGTCCGGAGTTATCTGAAAGAATATATGCAGCTGATGATCAAAGATGACAGTCTGTGTGTGGGAGCAATCATGGAGGCGGCGGCACAGATGCGCCGTGTGACACAGGGAATCGGCGAGATGGTAAATTATCTGCAGTACAACAGGGATATTTTATTTTCAGATTCCAGAGATGATATTTTTCATCTGTTTTTTGCAATGGCAGTCCAGCAGTCGCAGAAAAAGCAGGACATTTCCGAGATCAAAAAGCGTCTGTTAAATATGGTGGATGTCATGACAAAGCTTGATGTGTACGATAAAAAACAGATGGCGGAGGCACATGAGCTTTGCGAGAATTACGACTTTACCAAGGAGTCCGAAGGCCGTATCAATATTATGCGTGAGGATTGTATTGCACATATTATGGAGTATGCAGGATATGGCAGCGATATGATCAGGGATTTCCACAGCATTGTGCAGCAGTACCGGGAGCTGCCGGATATGATGTCTACAGACAATGAGGCGAGACAGCTGCGCAGGGAAATCACAAAGGTCTTTTACGATATTTATACCAAGGCGTTTATGAGATCAGTTGAGGAACTGGTCAAGCCGTCACCGATCATGATGATGTTTTTCAATTTTGGGTTTATGGATGCGGAGGTGCTGGGGGAAACTAACACAAATGCACTGTATAATCTGACGGATTCGCTTGGATTGTTTCACTCTGCAAATGTCTATACGGTTTATGACTGGCTGGTACAGATTTATCAGGGAAAGAAAGACCCGTCCCGCAATGAATTTGACCAGGATTTCAATGCATTTCTGCTGGAAGAAAAGAGAACCGGGAATATTACGGAAGCGCAGATGCAACAGTATAAAAATGACAGCAGGCAGAAAGTACAGTTTGAGATCCGCAATATGTTTACCTCCGGAAACCGTGTGACCTATGGCCGTGTGACTACATTCTGTCCGGTTCTGATGGAAGAGGATTTCATCAACACCGTGGAAAAGATGGCAGTTACCGCAGAAAAAATTGCCGATGCCATCAATAAGGTGCGCTGTGTGGATTATTCTGCACTCTATCATGATGTCATGTTTTCCGATCCGGATCGCGGAATCAATCAGGAATGGATCAAAAAGGAGATTCTGCCGGATGTGATTCTGATGCCAAATGCCGGAACCCGTACCCTGATGTGGCAGGAGACATCCGGTGCCAAGATTGATACACCGGCGCGTTTTCTGTTTCCGATCTTTTCCGCAGTGGATCTCGATGATCAGATGGTGGAATGTATCGGCCGATACCGCTGGGAGATCTGCAGACGTGTGCAGGGTGTATACTGGAACGATATCCGGGAGAAATCGCTTACGGCGGAGTACTGTGATTTTATTCAGTATTATCGCAAAAATTCAGATCTTTCCGCAGATGCAAAGGAAAAGATCAAGACTGCATTGTCCCGTGCACGGAACAGTTACCGTGAGGTATTTGTCAAGGATTATCAGGCATGGATGAAGTATGAATCACAGGGAAGTTTCCGACTGAATAAGGTGGCAAGGGATATTCTGGTAAGGTATTGTCCGTTTGCAAAGGATATCCGACAGGGACTGGCCACCAATCCACAGTACCAGAATGCATTTCACAGACTTGAGGCGGAAAACAGAAAGAAACTGCAGAGGTTTCGTTCTGTTTACGATAAATATGAGGCAGCAGGTGGAGAGATCACACCGGAACTGAAAGAGAATCTGCGGTTTTATCAGATGTAGGAACGGATATGGAATATATAGCTTATGTAGAGACCCCGTATAAAGAAAAATTTGGAATTCCCAGACAGAGCGGGCTGGCGGAGAGTACCTGTGGGGAAATTATTTTCACACCGAAATTCCGGAATCCGGATGCGGTGCGTGGAATCGAGGAGTTTTCACACCTGTGGCTTCTCTGGGAGTTTTCGAGGGCAAAGCAGGATACCTTTCATGCAACGGTAGCGCCCCCACGCCTGGGAGGAAAAGAAAAACGGGGCGTGTTTGCCACACGTTCCCCCTTCCGCCCGAATTCGATCGGTCTTTCGTGCGTGAAACTTGAAAAAGTGCGCATCGATCAGAAGCTTGGACCGGTTCTTACGGTTTCCGGGCTGGATCTGCTTGATCACACACCGCTTTTTGATATCAAACCGTATCTGCCGTATGTGGATGCCCATCCGGAGGCAAAAAACGGTTTTGCGGAAGAATTCCGACAGTTTCAGATACCGGTAGTATTTCCGGAGGAATTGCAGGCACAGATTCCGGAACATCTGCGAGGACCGCTTCTTGAGGTTCTTGCACAGGATCCCAGGGCGGCATACAACAAAAAGCCGGATTATATCTACGGGATGGCATTTGATGATTATGACATCCGGTTTATGGTGGCAGAGGGAATCCTGACGGTAAAAGAGGTCACAAGGCGCACGCAGGAATGGAAAAAAGTCAAGTGAGAGTTGCGCTTGCACGGGGAAAGCCTTATAATAGAAACGTCAAAAGTCAAAAACGCGAAGAAATTCGTGTAGTAGTGAGGTAAGAGGATGAAAGAGTTAAAAGAGTACATTCGCAGTATCCCGGATTTCCCGGAGAAGGGAATTATTTTCCGTGATGTCACAAGTGTACTGCAGGATGCAGATGCACTGAAGCTTTCCATTGATGAACTGGCAAAACGCTTAGAGGGCGTTGATTTTGATGTGATTGCCGGAGCAGAATCCAGAGGTTTTATCTTTGGGGCACCACTTGCTTATGTCATGCATAAGCCGTTTGTACCGATTCGTAAAAAAGGAAAACTGCCGTGTGAGACAGTTGAAAAAACATATGATCTAGAGTATGGTACGGCAACGATTGAAATGCATAAAGATGCCGTTAAAAAAGGAGAAAAGGTTGTACTTTTGGATGATCTGATTGCAACCGGCGGAACCATGAAAGCTGCTGCAGAACTGGTAGAGGAACTTGGCGGTGAAGTGGTAAAGATGCTGTTTCTCATAGAGTTAAGCGATCTCAACGGACGGGAAGTCTTAAAGGACTATGACGTGGACTCTGTTGTACAGTTCGAGGGAAAATAAAATCTGGTTTGAGACAGGCGTAAAAGAATGGATGAAAGCCCTTCACGCTATGGGGCACACGATGGTGTGTCCTGTGGTTGTGGGGGCTTTTTAATATTTGATTGTAAATAAAAAGGTAATTTGTTATTATAATCTTATCAGCGTTTTAATGGCGAAACGATTAAAATCTATCTGTTTGGAAAATATGAGCAGTATGAGATCATTGAAATTGAAAAACGAGCGGAGGAAAGAGCATGGCAGAAGTAGAAGGTAGTAAAGATTTGATAAGTGTATTATGGAGTGGCGCAGATATTCTCCGATCCAAGATGGATGCAAATGAATATAAAGATTATTTACTTGGAATTGTATTTTATAAATATCTTTCGGATACATTTTTAATTAAAGTTTATGATTTGATTTATGATGAAAAGCCGAAGAGTTTAAAAGTTGCATTGGATGCATACAAAGAAGCACTGGAAGACGAAAGTGCTGAGGAACTGAAAGAGCAGATAAAGTCAGAATGTCATTACTTGATTGAACCGCAACTTACCTATACGTGTTTTGCTGATGCGGCGAGAAACAATGCATTCAATCGGGAGTTATTGCAAAAAGCTTTTAACAATATTGAACAGAGTGATCCATTGTTTGTAGATTTATTTACAGATATTGATTTGTACTCTAATCGTTTGGGAAATGGAGATCAGAAGCAAAGTGATACCATATCCAGTCTTGTTAAGGAAATTGATAAGGCAGATTTGTTGAATTCAGACGCAGAGATACTTGGAAATGCATATGAATATTTGATTGGACAGTTTGCGTCAGAGACCGGAAAAAAGGCAGGAGAATTTTATACACCACAAGCAGTTTCAAAGATATTAACAAAGATTGCAATTGCAGGGCAGGAAAACAAAAAGGGATTATCTGTATATGATCCATGCATGGGTTCTGGGTCTCTTTTGTTAAATGCCAAAAAGTATGCCACTGAACCAGGTTATATTAAGTATTATGGGCAGGAGCTAAATACTTCTACTTATAATCTGGCACGTATGAATATGTTTTTACATGGAATTACTCCGGAGAATCAGGTACTTCGCAATGGTGATACGCTGGATGGAGACTGGCCGACAGGAGAAGAGACCGATTTCAACATGGTACTTATGAATCCACCATACTCTGCAAAATGGAGTGCAACAGCCGGATTTTTACAAGATGAAAGATTCAGCGACTATGGAGTATTGGCTCCAAAATCAAAAGCGGATTATGCTTTTTTACTTCATGGTCTGTATCATTTAAAAAGTAATGGAACAATGGCAATTGTATTACCTCATGGGGTTCTGTTCCGAGGGGCAGCAGAAGGAAAAATCAGAGAAAAATTGCTTCGTGCAGGGAATATTTATGCAGTAATTGGATTGCCTGCCAATTTATTTTATAATACTTCAATTCCTACTTGTATCATCGTTTTAAAGAAACACAGAGATGGAAGAGATGTGTTGTTTATTGATGCATCAAAGAAATTTGACAAAGGGAAAAAGCAAAATGCCATGACAGATGAACATATAGAAGCTGTTATGGAGTTGTACAGTAAAAGAGAAACAGTAGAAAAAGAGTCCTATCTTGCAAATTTTGAGGATATTGAGAAGAATGATTTTAATTTGAATATTCCGCGTTATGTAGATAATTTTGAAAAAGAGGAAGAAGTCGATATAAATGCTCTTTTAACGCAGATGGATCAGACGGATAAGGAATTGGAACAGGCGCAGGGAGAATTTCTATCTTTACTTAAAGATCTGACATCTACGGATGAAACTATTATGTCCTCGTTGAATGAACTGATTAGGAAGATGGAGGGGTGATAGCGATGGGAAAACCTAAAATTAGATTCAAAGGGTATGAAGACGATTGGGAACAGCGTAAGCTAAAGGATTACCTTGAAGTTTCAAGAGAAAAGAACAAAACTGAATCTTATGGAAAAGAGGATGTACTGTCTGTTTCTGGTGAGCATGGAATAGTGAATCAGATAGAATTCCAAGGTAGATCATTTGCAGGAGTATCAGTAGCAAATTATGGTGTAGTTGAAGCTGGCGACGTGGTTTATACTAAGTCACCATTAAAATCCAATCCATATGGAATAATAAAGACAAACAAAGGAAAAACGGGCATTGTATCGACTTTATATGCAGTATATAAACCAAGAATGAATACAAATTCAGAGTTTGTGCAAATTTATTTTGAATTGGATTCTCGCATGAATTCATATATGCATCCATTGGTAAATAAAGGTGCTAAAAATGATATGAAGGTTTCTGATGAGAATGCATTGAAGGGTCCGGTTGCCTTTCCAGAATTGGAAGAACAAAATGCAATTACGCAGTATTTTGACAAGCTAGACCGCCTCATCACTCTTCACCAGCGTAAGTGTGAAGAAACTAAAAGTTTGAAAAAATATATGCTTCAAAAAATGTTTCCTGAAAATGGAAATTGCGTTCCAAAAATTAGATTTTCTGGATTCGCGGACGCTTGGGAACAGCGTAAGTGGATAGATGTTGTTGATATTTCAACGGAGATGGTAAATCCAACAACTGGCGAATATGATAATATGCCACATATTGCGCCTGGGAATATCGAATCATTTACAGGTAGAATATTAGACAATGTGAAGACTGTAAAAGAGGAACAATTAATAAGCGGAAAATTTAGATTTAGACCAGATGATGTTGTTTATGGGAAGATAAATCCTCAGCTCGGGAAATACTTCTACGCTACTGTTAATGGGCTTACAAGCGCAGATGCTTACGTTTTTAATGGTAAGAATGGGTTAAAACAAAAATTCTTATTCGCATTATTACAGACAAGTGATTTTTTCAAATATTCTGTTTCAGTTTCAAAACGTTCAGGTATGCCTAAAATTAATAGAGATGAATTAAATGCATACAGTTTTTTAATGCCATCAGAAGAGGAACAGGATAGAATTGGAAGCTATTTATTGCAACTCGACCATCTTATCACCCTTCACCAGCATAAGTGTGATGAATTACAAAAATTAAAGAAATTTATGTTACAAAATATGTTTGTGTAACAGTTTTATAATTATTTTTAAATGCGAAATGTAAAATGAATATAAAATATTTGAATTGAATAAAAATACGCAAAAGAAATATACTTACGATGTAATCTAGTGAAGTATTAGATTTAGGGAAAGAGGGTAAGAATTATGATGTATCCGTTTATGACGTTAAATGATGAAACAGAAATTGTGCATTCGGATATGAATGCAGATGGAACAGTAAAAGTTTATATTGAAACCCCGGATAAAAAAGATGGATTTCATAATATGACATGTTATTTGCCGACTTATGAAATAAAAGAAATCAATGGATATTCAGATAAACAGGTTGAAGAATTTGTGGAAATTATTAAATCAACGGCACATTTGATTATGGAATTCGCAAAAGAAGGGGGATTTGAGCATGCCTCAGGTTTTTAAGGTAGGAGCCTATTGGATATATTTTTGGGCAAATGAAGGGAAACCGTTGGAACCAATACATGTGCATATTGCAGAAGGACGTCCACATCAGAATGCAACGAAAGTGTGGATTACATCTGCCGGAAAATGCATTGTTGTGAATAACATATCAAATATTCCACCAGTTGCTTTGAGAAATATTGTAAGGATTATTGAAGCAAGAAGTGACGAAGTAAAACAAAAATGGTTTGAGTATTTTGGAGAGATACGGTATTTTTGTTAAACGCTTTATATTATCGTAAGTTTTTATAAAAAGAAAAATAGAAGTGAAAACTTGGGAACAGCGTAAGTTATCTGATATTTATGCTTCTATAGGAAATGCATTCGTTGGAACTGCTACACCATACTATGTTGAAAGTGGGCATTTTTATTTAGAGTCAAATAATATTAAGGATGGTCAGATAAATCATAACTCAGAAATCTTTATTAATGATGAGTTTTATGAAAAGCAAAAAGATAAGTGGTTACATACAGGTGATATGGTTATGGTTCAGTCGGGACATGTTGGTCATGCAGCTGTAATACCTGAAGAATTGGACAATTCAGCCGCCCATGCTTTAATTATGTTCAGACATCCAAAGGAGAAAATTGAACCATACTTTCTAAATTATCAGTATCAAACAAACAAGTCTAAAAAGAAAATAGAGGAAATTACAACTGGTAATACAATTAAACATATACTTGCTTCAGATATGCAAGAATTTGTTGTCGACATAACAAATTATGATGAACAAAAGAAGATCGGCTCATATTTCCAAAAACTCGACCACCTCATCACTCTTCACCAACGTAAGTGTTATAGATTTATTGATATTGCGTTGGACGCTTGGGAACAGCGTAAGTTGGGAGAAGTTGCTCAAGAATTCAAAAGTGGAAACTCTTTGAAGGCAGATGAGATAGATATAACAGGCGATTATCCAGTCTATGGCGGGAACGGTTTAAGAGGGTATACTTCGACCTACAATCATGATGGAGAATACGCGTTGATTGGTCGGCAGGGTGCTTTATGTGGAAATATGAACTATTCTGTTGGAAAGGCTTATTTTACTGAACATGCGGTAGTTGTAAAAGCTGATGAAAACAATGATACCCGGTTCTTATATTATATGTTGGATACAATGAATTTAGGGCAGTATTCAGACCAATCAGCGCAGCCTGGACTAGCGGTAAATAAGCTCGTAAAGTTAGAAAATCAGTTTCCTATGAAAGAGGAACAACAGCGAATAGGATGGTATTTTAGCAACATTGACCACCTCATCACTCTTCACCAGCATAAGCTATTTTGCGCAAAAAATGTAATGAAATACATAACAACCGATATAAACACACCCAAAAAGGAGGCTATTATGGCAGAATTAGAGTCCGTGATAGAGCAGAAACTTATTGAACAACTGATTTATGGTGATTCACAATGGACGTATCGCGAAGACTTAAAAACAGAAGCAGATCTTTGGAAGAATTTCAGATATATTCTTGAACAGAATAATAAGGAACGTTTAAATGGAGAGCCACTTTCGGATGCAGAATTTGAACAGGTAAAGAATCAACTGCAGTTTTCATCATTCTATAAGGCTGGCGAATGGTTAGTTGGTGAAAATGGAAAAGTAATGGTACACGTACAAAGGGATACCGAACGGTTGCATCTTGTTGTGATGAATCATGAGCATATTGCAGGTGGAAGCAGTGTTTATGAGGTGATTAATCAGTACAATGCGTTAAAAATGGATGAGGATAGTAGTGTAAATGCAAGAGACCGAAGATTTGATGTTACTCTTATGATTAATGGATTGCCGATGATTCATATAGAATTGAAAAATAAGCAGCATTCTTATATGGATGGATTCTGGCAGATTAAAAAATATATTGGAGAGGGAAAATTTACGGGAATATTCTCAGCTGTACAGATGTTTGTAATCAGTAATGGGGTTGATACAAAATATTTTTCAGCTGCAAGTGATAGCGAATTGAATCCGAAGTTTATCAGTGGATGGCTGGATAAGGAAAATAACGCAGTTTCCGATTACCTTGTTTTTGCAAAAAGTGTGCTTCGTATTCCGGAGGCACACGAGATGATCGCGAGATATACAGTATTGGATGAAGAGGCAAAGCGTTTGATTTTGTTGCGCCCTTATCAGATCCATGCAATAGAAGCAATTCGTGATGCTTCTAAGACTGGAAAATCTGGTTTTGTATGGCATACAACTGGATCAGGAAAAACCTTAACTTCTTATAAAGCTACCAGAAATTTGTTAATGGATATTCCAGCGATTGATAAAGCTATCTTTTTAATTGATCGAAAAGATCTGGATACGCAGACCACCATGGCATTTCAGGCATATGCGAATAATGATCTGATAGATGTAGATGAGACAGACAATGTGTTTGATTTAAAGAAAAAGTTGAAATCAGATGATCGTCAGGTGATTGTGACAACGATCCAGAAATTGCAGAGATTAATTACCAGAAAATTGCAGGAAGGTACACCGGAATATCACAAAATTAAAAACCTGAAAATTGCATTTGTTGTAGATGAATGTCATAGAGCTGTCACTCCTGGAATAAAGCGGGAAATAGAAAGATTTTTTGGAAATTCCTTATGGTATGGATTTACAGGCACTCCCCGGTTTGCGGAAAATCCATATCCACAGATGGGAGATCTGCCCCGTACTACACAGGAATTATATGGAGATTGCCTGCATAAATATACGATTCAGAATGCCATTCATGATAATGCTGTTTTAGGATTTCAGGTGGAACATAATGGACCCAAAAATAAAAAGGATGAAACGGACAGTAATCTTTATGTAACCGAAAGTCATATGTTGAAAGTACTCGAGGTGATTTTGAATAAATCTTATTATAAGTTGGGATTTCAAAATGGAAAAGGAAAGACATATGAGGGGTTACTTACAACGAGTTCCATCCAATTGGCACAAAAATATTATGATTTGTTGAAAATGGTAAAGGAAGGGAAGACAACACTTAAAATAGATGAAAAAATAAAACAGGTATTACCGGATTTCCCAAAGTTTGCAATTACTTATTCCGTAACAGAAAACGAAGAAGGTTCCCATGTAAATCAGCAGAAGATGCAGGAATCATTAGATGATTACAATAAAATGTTTGGAACAAAATATGAGATTTCTCAAATACAGGGATACAATGGAAATCTGAATAAGCGTCTTGCAAGGAAGGATGCAAAATATAAGAGCAGAAATGAGCAGCTGGATCTGGTGATTGTAGTCGATCGACTCCTGACCGGTTTTGATGCACCGTGTCTGTCAACGATATTCATTGACAGACCGCCAATGGGACCGCACGATTTGATTCAGGCATTTTCCAGAACAAATCGTATTTATGATAAAAATAAAGTATATGGTCAGATTGTTACATTTCAGGCACCAAAATTATTTAAGGAGAGTGTTGACAATGCGGTACGATTGTATTCTGCAGGAAGTACACAAACAGCTCTTCTGGCAGATTGGAAAGAGGTGGAATCGGCATTTCGCAAGTCATTAAAAGCACTTCGAATATCTGCAGAGACTCCGGAAGAAGTTCCGGGAATGTCAATAAAAGAGAAAAAAATATTTGTTAAGCTGTTTCAGGATTTTGACAAGTTTTTTGCGCAATTAAAATCATTTACACAGTATGAAGATAATATGCTGGCTGGATATGGTATTACGGAAGATGAGTATACGGATTATGCAGGACAGTACTTAAATGCAAAAGAGGAAATTAAAGAAGATACCGATGGTCAAATTGATGATCCGGGAGTGCCTGTCGTAGATGAAGATTATGAATTAATGGCATACAGTCATACAAAGATTGATTATGAGTATATTATCAATCTGATCCAGAACATTGTATCACCAGATGAAGAATTACAGGATGTTACACAGGAACAGAAACAAAAGCAGATGGATGAGGTAAAGCAATATGTGGAAGAACTCAGAAAAGATAATCCGAAAGTAGCTGAGATAATGACCACTTTAATTGGAGAAATTGAGCAGGATGTAAATAAGTATAAAGGACAGTCCATTCTGAATATTGTTGAAAATATGAAACAAGAGTGTATTGAAAAAGTAGTTACAGATTTTTGTATTACATGGTATACGTCTAAAGATGATGTTATGTATGCGGCAATGCATTATCGAAATGGAGAGATCCCGAATGAGAGTGCAATTAAAGAGACAGCAAATTTTACCAGTTATAAAGAAGTACAGGAGAGAGCAATTCCAAAATTTAAATATTATACAATGATGATTGCTGAGTTAAGAAAAACTCTGGATGAAGAAATTAAACCTCTTATGAACCATTAGTATTGATTTGTATATATAAATATTCTTTACTGTTCTTATCAGCGTAAGTAGTACAGGAAACGGAGGTGCTTATGCGAAATGATGAGAACACCACAGAACTTTTCTGTAATTATTATAAGGAATGGGTTAATGTATATAAGAAGGATGCCATAAGAGAAGCAACTTTGGCAAAATACCGAATGACACAAAAGTGGGTAGAAAAACTGGTGCCGGATTTGAAAGTATCTGAACTTACAAGAACGATGTATCAGCAGCTTTTAAATGATTATGCAAAAGAACATGAAAGACAGACAACACTTGATTTTCATCATCAGTTGAAAGGAGCAATTCTGGATGCCGTTGATGAGGGACTGATAGAAAGAGATCCTACAAGAAAAGCAATTATTAAAGGAAAAACACCAAAAGTAAAAAAGATTAAATATCTCAATCAGTTTGAACTTCATACATTGATTGCACATCTTGACATAAAGGAAAAACCAAATTGGGATTGGTTTATTCTATTGGTTGCCAAAACGGGTATGCGTTTTTCCGAAGCTCTTGCAATTACTCCAGCAGATTTTGATTTTGCAAGGCAGACATTATCGGTAAGTAAAACCTGGGATTATAAAGGAACAGGTGGTTTTTTACCTACTAAAAACAAGTCATCGGTCAGAAAAATACAAATAGATTGGCAAATTGTTGTAAAGTTCTCTGAATTGATTAAAAATCTGCCGGAGGATAAGCCGATTTTTGTAGGAAAAGAAAAAATATATAATTCAACGGTTAATGATGTTCTTGCGAGGCATTGCAGGGATTGTGGTATTTCAGTGATTTCAATTCATGGGCTTCGACATACACATGCATCACTGTTATTATTTGCAGGAGTATCCATTGCCAGTGTAGCAAGACGCCTGGGACATGCCAATATGACTACTACCCAGAAAACATATTTACATATTATACAGGAACTTGAAAACAAGGATGTAGATCTGGTAATGAGGACATTATCTGGATTATAGAACATTAAGATTTTAAAATTGTGCTGCTTACGCTGAAGCTCTCTGTTTCATGACACTGTATACCATTATAGCAGAATAAAACAGCATGACCTGTACATACTATCAGAAAAACAAAGTAAGGAGAGATAGTATGGATCAGCAGGTTGGATCAGGGAGTCTTTGCTTTGCAAAGGCTCCTTTTATTATTGGAACAGCATCTGTGGTTGGAACCAAAGAGGGGGAAGGCCCCCTGGCAGATGCCTTTGACTGTATCGGACCGGATGATAAATTTGGTCAGCAGACATGGGAGGCCGCAGAGAGCAGTCTGCAGAAAGAAGCATTGACGCTTGCCCTCGGGAAAGCAGATCAAAAGCCGGAAGATATGCGGTATCTGTTTGCTGGAGATCTGCTTGGACAGCTGATTGCCTCATCATTTGGACTGAAAACGTTTGAAATTCCACTGTTTGGACTGTACGGGGCATGTTCCACATGTGGAGAAGCACTGGCACTTTCTGCAATGACGGTAGCGGCCGG
>OGUN01001525.1_pt1 | contig 15969 bp, 16 predicted proteins | sample 1553621 | NCBI WGS metagenome assembly OGUN01 (sample SAMEA2580300, study PRJEB22360) | human gut metagenome | biome: human gut; feature: human-associated habitat; material: faeces | place: Denmark | collected 2008/2010
GCCGTCTCCAATATTCCAGTGGGGTCACGGTTCCCCAGTTTGGAGCGTTGAATATCGCCCATTTGGAGCGGGTCATGTTCGAGAACGGGTTCCGTTTTCGGGATGGTTCGTTGAATACGGCTGATTTGACCATGTTGGGCAATAATCGTGATGGAAGTCCGACGGGGAAGAATATGGTGAACGCTCATGATGTTGTTTCGGGGCATCCTGTGTTCTCGGGTGCTCGTAGGAAGAGTCTGCTGGTAGCCCGTCGTAAGCGTTTGTTGGAGGAGTTGGCCGGGGTTGAGGTGGAGTTGGCTTCGTTGGGTTGATTTGCCCCAATATTTGTGTTATATTGAAATTGTTCACACAAAAAACAGAAAATCAAAAGGAGCAAAAAATGGACAAGCAGACCACTCTCGAAGAGTTCGAAAAAGGAATGACCGAAAACCTTTCCTACCTTCAAAGGAACACCAAGGAAGGCAAGTACGTTTGGACGAAAAGCCATGTCTGCAATCCCGAACGTTCCTTCTCTCGCTCTTGGAAGATGACCTTATGCATGTGGGGCGAAGAAGGATACGTCAAGGAGGCTACTTTCTCTCTCACTTATGACCTCTCACTGCAATACGCTGGAGACAATGGAAGCGCGGCTGGAATCCCCACGGAGACTGCCCGAATCCCCATGTATCGGGATGGTGTGCCTATCACCACTTTCAAGGGTGTTGACAAGTCTGCCAAGATACTTCTCGACAAGGTCGAACAGGTCTTGGGATTGGCGGAGAAGTTCGAGCGTGGATTCTGGGAGTTGAATCAGACGAGCAAGTCGTTGACTTCTTTGGAGGAGAACATCTTCTGAATCCAATGGCCTCACAATGGGGCTTTGCCTTGGTAGCCCAATCGGATAGGGCGTCCGCCCTCTAAGCGGATGGTTGTGGGTTCGAATCCCATCCAAGGCGCTTTTCCTCTCGTTCGGGGTTTCCTTGCGCGAGCTGGAAACCCTTCTAACAAGGGGGTATAATGTAAAAGACTCCACCCCACACGTGGAAAAGAAACCAAACAAAGGAGATAATCTTGGCAAACGTCAAGAAGACGCTCATCGCCACTACCGTGGCTGGTGCGACACTCGCCGCACCGGCCACCGCGTTCGCGGATGACGCCAACAATATCCAGCCGGACGTGAACGGCGCTATCGAACAGGCGCAGACCGCAGTATCCCAGACTCAGGACACCGTGGCACAGGCCACACAGGCAACCCCCCAGACCGCCACCACGCCGGACAATACCACTACGGCCACCACGACCCCCGCACAGTCAGACCCCGTGTCCGACGGACAGGCCAAGGTGGACGAGGCCCAAGCCAACGACAATCAGGCACAGGCGAATCTGAATCAGGCACAGACCGACGTTGACAGCGCACAGACCACCGTCAATCAGACCCAGACTCAGGTGAACAACGCCCAGACCACTCTGGACGCCGCCAACCAGCAGGTTCAGAACGCGCAGACCACCGTCAATCAGGCTCAGACGAATCTGAATCAGGCACAGCAGAACGCCAGCGAATCCGCCAATCCGGAAAACCAGAAGAAGGCTCAACAGGCGCTTTCCGACGCGAACAGCCAGCTCGACCAGACCACCAAGCAGTTGGAATCCGCCAACCAGCAGGTTAAGAAGGCTCAGCAGGAAGCCCAGAAGAAGGCCGATAGTCTGCCCGCAGCAAAGAAGGACGAAGCCGCCGCCAAATCCGACAAGGACAAGGCTGACAAGAACGCTTCGGACGCCAAGGCCAAGGCCGACGAATCCCAGAAGACCATCAGCCAGCTCAAGGCCGAACTCGAAGCCGCGTTAGCAGCGAAGAACGACGCCGACACCGCGAAGACCACTGCCGACAAGAACGCGGAGGACGCGAAGACCGGCATCAGCGAGAAGCAGAAGGACGCGGACGCGAAGAACACAGCCGCCAACACGGCTCAGGCGGACGCGGACTCGAAGAAGACTGCCGCCGACAACGCGGACAAGCAGCTGGCATCCGGTTCCATCGGCTTCTACCAGTGGAAGCTTGCCTCCAGCTATAAGAACGAGGACACCCAGTTCGCCCTCGACCAGCTCGTCAAGTATCAGAACGAGGATTGGGTGAAGATTGGTGAGGAAAACTCCGCAACCAGCTTGCAGAACATGCTCGACGCTCTCGACATGATTGACAAGGGCAATGAGATTCGCCGTAACCTCGGACTGCCGGAGTGGACGGTCAACGATGCAGATACCGCCGACGCGCAGCTTGCCGCCGACTACAACACGTACTCTCCGAACACGGGACACGTGTTCACTGGAACCTCCCAGAACCTCGCTTGGGGTTACGATAACCCCTACGATGGCTGGTATACGGAAGAGAAGGCCGTGTTCGACAGGTATGCGGAGAAGAATCCGGAACTGCGCAACATGACCGCCGTGGAAATCTACATGAAGTATCCGGACATCTACGAGCAGACCGGACACTATCTGAACATCATCGACCCGGATTGCGACACCACCGGCTTCGCAATCACAGGTTCGCTGACCGCCGCGCAGAACTTCAGCCAGAAATACCTGTACTCTAGCGGCGTTTCCGTGGACGAGTACCGTCAGCAGATTCTCTCCTACAAGAACGCATTGGACTCCGCCGCCGACGTGTATCAGAAGGCTCTTGACAAGGCGAACGAGGCGAAGAAGGCCGCGCAACAGGCCCAGCAGGAGCTTGCCGAACTACAGGAACGCGCACAGTCCGCACAGCAGACCGCCGATGAAGCGGCCAAGACCGCCAAGGCTAAGAACGAAGCCTACCAGAAGGCCCTCGACGCATACAATGCCGCAGTCAAGGCCGGTCAGACCGCCGACAGCACCTACGCTCAGGCGAAGGACGAGGCCGACGCGAAGCAGACCGTGTACGAGCAGAAGCAGTCCGCAACCAAGAAAGCCCAGAACGAGTTCGATGAGGCGAACCAGCAGGTGAAGACCGCCCAGTCGAACGTGGACAAGGCTCAGGCCGCAGTAGACGAAGCCAAGAAGCAGGTCAAGGAAGCCCAAGCCAAGCTGGACGGCTACACCGACGCGAACGCGAAGCTGGCCGAAGCCCGGAAGAAGCTGGCGGAAGCGGAGAAGACGTTGTCCAAGGCGCAGGACGAGCAGAAGACCGCCCAAGCCAACTTGGACAAGGCCAAGGCCGCTAAGGCCGACGCCGACAAGACGCTGGCCGACGCGAACGCGAAGCTGGACAAGGCCAAGGCCGACAAGAAGCAGACCGAGGCCGCTCTGACGGACGCGAAGAACGCTCTTGACGGCATCGCCACGAAGCCGGGCGAGAAGGACGACATCGACCCCGGTTACACGATTCCGTCCAACGAGGAAGACACCGGCAATATCGGCAACGGTGGCAATACCACCGGTTCCAATGGTGCCAACGGTTCCTCCAACGGCAACAACGGCAATGCCACGTCCGTCAACAAGGGCATGAACACCGCTGACAAGAAGAACGACAAGACCACCACATATAAGGTGGACGCCGACAACAAGACCGTCACGGCCACTGGTGAGGATAATCTTGCCGCCACCGGCGTGGATGTGGCGGGTATCGCCGCAGTGTTCATCGTCGCTCTGATGATGGGTGTTGGCTTCGTTGGAGTGGAGCGTTCCATCAGTCGGAATGACGCCTGATGGGCTTTTGACCTTAGAGACCCCGGCCTTCCTTTCTTTTGATTAGTTGGCCGGGGTTTCTGTATCTGTAGTCTGCTTGGCGTTATAGTTTTTGACGATTCTTCCAAAAACATCTATACTGGGATTGTCTACACAAAATCAATCAGTCGGCAAACCCATCCTGCTCGGACGGCTTACCGGACGTGCTAGAGAAACGCTAAAAGGAGAGAACATGAGAATCACAGACGGAACGGAGACGATGGAAGTCTCCGTGAGAGAATACGGAGACCTCTCCGACAGGGAAATCACCGACCAAACACTGCCTTCGCTGGTCGAATGGGCGGAAACCCCCGGCATCGTGGAAAACGTGCGACGGACGGCACAACGTCTGGTGGAACTTTTTGCGAACGACGGAAAGAACGCCGACAAGGTCATTGGCCGCATCCCCGATGGGACAAAGCTGAGGCTTGGTATCCGCCTGTACGCACCCGACATCCGGGACGATGGACGCGGCCTGCCGGACGACATCAGGCTGACGCGATACATGCGCGTCGGCAGGCCGAGTCCGGGCGTCGTCGTGGAAACCGAGCTTTACCGCTTGGGGAACGTTCTTCGCGGCCGTGACCTGAGTGGGCTTGACCTGCGATACCTCGACTTCTCCGGCGTTGACCTTTGCGACGTAGACATGTCGGGGGCTGATTTGAGGGGTTCGCTAATCGACTCAGGCACCCCTCTAGGCCACACCGTTTTCCGCGACGCCGACATGCGGCGCATGAGGTTCCTTGGGACGCTGAAAGCGGGGCGTCCCGTCTATCTGGAGAACGCCGACCTGCGCGAAGCCGACTTCAGCCGTGCCAAGGTAAGCTGGTTCCAATTCAACGGGGCAGACATGTCGGATGCGATACTACGAAACGCCGTCTTCGAATGCACGAACATGGAGCGCGTGAACCTTGCCGGAGCCGATTTGACCGGAGCCAACATGGGAGGCGTCGACCTGCGGAAGGTGAATCTGACCGGCGCGACGATGGACAAGGCATTCCTGAACAAGACGGTGATGTCCGACGCGACAGTAAGCGGAGCGAGCGTGCAGAGTCTCCGTTCCCGTAATAGCAATGTCCGTCGAGTGGATTTCGGTCAAGCCTACGGGGCGGGGAGCATGTTCTTCGAGAACACGAAGACAAAGGGGAGCACTCTTCCCGGAGGGTTCGTCCACCATTATCGTGACAACAGTCTCATAGCCCAAGGGGACGGCTGGAAGCTGAACTATCGTCCGGGTGCTCTTACCTACGTGCTTACCTTCGACTGGCGCGACGGATGCCCCGAACCGCGCACGCTTGCCCACAATCCGAAATGGGCGGACATAGACAACCGTAACAGGATTGAGGGAATCCGCTTCGTGCCGGGTTCCAAGGCGCCGGAGGACATGAGCGTCTTCTTCGAGGACATGTGGGCATTGCGCCGGGTGGACTTCACGAATCTGGACATGTCGAAGACCGTCAGTCTGGCATGGATGTTCAACAATGCGGGGACCGGGGACGTTGAAATCGTCAACCTGAAGGCTCCGAACGCGAGGGACTGCGAGCGTCTGTTCCGACTTGGCCCCGACGTGACGAGCCTGAAGGTGCCCGGTTTGGATGTGAGTGGCGCGGAGGTTGCCCGCGAGATGTTCGGAACTTGGAATCGGATTACCGAACTGGATTTGTCGGAACTACGGTTGCCGCAAGCCAAAGACATCAACCGCATGTTCACGTTCTGCGAGCGGCTTCGCAAGTTAGACATCTCCAATCTGGAGCTTCCTCCTGACGTGAAGATGGACGATGGCACGCCGACCATGTTCTCCAACTGCGTTGCCCTTGAGCATGTGGACATGCCGGTGAGGGGTGCGCTGTCCGACCGGTACGGGGAGATGATGAAACGGTTCAACGCGGGCGACCGCGCCGTGTTGAAGGCAAGGCCGTATCCGCACGTCACCATACTCGCCCTGTAAAAGCGTTCGTGCGTGTGTCGATAAGACGATTGGCGGCGGCGAAGGCTGTGAATGATGGGTGTCGGTTTCATTGGAGTGAAGCGTTCTGTCCGCCGCAACGACGACTGATATCTCTTTGAGATTAGAAGCCCTGACCTTCCTGATAGGAGGGTTGGGGCTTTTTGTTTTTTGCATTTCAGCCAACATGCACTATACTGGAACTGTTCACACAAAATCTTTCATAAAGGAGACGAACATGAACAACATCACAGCAGACGAATACAGTCTCTTGGAATTCATTTCATCCCGCGACAAGCGGGAAGACAACAGTCGAATCCTCTTGGAACAAACCAAGAAAATCCTCAAATCCCTCGTCCGGAAAGGCTTCGGAAGAATCGAACACTACTCCGCCATCGGAGACTGGTTCACCCCCGACATGGACGCTATCAGCGAGTTCGTTGAAACGCACGTCGGACAGTACAAGCTCGAACGCAAGTATCTCCAATACGACATGTTCAACCTCCTTGAGGAAATCTCCCGCAAAGGATACGGCTGGAACTACGTTTTCCAGCCCACAGCCAAAGCCAGCATGGAACGGCTCCGCCGCTACGGGTGCGTCACCTACGTCAAGCGCGGTGACAGGTATATCGCAACTGGAACTCCGGAGGGCATCGCCTTCGCCAAAAACATGATGGCTACGGCCACCAGAACATGTGCCGAATGCGGTCGAAAATACCCCTACTATTCCGGCATGAAAGCCTACGACATCTGCTCCAAGGAATGCTACTACAAGCGTTTCGGCACTCCCGAAGAACGACGTGCAAAAAGATTGCAGAAGAAGGACTGACAATCATGGTCGAGAAGAAAAACAATCCGCCTCAGAGCAATATGGTTATCGATGACAGGTTGGATTGCGGATACCGCTCCTATCGTCCGGCTGCACGGTGAAACAATCGGACAACAGCAGTCGTATCCTTGCCCGAACTGCGGGTGCATGAACTATGTGACGCCTAAAATCATATATTCGGCGTCCACGTTCGGCTCGCAAGTCAAAGATGCGTTATTGGATTTGGTGGAACGACATGGCGGTTCCCACTGGGATTGCAACGGGGACGTGGAAAACATTTCCATGCCGTACCGTGGAGTCCACGCCGAATTAAGAACCTATATCGACGACTGTTACGGCATTCTCGACGGACTACACGTAAACGTTGGCTCCACTAGTATTCCGGTATTGGACTTGAAAGATTTGACACCCGAACAGGCGGCTACGCGGATTCTTCTGCGCGTCTTCTGCGAATGTCGAAAACAGGAGGAGGAAAACGTTTGAAAGATGGTGAGATTCGGTCATTGCCGCAGAACGAGTTCTATCAGAGTCCGTTCGACGGGCGTTGGGTCGATTTGGACGAGGAGGAAGTGTTCCGACTAATCGACATGCAACGGCGGGGTGAGAATATGCGCGGTAAACCCAAACCAAAAACGTGTTATACTAGGAGTATTCACACAAAGAAAACCTAAATTGGAATACTGCCTTATTTCTACGTTCCTTGTATAAGACTATCGATGTGGAAGAAGACATCCCAATCGAAGAGATATTAGGAGAGCTTCTTTGAGTTTCCATCTAGCCCCATGCCCATTCTGCGGTAAGCCGGTTCGACTCGTCTATGACAATACCGTAAACGGAACATGCTACGGCATCAGCCACAAGCCGGACGAATGTTCCATCCTGCCAACCGTCTGGGGAGTGCCCAACATAAAAGCGGACACCATAGTGCGTTGTTGGAATCAACGATACGGTGTGGCAAACCTACTCAGAGAAAAAGGCGAAGACGAACTAGCCGACGAAATGGCCTTCCTAGGTTAAAGCCTTAAAAACATATTCACAAAAAGAAACCAATAATCAAAGAGAAAAAGAGAGCAAAAAATTGAAAACCAACACCAAGACCATGAGAACCATCATGTTCCTCTCACTGGCTATCGCAATGTTTTTTATCCCCGCCAATACGGCTACCGCCAACGAGTTCATGCAGAATCGGAAAGAATACGAGACGGCACTGAACCATGCCACCATTCTGACCGCACGTTTGAAACAGGATACGGAAAACGTTCAAAACAAGACCATTGTCACTCGTGACGATGATGACGCTACCCGTATTGCCCGTGAGGCATTGCAATCCCAATTAACGGAAGCGACTAAAATCCACATGTCGCAAAAAGAGAAGGCTACTGTCTTCACCGTTTCATCCCTGACCGACAAGACGGTCAAATCCAATAATCGCATTCACTCTCTTATCCGTTCCATCGACCGGACGGCCAAATCTGTGGATACCGCCATCGCCTCCCACAAGCTTGATGATATGAGGAAGAAGCTTGCCGATATGGTTGATAAGGGTAAGAGAATTTTGGAATCATCCAACGGCAACGTGGACGATGAAAACAATCGCGATAAACTGTCTGACCTGTTGGAGAAGGCCAAGGATTTGATGGAGTCCACGGACGTGAAAACCATGAGCGTGGACGTGTCCGAATTGGACAAGCTGATTAACAAGGTGTCCGACGATATGAACGCACGTCAGTCCCGTATCGGACAGGAACGTCAGCAGAGCGTAGTGGCGGCGTCCTATTCTCAGGCGTCCGACACTACGAGCGGAAACTATACGCCTACCCGTTCCAACTATGGTTCCTACACTCCAACCCAGTCCACTCCGCGCGGCTACTACAGTTCCATGTCCTGCGATTTGACTTCTGCCGCAGACCACTGCCAAGGCGCGGTTGACGGCGGCGGCATCGTGGACTTGAACTATGGCAGCGGCCACGTGTATGCGCAACACAATAATACGGGTGGCGCGTGGATTAACAATCTGCAAGCGGGTCAGACGTTCACCATGAACGGCTCCACCTATCGGGTTAACGGACAGAGCGTTCAGGGTGCCCAGTATGCTCCCGACTCCGGTGACTGGATGCAGACTTGCAATGGGAATGGCAACCATCTTGTTGGTATCACGAAGATAAGCTGAACGAGGAAACGAATGGCAGATAGAATAAAACGATTCGACCCGCCGCAGTGGTTGGTTCACATAGTCTCTGCGGCCATGCCCTTGCTTATTGTATTGGGTTATGTCCTATACCGGATTGATTGGAAAAGCCTACACATTCGAGAGCGCATTCACTCTCTGAAAATACTGTTACTAAAAGCGCTCTACGGTTTTGCCGAATGGTTCCTCCGTCTCCCATGGTCGGAAATCGGTCAAATAGTAGAATACTTGTTCCTCGCCATCATTGTCGGCATAGTATTGACTACAGCCTTCATATTGGTAGGCGGTGCCGTCGGCATGTTGAAGACTTGGCGTCTTTCAATTGTGGAAACGATTCGTGCGGCATTAACCATTACGATTGGTTTAGGCGTCAACGTGATTATCGCTATCGAACTGGTTTCCGACAATATTGGCTACGGATTCGATACAGAACTTTTCCTGAGTACGCTCCTTGTTGAAATGCTGTTCGTGGGAGCAATGGTCGAAGGTTGGTCGCCCTATCCGAAGAGCCGGTGTTGCCGTCTAATTGCACCCCGTCAAGTAAAGTTACGGCAACAGCTTGAGAAGTCATTGGCTTTGTTCGAGGAAGACCATTATTGCCTACCGAAAAAACCTTTCGGCGGAGGTTCGAACGACGAATACATGTTGCGTATCGCGTCCAAGGAAAGCCTACGCAACCTTTGGATTCAGGACAATCTACCCGCATTGAGAGAGTATGCGGAATATCATCCAACGTTCAGGAAAGAACTGGAAGAATGGGTACAAAACAGCAAGTAAGGCATAATCCGCCGCAGTTGGCCGCTATCATCACCGCATGTGTCATTCCGATGATAGGTGTCGTAGCTTATGTAATCTTTTTCACCGACCTTTCTCAACAGGTTAGAAGATTGCTCGTCCGGTTTGTCCAATGGTTCAACGCCCAACCTTGGGAGAGCATAGGCCATACCACACTGATTGTCCTACTGTGGACAGTCGGCATATTGGCGGTTATTATTGGTGTAGCTTCCACAGGTCGCGTGTTTGGAATTCTGAACAAGTGGAGCCTATCAACAGGCGAACTAATCCGTGTGACTTTGGCGGCGATTTACTGTATCTCGGCCGATATCGCTTGCATGATTTGCACCATCCAGTTTCTTGGCTTGAAATTCATAGGGTGGGCTTTGAGTCTGCCTAACCGAAGTGGCGCGTTCTTTGGGATTATGGCTATCCCTGTTGTCGGCTTCATTGTCGCTTTCGATTTCCTTCTGGTGGTCTTTAGTGTTACAGGGGCTTATCCTCTGGAATCTTCCCCGGACATGGTGTCACGTCTATTGTTGCCTAAGTACTGTAAGATATATTGTCAGCTGGTCGATTCTGCGAAGAAGCTGGCAGACGAGGCAGATTCCGCTGGTGAAACATATTATCTCCATGACGTGTACGGGGTTGGATTTCCTGACGGAAAAAGCCGTGACAAGTGGGTTGTGGACAATTGGGACATACTGGAAGAGTATGCGTCGTATCACCCTATAGTGGAAAGCGCTCTACAGGATTGGCGTAGAGAACAGGACAGTCGGAATGTTGAAGCGTAGTTTCCTCGCCCGATTGCTTTTGGCTTTGCCGAAGGTGTTGAAGCTCTCGAAATGGAATCTTCTTATCCCAGTAGTGATTGTCGGCATTGTTGGGCTGATTGAGGAGGTTTCCCCGCTTCGACTGTTGGCTGTATTGTCTATTATTTCCGCTTTTTGGCTGACGGAATGCATCGCAACCGTATTCCAAGACGTGATATAATGGAATCGTTCACACAAACAAGCTAGGAGCGAAAATGAGCGACAAGCAGGAAACCATCGAAATCCTCGTCATCAAGCAGGACGATAAACCCATTCGCAAAACCATCCCCAACACCCTCGAAGCGAAACAGCATGAGGTAGGCGGTTACATCGAACCATACGGCCTCAAAAACGGAGCCACCATCTACTGCAATGAGGAAGGCAAACTCGGCAGTTGGAGCCTCAACCGTGCAATCAGGGCCTACGACCTCGATGACAGGGCCGGTTCGCAAATCGTGGAAATGATGGCGGGCACGTTCTTCATCTCAGGGTTTGACCCCGAAAGCGGAGAGGACACCAGTCTTACGGAGGAACAGTTCAACCACTGGGACAAGCGGTTCCACTCGCCGGAAATCCTCGTGCAGAACGCCAATAATGAGCTGTTGGCTGTTCCCGTTCCCATCAAGTAGTTCATAATTCTAGGGGATAGGGCCAATCCTATCCCCTTAACTTTTTCAAGGAAAAAACGATGACCAAATACTTTACTTCTGACACTCACTTCGCCCACCCGTTCGTGGCCGCATTACGGGGATATGCGAAGCCCGGGTTCACTTCGGACAATACCATCAAGCAACAGGCTAACGAAGCCCACATGCAGGTCAAGGACTGCGTCAACTGGTATCGGCATGATATGGACGTGACCGACCGCATCAACGAAATCGTAGGGCCGAATGATGAACTCTACATTCTCGGGGACTTGTGCAGTGGCGGTGCTTGGAGTCTCCATCAGGCCCTTATGCATATCAAGAGTCTGCGTTGCCCTCGCAATAACCGGCATTTGATTCTTGGGAACCATGATGACGTGCTGTACGGTAAAAGCAAAGGCTTCAAGGATTTGACCGAAGCGTTCGGGGAAATCGGACGTATCGGCATGACGGACATCACGGACGGCGAAACCGTCATGCCCGTGTTTCTCTGCCACTTCCAATGGCGTGAGGACTTCGACCTTCCCGCTTTGGATGGGGTGGCGGCTAATTGGGCGAAGCCGGAGCTTAGACAGTATGCCATTCCGCAAGTGGGGGAGAACATGCGTTTGTTGCATGGTCACACCCATGCGGGCACGCCGCACGAGTTTGAGAATCGTAACGAAATCAACGTGGGTTTGGATGCTTGGGGGATGAGTCCGGTATCCGAGGTTGAACTGGTCAGCATGTTCCGGGAGGGATGAGCCTGAGTGTTTTCAAGACGCCCGTCTTTTCGTCGTATGGATTGGCGGGCGTTTTTTTTGTTTGCGTTACGTTTTGCTTTTTGCCCAAACATTAGCTATACTGGAACTGTTCACACAAACACGTCTTGGATTAAAGGAGAAAAATGAACAGCTACCAGAAACAATACGCAGACGCTTTACGTATGGCGATTAAACGCAAGGCGAAAAAGGATGCCGACGAATGGCTCGACCAGCAGAAGGTGTCCGACGGAAAGACGCGAATCGCCATGAAAAAAGCGTACATCGAAGGCCGTCTCTCCAATCTGACAGACGAATCCTTAGTCTCCCTCTACGAGATTATGGGTAGCATCTACATGTCAGACCGGACGGAATACCGTGGGGAAGAATCCACCGAGGAAATACTGGAAAAACTGTACGACGTTCAGGTTAAATAGCTCAGACAGACAGAACGAAAGAAAAAATACAATGACCACTTTGACCATTCTCAGAGGATTGCCCGGCTCAGGAAAGAGCACTTGGGCACGGAAGCATGTCGATTCGAATACGGTAATCGTCAGCTTGGACGGTTTGCGTGAAATGATGGCGGGAGGCCGTCAGGCATGGCATGAGACCATGAATCCACAGTTGAACAGGATTCTCGTCCGTCAGGCGCATGCCATCATCAGCGACCTGCTTTCCAAGGGCGTGAACGTCATCAGCGACTCCCAGCATGTCAACCCGCGTTTCTGCGTGGACGAGGTGCAGATTGCCGTCCGCCACAAGGCGCATGTTGAGACTTTCACATTCAACACGCCGTTGGACGTTCTGTTGGAACGCAACCAGACCCGTCCGGAAAACGACCGTGTGCCGGAGGAATATCTGCGCACCCAGTATGAGACTTGGCATGAAAACCTTGACCATGAAAGCCGTTGGGTCAACATCCATGTAAGGAAGGTTGACGGAACCTACCATATGAATCCGTCCGGAGACCCTGCGCTGGTGGACGTGGGATTGCTGTGGAACGACAAGACCCGTGTTCCCGACAATGCCGAGTTCGGTTATACCGCAGTCCCGGCAAAGGGACGTGATTTGACCGGTGTCATCCAGTTGGATACGCCTCCGCTCAGAGATGGTAGGAAGTGGACTCTCGACCGTTACTTGAAGTGGTTGGAACAGGGTGCGCATAAGGCCAATGACAGGTTCGCTGACTTTTCCACGGATGGAAGGAACCTGCTCGAACTCATGCGTGATTCCGATAACGTGAACGTCCGTCCGGTCAAGGGCGAGAACGACGTGTACGCTTGCAATTTCAGCCGTGACGCTTTCAAAAACCAGCGTTGGGACGAGTATTCCAGCAAGGCTCGCGGACTGTTCCTTGACAGGAACGGTAAGGTTGTCGCACGAGGTTTCGAGAAGTTCTTCAACCTTGGGGAGAACGAGCAGACCACTCGGGAGAACATTGACAGGCGGCTCAAGTTCCCAGTGCGCGTGGAACGCAAGGAGAACGGTTTCCTCGGCTTGGTGTCCGCGTGTGAGGATGGTTCTTGGCGTTTCTGGTCGAAGAGTGGTCAGACCGACTATTCGTATCTTATCGAACATCTTTTCAAGCAGACGTTGGACATTGGTCAGGAGGAGGCGTTGTGGAACATCGCCCATGACGCCAACGTCACCTTGGCTTTTGAGGTAATCGACCAAGATTCCGACCGTCATATCATCAAGTACGATACGTCACGTCTCGTGTTCCTGCACGCCATCAAGAACACCGTTGACTTCCATATCGACTATGATGCCGACGATTTGATTGATACGGATAGATTCTTTGCCCGTCCCGAAGTTCTGGCTGTTTTCCAGACTGAGGAACAGCGGGAGAGCCTGTGGCACATGTTGGACGAGGAACGCCGCTGGTCCGACCGTGAAGGCGTGGTGGTGTACGACGCTGATGGGTACATGTTCAAGTTGAAGTCGGACTATTACCTTGAGGTCAAGAGTCTTCGCAACCTGTTGGAACGTGCTGTGTTACGTAACAAGCCGATTGCCGACAATGACCATTCAGAACGTGCGGAGCTGGCGCGTTGGGTGCTGTCTCATGCGAACATGAATCGTCTTGTCTACACTCGTAAGGCGTTCAATGAGCGTGGAGTGGACATGGAGTATGTCGGTGACTTGCTGAGTCGGGGATGTATGCTGTAGTCCCCCCGCCGATTCGGAGGACTTAACAAGATTGTTTAATAGGGTTCTTGAGCAGGAAGCCCCCGCCTCTCATAAGGCGGGGGAGGACGTCAATGGGCTGATGAAAGGACAAAATCTATGACACCGAAAGAAGCTAAAAACTATGTTGCCGGAACATTGGAACGCGACCAGCCATATGAGAGACTGTTACGACAAGTCGTACTGGAAGGCGAGCTGACTCACGACCGTACCGGAGTGGGAACGTTGTCCACGTTCGGCACGCGTATGGAATTCAATCTGCAAGACGGTTTCCCGCTCGTGACCACGAAGAAAGTGTTCCTGCGTGGCATCATCGCGGAACTGTTGTGGTTCATTGCCGGAGACAACAAGGTCAACACTCTGCAAAAGCAGAACGTCCACATTTGGGATGAATGGGTGTTGCCGGACGGAACAATTGGCAAAGGGTATCCCATCCAATGGCGTTCATGGCATAAAACCGACGGCACCACGGTAGACCAATTGTCGAACGCGCTCGACCTTATCAAGCACAATCCGAACAGCCGTCGAATCATCGTATCCGCATGGAACGCGGGAGAATTGGACGAAATGGCATTACCGCCATGCCACGCCCTGTTCCAATTCCACGTGCGTGGAGACGGTTTTCTGGATTGCCAACTGTATCAGCGGTCGGCGGACATGTTCTTGGGCGTACCGTTCAACATCGCCTCCTACTCGTTGCTGACCATGATGATGGCCCAACAGGCCGGATTGGAGCCGGGACGGTTCATTTGGGTCGGCGGCGACACGCACGTGTATTTGAACCATCTGGAACAAGTGTGCGAACAATTGTCGCGCGAGCCACGCCCGTGGCCGTATATGGAAATCGACAAGGCGGATAGCCTGTTCGACTACAAGCCGGACATGTTCCATCTCATCGGCTACACCCCATGGCCGTCAATCAAAGCTCCCGTAGCCGTCTGACGCGCGTCTCCGGCGTTTTCGACGCCGTGGATGGGATTTTCAGCTGATTTTGCCGAGGGTTCCCCGCCTCTATCGGGCTGGGGAGAATGTCACAACACTGCATTCGGGTCTTTCGGTTTCCTGTCCCAAAATCCCCACAGAACGGTTTTTAACTGACATTTCAAGGTATTTTAGGAAGGGAAACATCTAAGAAATCCGATTGGAGTAAGTGGTATGAGAATGCTTCATAGAGCGGGGGCAACACTGTCCGCCTTTATCGCCGCAACGCTAATCCTAGCGGGGGGGGGTATCTCCTCGGCCAATGCCGAAGAAACCCCCGCCACACAATCTACCGATAATGGGGTTTCCCAGCAAAGCTGGAACCCACCAAGCGACGCGACCATACATGATTCGCTTACAGGTGATGATGCGAAAATCACCGACGTATCCACAGTCTCGAAGACCACGGGAACAGCACCATTCGACAAAGACGACAATCCCGGCGATGATTCAAGCGTTGGTAACAGCATCGTCCGCTCCTACGATTCCTTGAACTACACCATCTCCTACACCATGGCGTCAAAGAACAGTAAAGATTACTACAAGGACGCCAGAATCAAATTCAAATTCTCCATGCCATTCGATACAAGCGTGGCTGAGTTCTCCACCAAGGAAATGCTTTGGATGGACACAGCCGCAGGATACGGATACAAGGTAGGATATGAGGATGTCAAAGGTGCTAAATACCAGACGTTGACATGCTGGCGTCACATCAATGGGACAAAGGATAATCCGACCGTCGTTCCGGGCGCGGCTACCGTCAATCTGCCCATCAACGTGTATGGCGCACCTAATGGAACCAAGATTCATCCGACTGTCCAAGCCAGTATGGAACACAATACTGATAGCGAGGCTGTCACAAAACAGTTGGAAACCGTCACCGTTAGCGCCGCGCCACGATGGAACATCGAATTGGCGAGCTTGAAACGAATCCAATCCGGCACCTACGATTTCGGAGAATCCAAGGATGATGATGCGATAAACAAGACGGCGGGCAAAGTGACCGGAGTCCTCTCCCATCTGACCATCAACGTGGCGAACACCTCCACCGACCATGTAAAAGGCGTCAAAGGCTTGGAGGCCACTAATGAGCCGGTCACGTTCGACGTTAAAATCTCAAACCAGTGGAGGAGGCAAGGCGCTTCCACGCCTATAGCCAACCAGCCGAATTCTTTGCAGCCA
>OGUN01001532.1_pt1 | contig 15932 bp, 9 predicted proteins | sample 1553621 | NCBI WGS metagenome assembly OGUN01 (sample SAMEA2580300, study PRJEB22360) | human gut metagenome | biome: human gut; feature: human-associated habitat; material: faeces | place: Denmark | collected 2008/2010
ACAAGTGACCACAACAGGCACCGCCAGCAGCGCCCCCAGCCACGCACGCTGCCTCACACTCGTCGTATCCAACGGCATCCGCCACAACCGCGAACCAGGCCTCCACACCAGTACCATCGCCAACACGGCCACCATCACGCCGATACGCAACGGATTCAACGCGAACGGTACACGCACATTCGCACGCACCGCATCAAACGGAATCAGCGAACCCTTCGGCTCGACAATCCGCACGCACACCGAACCACCTGCAGCCGCCGCATGCACATACAGCGAACGTGGCGAAGACACCGACACCGAACTGACCGTACCGGCCCTGCGATTGACATCAGGACGGACGCGAACCGTGCGCAACACCTGCTCCGATTGTCTGGCTGCCTTATCCAACGCCTTCGAAGACACCGGGTCCATACGAACATATTCCGACGAGCCATCCGCATCGACCTGCATATATGCCTGCGTCGGATCGGTGACCTTCAACAACCCCTCGTCAGTACGTTCGAGCCCAGGGCCCAGCACGTTGTACGCGGCGGCGGAATCACCCGATGCGGTCAAGGAACGCCAAAACGGCATATTGCACAACACGCACTCGACCGCCACCATCACCGCGAAAGCGACTACAATGGCTGCGCACATACGACGACGTGCCTGAAAACGCTGCTTCGAAAAAGTCACGTCATTATTCTAATAGCTTCATGTCGCGTTGGATTGAAAGAATGGCACACATGTCTCACCGCACACCATCAGACCCGGCCAGCCAACCGGAACATAACCGGACCATGCTCGAACGCGTCAGGCAAAATGTGCGGCGACTCGTCAACCAGGCCACGCCGCGCCACATCCACGCCAACCCCTTCGGCAAGGCGCTTGACAAGCCCGACGACATCGTCGACGAACTGACCCGCAACGCCATCCGGCTTAATCCGCTCATCAAACGACACGTCATCGACGGATTCGAAGGCGTGCCCGGAGGATTCCGCCTCGGATGGGCCCAACTGCCGCAGACCCACGGCCATGCCTTCTCCATCGGATTGTTCACCGACAGCGACCACTTCGCCCAAATCGCGCTCGCGGACGGCAAAGCGCGTGTCTTCGCCGGCACCGATCCGGACATGGACACGCAGGAACTCGAACCGCGGTTCGTCTTCGTCAAAGAGGAAACCCTTACGTTGGCGGACGGTCCAAGACTCGGCCATGCGGCCAGCCGCAATCCGAAAACGGTGCGCGCCACGCAAGGCGGCGTCGTGGGACGCATGCCGGGCGGTCGCATGATGTGGCTCGCCTCATGGCTCAAAACCGGCAGCCGTTACACGCTTGAGCAAATGCGCGCCAACCTGCCAGCGAATATGCGGTTCGACCTCGAATACCGGGACGCCATCACCATCGCGTTCTTCGCCGCCTACATGCTGCCACAGATGAACGGCCTGCTCGTCGGCTTCGGTTCCGGCAACATTTTCCGCAGGCTCAACCGCGAAGCGCCCATAGGCGCCATCCGACGGTCCATCAGAGACACCATGAGCGCCCGGTCGCATGGCATGCGCGCCTCCGGCCTGGAAGACTACTTCGCCGATCTGATGCGCGAAGCCCACGCGCTCGATACCGATCAAGGGCTCGAAGCTGTGCACGGAGCGGAACCGCTGCGCCTGTACACATCCAGCTATTCCGGATGCTACTTCTTCGCATGGGATTCCTCCCTGCCGTTCTCGGCAGTGCTGTGCGCCCTCAACATCGAGGGCAACCTCAACCGCTTCGCCGCCGTCAGCTCATGGCTGGAACGTAACGCACGCATCGGCGCTCTCCCCACGGAGGACACGGTGACGCGTGCCGAAGCCGCGCAGATCGACTTCGCCCTGCTGGAGAATCCGACGCTGATCGCGTTGAAACCGGACGACCGGTTCGGCGCGATCCTCGACCCGAACCGGGAAGACGGCATCCAGGCCGCCAGCCGACTGGCGGATATCGCGGCCGACTTCCGGCGTGAAGTCGCCGAATCAACCAAGGACAACGTGTTGGAAGGCGATTTCGGCGCCGACGGAGGTTCCGAATGGGTGTACCGGCAGACCATGTCCCGTCTGCTGCGCAGCCTGCGTCTGCCATACCGTTTCGACGTTGACTTCCGGTGCGACCTCAGCGACGGCGAAGTCGCAATCGGCTTCACTTCTGCTGGAGTGTCCATGATGCCGTTCACCCGATACGACGTATCGCGCCGCGCGTGGATCGACCTGACCGACGTCGAACGCACGCGTATGAGCGTCGATTACAATCTGCGCGTCGGACTCATGATGGCCGCGCTGAGCTTCGGAGCCGATCCGAATGTCAAACGCGTGTCGATGCACATCGATTCGATTGGTCTGGAAGAGGCCGTAGCCGAACAGGATTCCGCCATCAGCGAGTTGATGAGCGAGGCGTTAAGCGCCTTCGAACGCATCCGTACCGGAGACATGAGGCCATCCGGATCCAAAGCCGCTCCAAAGGACGGCGACTACCATGGCGATCCGGCTCGGCCCGTCACTCCGAGAACCACCGATATCTCATCCGAATCAATCGATTCCGACGATTCGGCTGGCTCGGATAGCGTTGGCACTGGAGACGATACGGTGGACGGCCAGTTCGAAGACCTGATGAAAGACATCGACTTCGACGAAATGGCGTTCGCGGTACCGGACGGACGCGCCGATGATGACGACGCCTCCATGTGGGACGACGCCAGCGACAAAACGGAGTACGACACCTACCTCGATGATGATGACGACGATCCGATGGCGCAGCTGCGCAAAAACCCGACCGTACGCAACTTGGTGACCGTCACCTTCACCCGCGACGAGTTCCTGAAGCGGCTCGACACTGACGGATTGGCCCATCCAACCGCCACATACCGCATGTTCGACGCCGAAATGGACGTGGACGGCAAAGGCGCGCTCAAACCCATCGATGCGGCCTTCGACCTTCGTGACAGCCGATTCTCACCGGCGGGAAGCCAAGAAGAACCCGAACTGTCCGACATTCGTTTTGATGACGGCACGGCGCAGTTGTTCGGCTGTGAGAACATGATGGGCCTGTCCATCCAGCGTGTCGACCTGTTGCAGCGCGCCGTGGGGGAGTTCCATCGTCTTGCGCAAAGCGACGGACTCGAATCGGTGGCCAAAGCCAAACAGGCCATGGACATCATCAATTCCATATCCGATCCGGAATTGACCGAATTGGCACCGCAGGTCACCAGCGCGCTGATCGACGGCGAAGACACGCCCGACTTCTCATTCGAACTGGCACAATCCCTCGATGACGAACGTCTGAAGGCACGAGACATGCTGTTCTCCGGAGACGTCGAGCGGGCCATCGAATCCGCCCAGTCCACACTCGAACGCATGGACCGGATCTTCGCTGAAAATCCGGGCGTGCCGCGGTACTTCAATTCATATGCGGAACGCGTCATCTACAACCGCATGTTCGCTACCGAAGGCGAAAGAACGGTGCTCATTCCCGACAACCTGTTCTACATGCATATGGAGCTTGCCGACCTGCTCGCCCAAGTCAAAGGCGTCGATGCCGCGCTGCCGCATCTGAACGCCATGGTGCGTTACGCCCCCGCATACCCGCTGTCGCACCTCAAGCTCGCCGTGCAGCTGGGGCGTGCCGAGGACTGGGATCCGGCACGTGCGGCATGCCTCAACGCGCTGAACGTCGCGCTTGACCGGGAAGACGCCTCATTTGCCTACTATCGCCTCGCCTATGCGGAATGGATGTGCGACCACTTCGACCTTGCCGCCGCCTCATACATCATGAGCGAGGAGATCGCCCCCGGACGTATCGCCATGCTCGAAAGCGAACTGCAGGAACTGATCGGAAGAGCGCAATCGCAGTGCATTCCGGTGCCGACCAACGTGCAGGAAGCCATCCACGTGCTCGCCGACGCCGGACTGCCGGTATGGCCGAACACGCCGGTCGCGCCCCTGATGCACCAAGCGGCCCGCGTCTGCGTGGACAAAGGCATGTTCGTGCCCGCACGCACCCTGTCGGTGGCCGCGATGCGCATGGATTACGAAGACCATGACGGTGCCGACGTGGTGCAGGTGCAGTTCCTGCGCTCTCTGAACAACTAACAAAACGGTCGAACATTTGTGCGATAATCGGTGCTGGCGTGGACATCCGCGCGGCATGGCGGAAATGATGGGAAAGCGGTGACAATGACGAATCGTGATGATTCCGAACAGTTGGCATGGGATTTCGACGCGCCGGAGAGCGACGGTAGTTCCGCGGCCGTCGTGGCCGATGAGGGGCTGGCTTCGCTGACTCCGGGCAGCGAACGTTGGATTGCCGCGTTGCAGCCGACCGATGCCGACGCCATGCGCCTCGACAAGGTTGATGTGGCTTCGATGAGCGCCGAAGCCGCGGCCAGGCTGTGGGCGCGCGTGGCCGCATGGGTGGAATCAGACCAGATCGCATACTATATCGACGATGCCCCCGTCTCATCCGACGCGGCATATGACGCAAGATTGCGCTGCCTGCAATCGCTTGAGGCGCAGTTCCCATCACTTGACTCACCGCAGTCACCGACCCATCGTGTGGGCGGCACGTTCTCCAACGACTTCGCTTCCGTACGTCATCCATCGCGCATGATGAGCCTCGATGACGTGTTCTCCATCGAGGAGCTGCGCGAATGGTACGACGGCGTGCTCAGGGGATTGGATTGGCCCGAATCGAAGCCACTGCCCATGACCTGCGAGGTGAAAATCGACGGTCTTGCGCTGAACCTCATCTACCGCAACGGCGTGCTTGAACAGGGTCTGACCAGAGGCGATGGCGTGACCGGCGAGGATATCACTCTCAACGTGCGCACCATCTCCACCATTCCGCAGAACCTTGCCGGACCGGAGGAAGACATTCCCGAATTCGTGGAGATCCGCGGCGAAGTGTTCATGCGATGGGACGATTTCAACAAGCTGAACGCCGAGAACGAGGACGCCGGTCGCGCGCCATTCGCCAATCCCCGCAACGCGGCCGCAGGTAGCCTGAGACAGAAGGATCCGCGTATCACCGCAACCCGTCGCCTGAGCTTCTACGCGCACGGCATCGGATCGCTGCGTTGGGGTGCGGGGCACGCCGGCAACGGCCATGATGTGGTCAACGACCAATCCGAAGCCTACGAATTGTATAAGAAATGGGGTGTGCCCGTCTCTCCGCACAACCGTGAGGTCACGTCGTTCAAGGAAATCCTCGACATGATCGACTATTACGGCGAACACCGAGGCGACATCGAACACGCGCTTGACGGCATCGTCGTGAAGGTCGACGATTTGGGATTGCAGCGTTCCCTTGGCGCCACATCGCGTGCGCCGCGCTGGGCCATCGCCTACAAATATCCACCGGAAGAAGTCAATACCGAGCTGCTTGACATCACTGTGCAGGTGGGGCGCACCGGACGTGTGACTCCGGTGGCGGTGTTGAAACCCGTGTACGTGGCCGGTTCCACAGTATCCCGTACCACGCTGCACAACCCCTTTGAAGTGGAACGCAAAGGCGTGCTCATCGGCGACACCGTGGTGGTGCGCAAGGCGGGAGACGTGATTCCCGAGCTCGTCGGTCCGGTGCTGGAGCGACGCAAGGGACGCGAGGGCGAGCTCCGCCGGTTCGTGATGCCCACGCGTTGCCCGAGCTGCGGCGCGGAACTCGCTCCCGCCAAAGAGGGAGACAAAGATATACGCTGCCCGAACGTGGAATCCTGCCCGGCGCAGCTGACCGAGCGGATCATCAATCTGGCGTCCCGCAAGGCGTTCGATATCGAACATCTGGGCGACCAATCAGCCATTGCGCTGACGAATCCCGAAGAGGACAGGCCCGATTCCATCGACACGTATGCGCCGAACATCACCGAAATCGTGGTGAAACCCGGTGAGGAGCCTGAACCGTACGAGCCGGTGGCGGGACTGGAACTGCCGCCCATGCAGACACCTGTGCTGTCCAGCGAGGCCGGGCTGTTCTCGTTGACGTCCGCAGACCTCAAGGATGTGCGCGTCTGGCGCGAGGCCCCAATCATCGAAATCCACGAGACCGTCGGGTCAAACGGCAAGATCAAGAAAGTGCGCAAACGTGTGGGCGGATCCGGATTATGGCATCAGGTGCCCGCATTCTGGACCGCGCCTACCGCCGCCCGCAAACGCAAGGAAGCCGACATCGACGAGACCGCGGAATATCCGCAATACGTGGTGCTGGATGACGCCGTGGTGATCCGCGAGGAAATCAAGGTATCCCGTGGAGGCACGTCCAGCGTGCAGCCGGTGTACATTCGTCCGGCGGAAAACACCCGCAAGATGCTCGACGAAATGGACAAAGCCCGCCATGCCGACCTGTGGCGCGTTCTGGTGGCCCTGTCCATCCGCAGGCTCGGACCGCCCACCGCACGCACCATCGCCAGCGCGTTCGGTACGTTGGATGCCATCGAACATGCCAGCGTGGACGAATTGTCCCAAATCGACGGTATTGGTCCGGAAATTGCGGAATCCGTAGTCACATGGTTCACCGCGGCCCGTGAGCCGGGCAATTGGCGCGGTGCCGTGCTTGACGCATGGAAGGCCGCCGGCGTAGGAGTCGGACAAGCCCAAGCCAGCGGACTACCACAGACATTGGCAGGCAAAACGGTCGTGGTCACCGGCTCGTTGGAAGGATTCTCCCGCGATTCCGCCAAAGAGGCCATCGTTCTGCGCGGAGGCAAAGCCGCAGGATCCGTCAGCAAGAAAACCGATTGGGTCGTCGTAGGCGAGAATGCCGGCTCAAAAGCCGCAAAAGCCGAGGAACTGGGCATCCCCATGCTCAACGAAGACCAATTCAAACAGCTGCTCGACACAGGAACAGTTGAATAATCGCCACACCATCTGGCGAGCCGTGCCGCGAACCGCTACTGTGGTACGCGGCATAAGGAGGAAGCATGAGCGACGAGCGCACCATCGAAGCGCGCATCTACGAACGGCTAAGCAAAGTGATTGACCCCGAACTGGGCAGGTCCGTCACCGACTTGGGCATGATCGCAGCCATTGACGCCACGCCAGTGGCAGGCGAAACCAACACGTACGACGTACGGGTGCGGGTCGAACTGACCGTGGAAGGCTGTCCGCTGTCGCAGACCATCACCAACCAGATCAACGGCGCGGTCGCCTCCTATCCCGATGCCACGTTGATTCCCAGCATCGAAGTCGGCTCCATGAGCCAAGACAAACTCACCCAGCTGGTGGCCGGCCTCAAAGCGGAACGTAAACAGAACCCGTTCAACAAACCCGGCATCAAAACCCGCATCTTCGCCATCGCCTCCGGCAAAGGCGGCGTGGGCAAATCGTCTGTCACCGCCAATCTGGCAGCCACATTCGCGGCGCTCGGCTACGATACCGCCGCCATCGACGCCGACATCTACGGTTTCTCGCTGCCCAGGCTATTCGGCGTGCAATCACAGCCCACGAACCTCAACGGCATGCTCATGCCCGTCACCGCATGGGGTGTGAAACTGATCTCCATCGGCATGTTCGCCGGCGCGGACAGAGCCATCCTATGGCGTGGTCCAAGACTGCAACGCTCCTTGGAACAATTCCTATCCGACGTATGGTGGGGCGAGCCGGACGTATTGCTGCTCGACCTGGCGCCCGGCACCGGCGACATGGCGATTTCCGTGGCACAGGCACTGCCGAACGCCGAACTGGTGGTGGTCACCACACCGCAGCCATCCGCCTCCGACATCGCGGTACGATCCGGCCTGGTGGCATTGCAGGTGCCGATGAAAGTTCGCGGCGTCGTGGAGAACATGAGCTACTACGAGCACAAAGGCGAGAAGCTACGTATCTTCGGCGAAGGTGGCGGCGCACGCGTATCCGAACAGCTGACCCACAGCCTCGGCTATGAAGTGCCACTGCTCGCACAACTCCCATTGGAGCCTGAACTGCGCGAAACCGGCGAAGCAGGCCGGCCCGCAGTCCTGACCAAAGAGGGCGCGTTGCGGTCGGACGGTATCGGAGAAACATTCAAGAATCTTGCCGAATCGCTGATGAGACTGCCTCAATAAAATCACCATACGGTTGGAGCGTTCCTCCAAAACAACACATCGGAATGCGACTCAGCCACGGAATACGGAATCCGTTATGAGACAAAACCGACGTAAATCGTGGGTCCTGTGTAATATCAGGCGCAGACACGGGGGCCGAATGGCTGAGAGGAAGCAACCGCTTCAACCGTATGAACGTATACCGGATAATGCCGGCGCACGGACGTCTCTCTACTTCCCGTGCCTTTGCATAAGAGAAAGGCACATACCTATATGACTGAAGAAAACCAGTCTTCCGCAGTTCGCAAACCCAACGTCAAATGGCGTGTGGTCGACATCGTCGTGGCCGCGATCGTTGCCGTCGCATCCGGCGTGATTTTCTGGGGCTGGGACATCGTCTGCACCGCGCCGCTGGCCCTCTTCGAGGCGGTGACTCCAGGCTTCGAAGGCCTGCTTAACGCTTTCTGGCTGTTCGCAGGCCCTCTGGCCGCCATCATCGTGCGCAAGCCTGGAGCCGCACTGTTCGCGGAAACCCTCGCGGCCGCGCTCGAACTCACCATGGGCAACCAGTGGGGCGTCGGCGGCTCGCTGATCGTCGGCATCGTGCAGGGCCTCGGCGCCGAAATCGGTCTTGCCATCTTCGCCTATAAGAAGTGGGACCTGCTGTCCACCACGATCTCCGGCGCACTTGCAGGCGTCGGCTGCGGCCTGTACTACTGGCTTACCAATCCGGCTTGGAGCGCGCTACGCGTCAGCATCTACCTGATCGCCTCCGCCATTTCCGGCGCGGTGCTCGCCGGCGCGGTGATGTACCTCCTGCAGGTGGCCATCGCCAAGACCGGCGTGCTCGACCGCTTCGAATCCGGTCGTACGCAGGAACTGGTCTGATTGTCCGATGCAAGCAAATCCCGCATCACATCAAGGTGGTGCGGGATTTTCTTGTGATGGCGCATCGCATGACAACGGCATACGAAACAACAGCATGACAATCAGAAGAAAGAACGACGAATGACCACTGACGTTCAGAACACAACAGCGGCCGGCGTGACCGCACATGATTGGGGATGGAGACATGCCTCACGTAAGGATTTCGCGCTACGACACGTCGACTTCGACATCAAACCGGGGGAGCGGGTACTGTTGCTTGGCGCGTCCGGCGCAGGCAAATCAACCCTGATGTCCGGTTTGGCCGGCGTGCTCGGTGGAGATGACGAAGGCGAGCAGGAAGGCGAGCTGCTCATCGACGGCGTCGACGCCAGACAAGCGCGCGGACGTTGCGGGCTGGTGCTTCAGGACCCGGACTCGCAGACGATTCTCGAACGTGCCGGAGACGACACCGCATTCGGCTGCGAGAACCTGAACCTGCCGAAAGATGAAATCTGGAACCGGGCACGAGCCGCCCTTGACATCGTCGGGCTCGACTACATGGCGTTCGACCGCTCCACACGAGGACTTTCCGGCGGGCAACGTCAGCGCCTCGCCTTGGCGGGCGTGCTGGCCATGCACCCTGGCCTGCTGCTGCTTGACGAACCGACCGCCAACCTTGACCCGGACGGTGTCAAGGAAGTGCGCGACGCTGTCCGCCACGTCCTCGAACAAACCCATGAGACGCTGGTTGTGGTGGAACATCATATCGACGTGTGGCTCGACCTGGTCGACCGCGTCATCGTGCTGGGCAAACCCGAAGCCGATTCGAACGTCGGCGGCGTAATCGCCGACGGCACTCCAGACGAAGTGTTCGGCCACATGGGTCAGGTGCTTGCCGACGGCGGTGCGTGGGTGCCGGGCCGCACCATCGAAAGCCACGCGCCCAAACCGGAACAAATCCGGCAACCGCAGGACGTCGTGCTTTACACGCGGGATCTGAGCTTCGGCTATGATTTCCCGCTCGGCGAGCATATCGACCTCGAATTCCATTCCGGTGAGGTGACCGCGTTGACCGGCAGAAACGGCGTGGGCAAATCCACACTTGGACTCACTCTCGCAGGACTGCTCAAACCGATGGCAGGACGTGTATGCATGGCGGACGATCTGGTACCTCCCCATCGCGAAAACAATGTGATCACATGGAAAAGCCGCGACTTGCTGGGACGTATCGGCATGGTGTTCCAAGAGCCGGAACACCAGTTCGCCGCATCCACCGTGCGAGACGAGGTGGCCATCGGCCCCAAATCCATGGGCAAAACCGACGAGGAGGCGTATTCCATCGCCGACAGGCTGTTGGAACGCCTGAATCTTTCCCGCTTCGCCAAAGCGAATCCATTCACCCTATCGGGCGGTGAGAAAAGAAGACTGTCCGTGGCGTCCATGCTGGCTGCCGCGCCAAAAGTGCTGGTCATGGACGAGCCGACATTCGGACAGGATTTCACCACGTGGACCAGCATGGTCCAATTGATCGCCGGTGCGCGCGACCAAGGTTGCGCGGTCATCATGATTACGCACGATGAGCCGCTCATCGAAGCGCTGGGCGCACGCCGTATTTTGGTCAGAGAGGGGGAGTGACATGCTCGAAACCAACAAAAACAGTGGGCGCGACGGCAATGAAAAGCTCGAAACCATTACCGTGGTGCCACACAAGGAACGTCGTAACGAAACGAAGCCGGCGTCACCGTCATGGTTCGTGGCGAAAATCAACCCGGTAAGCCGTTTCATCGGTGCGTTGATCCTGTGCATTCCGATGTTCTTCACCCTCGATGTCGTTTCGGCATCCGTGGCGTTTGGTTTGGAAATGCTATTGTTATGGATCGGCGGAGTGGCTCCCTGGACGGTCTTGCGCAAGACATGGCCGGTATGGATAGCGGCCACAGGCAGCTTCGTTTCCGTGGCGTTGTACGGCAAGACATCCGGCACGGTGCTGGCCAATCTGGGCGGCATCATCGTCATCTCCCAAGGATCGCTCTATCTGGCGTTGGCCACATTCCTACGTGTCGCCGCAATCGCCGTGCCGGGTGTGATTCTGGCTTTGGGACTCGACCCGACCGATCTGGCCGACGGACTCGTGCAGATTCTGCGCCTGCCGCAACGTTTCGTATACGGCGGCCTTGGCGGCGTGCGCATGTTCTCCGTGATTGCCGGCATGCGTATGTTCACGCTGCTGCAGGACGATTGGCGTGCACTCGGCCAGTCACGCCGCTCGCGTGGCCTCGGCGACGGCAGCACCATCAAACGCGTCTTCTCGCAAGCATTCAGCCTGCTCGTCGTATCCATCCGACGTGGAACGAAACTCGCCACCGCCATGGAAGCGCGCGGATTCGGATCCGACGCGCCACGAAGCCAAGCGCGCGAATCGAAACTGCATGCGGTCGACTGGCTGTTCTACGCCATCTGCATCGCGGTGCCGGCAATCGCGTTGGCCACCGCATACTACACCGGCTACTGGCATTGGGCGTTCAGCAACGTGTCCAACTAATGGATGATGATTCCCCAATCGGCAGCTAAATGATAAAGCTCTCTGTCATACGTTCCAATCGGAATCGTATGACAGAGAGCTTTATCCTATTTCGGCAAGCCTTACACGGCTTCTTACTTGGCGAGCTTATCCAGCAGCAACGCTTCGGTGATGACGTTGTTCTTCAACGCCGGCAGGCTGATGGACTCGTTCGGGCTATGCGCGTTGGCCTTCGGATCCTCCGGACCGGTGACCAGCACCTGCGCCTTCGGGAAGATGCGCTGCAATTCCGGAATGAACGGGATGGAACCACCCTCGCCCTTGTTGACCGGAGCCACACCGAACGCTTCCTCCATGGCGTCCATGGCGTCCTTGGTGGCCTCAGCGTTCGGATCCATGGCCCAGCCCATGCCGTTGTCGAGCTTGTCGACCCACACTTCGGCACCGAACGGCGCATGCTCCACCATGAACTTGGCCAACGCCTCCTGGGCCTCTTCCGGGCGCTGGTTCGGCGCGGTGCGCAAGCTCAGACGGAACGTGGTTTCAGGAGAGATGACGTTGAAGGATCCTTCCACCGGATGCGCGTCGAACCCGATGACGGTGACGCTGGGCTTCGTCCACAGACGCGCGGCGAGCGAACCGGTGCCGGCAAGACGATACGATTCGACGATGCCCGCGTCGGCGCGCACAGTCGCCTCGTCCATATCACGCTGCAGGCCGCCAACCGGTTCCTCGGACGCAACGCCCGGCACGGCCAAATCGCCATTGGCGTCGTACATGGAGGAAATCAACATCGCAGCCAGCGTGTTCGCGTCAAGAATCGGGCCGCCATACTGGCCGGAATGCACCGGATGTTCCAACGCCTTGACATGCACATCAATATCGGTGTTGCCACGCAGCGACGTGGTCAGCGACGGAATCTCAGCGGACCAGTTGCCCGAATCGGCCACAATGATCGCATCGGAAGCGAACTCGTCCCGGTGCTCTTCGATGAACGGAATGAAGCTCGGAGAACCCATCTCCTCCTCGCCTTCGATGAACACCTTGATGTTCACCTTCAGATCGTCTCCAAGCGCTTTCAGCGCACCGGAATGAATGGCGATTCCACCGCCGTCGTCCGCGGCTCCGCGGCCGTACAGACGCGTGTCGATTTCAGTGCCGACGAACGGGTCGGTGTTCCATACGCTCGGATCCGGCACCGGCTGCACGTCATGGTGCGCGTACAGCAGCACCGTCGGCGCGTCCTCGCTGACGTTTTTGGAACCGATGACCTCCCAAGCGCCCGGCGTGCCGTCGGGATTGTGCGACTGCACCACCTTCGTATCGACACCAACCTCGCGCAGCAGGTCCGCCACGAATTGCGCGGAACGCTTCATATGGTCCGCGGTGATGCCCTTCGCGGAAATCGACTGCAAGGCGATCTTCTGGTTCAACACGTCGACGATGCGGTTGAAATCCGACTCGACGCGCGTGCGGATCTCTTCGGCTCCTAAAGCTGTCATAATCCTTGATGCTCCCTATATATGCGTGTGTATTACGCGGATTGAATATCGTGTGACGAATGTCCATTGTATCCGTTCTTTGCAGACCGTCCGACCGCAGCTTGAATCGCAGCTTGAACCGCAACGCAGACGGCACCGCGGGCGGCATCGAGCGTCGATACGTCACCTTACGCTCTATAGGCATGAGTTTGTTTACCAAGAAGGAAGAACCGGCGCAGGAGAACGTCGAGAGCAAGGCTGCACAGCCGACCTCCGGCAAGGGCCGTCCGACCCCGAAGCGCAAGGACGCCCAGGCGCAGAATCTCCGTCCGCTGGTCCCCAAGGATCGCGAGGCAAGCCGTAAAGCCGCCAAGGCTCGTATGCGTGAGCGTGAGAACGCCGAGTACGATGCCATGCAGAGAGGCGACATCAACCACATGCCGAAGTCGGAACGTCTGCCGTGGCGCATCTACATCCGTGACTACGTCGATGCCCGCTTCAATCTGGGCGAGTTCTTCATCCCGGTCGCGTTCATAATCCTGATCGGATCCATGGTCGTCACCTACAAGTGGCCTGCATTGGCGTTGCCGCTCATGCTGATCATGTATGTCTACTTGTTCGCCGTGATTATCGACGTGGCGGTCATGTGGCACAAGCTCAAGAAGAAGCTCATCGAGAAATTCGGTGAGCAGTCCGTGGCCAAGGGCATGCGTTCCGGTTCCTATGCGTGGAGCCGTGCCATCCAGATTCGCCGTTGGAGGCTTCCGAAGCCTCGTTACCCGAAGCGTGGACACTGGCCGGAGTGATCGGTATCGAGAACCGCCGGTGATTTTTCAAGCCGTCAGCGAACAACTGACGGCTTTTCCATTACCATGGAAAACGATTGCTCGCATCGAACAAAAGCTCACTTCACGTGCGTGCAAACGAATCAATGAGGAACGAATTGGGATTCAATATGGTTCAACAGCATTTCGACATCGCTATCATCGGAGCCGGCCCCGGCGGTTACTCTACGGCACTGCGTGCCGCGGAACTCGGCAAATCGGTGGCGTTGATCGAACGTGACGGTACGCTCGGTGGCACATGCCTCAACCGCGGATGCATCCCATCGAAGGCATTGTTGACCGCCGTGCATAGCGTCGAAACCATCCATAACGCCGAACGCATGGGCATCAACGCCACGCTGCAGAGCATCGATTTCGGCAGATTACGTGATTTCCGCGTCTCCACCGTGGAAACGATGACGAAAGGGCTGACGGGCCTGCTGGCGCATCGCGGCGTCACCGTATTCCGCGGTTGCGCGGCATTGCAGAACGCGCATACAGTACGTGTCACGCCGGCTGAGGGGGAGACGCAGGTATCGCGGTCCGTGGAAGCCGGCGTGTTCGAACCGGTTGAAACGGAACTTGCGATCGATGCCGACGACATCGTGTTGGCAACCGGATCGCGTCCGCTTGCGTTGCCTGGAAATCCGTTCGCCGGCGCGCTGATCGATTCCACCCAGGCGTTGGAGCTGAATACCTTGCCCTCCAGCGCGGTGATTATCGGTGCGGGTGCGGTGGCATTGGAATTCGCGTCGCTGTGGAATGCCGCCGGTTGCGAAGTGACACTGCTGATTCGTAAGGACCGCGTGCTGTCCACATGGGAACGCCGTGCTTCGATGACGCTGACACGTGAGCTGAAACGCAGGGGAGTGAACGTGATCGCACGCACCGCGGTGGACCGTGTCGACACTGGCGCGAACCTAGGGGCCACTGTGCACTATCGGCAGGGCGATTCCGATGAGGACCGCACCGCTTACGGCGAAGTGGTGCTTGCCGCCATCGGACGTGTGCCCAATACCGACGCCGACTGGTTCCGCTCCAGCGGCCTGAAGCTCGACGAACGAGGATACGTGACCGTCGACGGATACGGACGGACGAACCTTGATGGCGTGTGGGCGCTGGGAGACATCACTCCAGGTCATGCGCTGGCCCACCGCGCCTTTGAACAAGGCATCACCATCGCTGAGAAAATCGCCGGAGCCGATCCAAAACCCGTGATTGACGACACCGTGCCACAGGTGGTGTTCTCTTTCCCCGAAGCAGCAAGCGTCGGATTGACGCTCGACCAGGCAAAAGCGCGCGAAGACGTGGTCGAGCCGAAGGAGACGGCATACCCGATGCTGTCCAACGCGCGCATGCTGATGAGCGGGGAAGGCGGATCGATGACCGTCGTCAGCGGTGCGTTTGCGAACAATCCTGATATGCAGGTGGTGTTGGGCGTGCACATCGTCAGCCCAATCGCCAGTGATTTGATAGCGGAAGCCGAACAGTTGGTCGGCAACCGTGTCCCGCTTGCCGATGCGGCACGGCTCATCCACCCGCATCCCACGTTCAGCGAGACGCTCGGTGAGGCGTTGCTGAAAGCGGACGGACGCCCGCTGCATACGAGATAGGCGGAGTAGAATAGCGCAGTCGCACCATAAATGGCATGGTTCCTGATAAACTATCGTCCCAGTGTGTGTAACCGAACCGTCAAGCGAGGAAGTCGATGGCAGATAAAGCAGAGAAAAAGAAGCAGAAGAAGCAAGGCACCATCAGCCAGATCATCCAGATCTTCAAATACACCCAAGCTGAGGATAAGGCGCTTCCGTGGCTGTGCGGTGGCGTGTTCGTGGCACCGATTATCGTGTTCGTCGTACTGGGCGTCATATTCAAGTGGCATGTGTTCAGCTGGATCCTGTTCATGATTCTTGCCGTCATGCTGGGCGTGCTGTTCGCCACCATGATGCTCACCAAGCGTGCCGACAAGGTCGGCTACGCCAAGATCGAAGGTCGTCCCGGTGCCGCAGTAAGCGTGCTCGGCAACATCAGCAAGGCCGGCTTCAACTTCCCCCAGGAACCGGTGTGGATTGACCCGAAGACCAAGGACGCCATCTGGCGCGGTACCGGTTACAACGGCATCTATCTGCTGGGCGAAGGCGATTACAATCGCGTCAAGCGAGCCATGGATCGTCAGGAGCAGCGCATCAAGGGCGTGACCGCCGGCACGCGCTGCG
>OGUN01001538.1_pt1 | contig 15884 bp, 15 predicted proteins | sample 1553621 | NCBI WGS metagenome assembly OGUN01 (sample SAMEA2580300, study PRJEB22360) | human gut metagenome | biome: human gut; feature: human-associated habitat; material: faeces | place: Denmark | collected 2008/2010
GGGAATATAAACGACTTTCACATTTGGAATATGTACCGCTTCCCGGCGGGGATAAGGCTTCGACCGAACCTTGGCGCATGGCGGTTGCCTATCTATGGCATTATTATGGAAATGAAATACCTTTTCCTGCCGGTTTTAAGGAAAGGGTAGGGGAAGCGAAGATACAAATGCTTCTGAAAATGATGGAAAAAGGCGTTAATACACCTTATACATCCAGTGCGGGCCGGTTATTCGATGCCGTTTCATCTTTACTGGGCGTCTGCGATGTCTCCACGCATCAGGCGGAAGCGCCTGTCAAGCTGGAACAACTGGCTTCCGATGAACATCAAAGTCGTTATTCTGTTTTAATAGAAAAGGAGTCTATCTCCATGCGTCCCGTATTGGAAGGGATATTGGAAGATCTGGCAGCCGGAGTTCCGGTAACCTGGTTGTCTGCCCGTTTTCATAATACGTTGGCATGGCTTTTGGTAGAGATGGCGAAACAGTACAGGATGCAGACCGGAACGGACAAAGTCGTGATCTCAGGTGGCTGTTTTCAGAATAAACGTCTGACGGAACAGTTGCAGCGCATGTTTGCCGAAGCTGGTATCCCGCTGTTCGTACCGGGACATATACCCTGTAACGACGGAGGTGTGGCGGGCAACTGGCAATAGCGGCTTCCCGGAAGAGGCAGTTATAGTATGAATGCAAAACATATATGTTTTGAAAACGAATCATATATGTTTTGAAAACGAATCATATATGTTTTGATTGCAAAACACCTATGTTTTAAATGAAGTAGTTATATCGTTAAAGTTATGCATGAATTGTCGATCGCTCAAAGTATCGTTCAGCTATCCGAACAGCAGGCTCGCGAACATCATTCTTCGCAGATAGAAGAAGTGGAGCTTGAGATAGGGCGTCTTGCCGGAGTAGAGCTGCAAACATTGGAGTTTGCGATGGAAAGTGCGGTTAAAGGCACTTTGCTCGAAAAAGCAAAGATAATCCGCCGCTATGTAGACGGAGAAGGGCAGTGCAGCGATTGCGAAACGGTCTTTCCTATCGGGAATTTGTTTTCTCCCTGTCCTAATTGTGGTTCTTATTTGATAAATATAACAAAAGGGCGGGAACTTCGGATTAAATCAATTGTTATAAAATAAAAAGACAAACGCTTATGTGTGGAACTTGCGGATGCGGAGAGCATCATCATCACGATCACCTTCATGACCATGAATACGGGCACGGACATGAACATCACCACCATCATCACGATGAAGGGAAAGTAATAACGTTGGAACAGGATATTCTCCAGCGCAATAATCTGTTGGCTGAACGTAACAGAGGCTATTTTGAGGCGAAACATATTTTTTGTCTGAATCTGATGAGTTCTCCAGGTTCCGGCAAAACGACATTATTGGAAGAAACGATACGCCAGTTGAATTCTGGTGCCACTCGCGGATTGCCCTCGCAAATCTACGTCATCGAAGGAGACCAGCAGACCTCGAACGATGCCAACCGTATAACTGCCCTTAATGTCCCCGTTTTCCAGGTCAATACCGGAACCGGTTGTCATCTGGAGGCCGGTATGGTGAATCATGCTGTCAAGCATCTGAATCCATCTGACGGCTCTATTCTGTTTGTGGAGAACGTAGGCAATCTCGTTTGTCCTGCCATGTTCGATTTGGGAGAAGCGAAGAAAGTCGTTATCGTCAGTATCACCGAAGGGGATGACAAGCCGTTGAAATATCCTCATATCTTCTTGGAGGCAGATGTCTGTGTGATCAACAAAATCGATCTGGCGCCTTATCTGGATACGGATGTGGAGACGTTGCGGAATAATGCCTTGAAAGTAAACCACCACTTGCAACTATTCGAAGTGTCTGCGACAAAAGGCACGGGAATGGATGCCTGGTGCGATTGGCTGGTGGGAGAGTGTGCAAAATGTAAATAAATTACCCTAGATTTGATGGATAAACGGAGAAATAAACTATATTTGTTCCCATTCATTGAACCAAATTAATCAAAATGTCATGATTAACCGAGAATTAATTAATCCTCAGAGCATCGTAGTGGTGGGAGGATCCAATAATGTACATAAACCGGGTGGCCGTTTGGTCCGCAATCTACTAGACGGGAAGTATAAAGGCGAACTATATGTCGTAAATGCTAAAGAAGACGATGTGCAGGGCCTGAAATCCTATCATTCGGTGCATGATATCCCAGAGACGGAACTGGCAATCATTTCTATTCCCGGTCCGGCCTGTCCGGAAGCTGTGGATGTGCTTGCCAAACAGAAAAACGTAAAGGCGTTCATTGTTATTTCGGCTGGTTTCGGAGAGGAAACGCATGAAGGGGCGATTCTGGAAGAACAGATGCTGAAAAGTATTAACGAAGCCGGTGCTTCATTGATCGGTCCGAATTGCATCGGTCTGATGAATATGCATTATCATGGTGTTTTTACTCAGCCGATTCCCGAATTTCATGCAGACGGGGTCGATTTTATTTCCAGTTCTGGTGGTACGGCACTTTTCATTATTGAATCGGCTTTGACAAAAGGACTCCGTTTTTCTTCGGTTTGGTCTGTCGGTAACTCCAAGCAGATTGGAGTGGAAGAAGTGATCGAATATATGGATCGCAACTTCGACCCGGTCCTTGACTCCAAAATAAAGATGCTCTATATCGAGCAGATCAAAAATCCGGATAAGCTCTTGTATCATGCTTCTTCCCTGATTCGCAAGGGTTGTCATATCGCAGCCATAAAAGCGGGTAGTACGGATGTCGGTAAGCGTGCCGCATCTTCCCACACAGGAGCGATTGCCAACTCGGACTCGGCAGTGGAAGCCCTGTTCCGCAAAGCGGGTATTGTGCGTTGTTTCAGCCGTGAAGAATTGACAACCGTTGCCAGTATCTTTACCTTGAAAGAAGTGAAGGGTAAAAACTGTGCGATTATCACGCATGCTGGAGGTCCAGCTGTAATGTTGGCGGATGCACTGGAAAAGGGACGGCTGAACGTTCCTAAGTTGGACGGTCCGCTTGCCGCAGAATTGAAATCCAAACTATATCCGGGAGCTGCTGTCGGCAATCCGATAGATATTATCGGTACAGGTACTCCCGAACATTTGGCCACCGCTATCGATTTCTGTGAGAACCGTTTCGAAGATATTGACCTGATGATGGTTATCTTTGGTAGTCCGGGTTTGGTAAAATTATACGATACTTATGAAGTGCTTCATAAGAAAATGGAGGAGTGCAAGAAGCCGATTTTTCCGGTATTGCCATCCATCGTAACGGCGGGTCCGGAAGTGAAAAGTTTCGTGAAGAAAGGTCATGTGAACTTTTCGGATGAAGTGACGTTGGGTACAGCCCTCTCGCGTGTGCTCAACACGCCGAAGCCCATGAGTACGGATATACAGTTGTATGGTGTTGACGTGCCCGAAGTTCGCCGTATTATCGACCGGTTGCCGGGCAGTGGTTATTTGAATCCTGAAGAAGTCCGTACTTTGCTGAAAGCGGCTCAGATACCGCTGGTAGAAGAGTTCACGTCGACTGACCGCGACGAACTGGTCGCTTTCGCCAAGAGAGTTAAGTTCCCGGTTGTAGCCAAGGTAGTCGGTCCTATACATAAGAGCGATATGGGGGGCGTTGCTTTGAATATCCGAAGTGAGGAGCATTTGATTTTCGAATATGAACGGATGATGCGTCTGCCTGATGTGACGGCCGTTATGGTACAACCGATGTTGAAAGGGCAGGAGTTGTTCTTAGGAGCTAAGTATGAAGACCGTTTCGGTCATGTCGTGCTTTGCGGTCTGGGAGGCATTTTTGTCGAAGTGCTGAAAGACGTCTCTTATGGTCTGTCGCCTCTGTCGTATGACGAAACTTATTCCATGATCCGTTCCCTGCGCGGTTATCCTATTATAAAGGGAACACGCGGCCAGCGGGGAGTGGATGAACAGCAGTATGCGGATATCATAGTCCGCCTGTCCACATTGCTCCGTTTTGCATCCGAAATCAAGGAAATGGACATCAATCCTCTTGTTGCGACTGAGCGGGGGTTGTTTGCCGTAGATGCACGTATACGAATTGAGAAGTGATTGATCTTGGATAAATTTCTGATACTAAATGTCCTGTATTCCGAAAGTCTTATAAAAAACTTTTGGAATACAGGACATTTCTTTTAGGCTTTAAAAATTCCCGCACGCAAATGTAGTTATTTACCGAATATGGATGGTAAAAAATAGTTGTAAAACATCTAAAATTATTTAACCATACATGCGAATGCGATCTTTAAATAGCATATATTTGCAGCATTGCAATCTGGAGATAGCAAAACTAAAATCTAAAATTAAATACTGTCGAATATGGAAAGAAAAAGAGTTTACACATTCGGAAATGGAAAAGCCGAAGGTAAAGCGGATATGAGAAATCTGCTGGGTGGTAAAGGCGCTAACCTTGCCGAAATGAATCTGATTGGTGTTCCGGTTCCTCCGGGTTTTACTATTACCACAGAGGTATGTTCCGAATATTATGATTTAGGAAAAGACAAAGTGGTTGAATTGTTGAAATCAGACGTTGAAAAGGCAATCGCCAATATTGAGACGTTGATGAATTCAAAATTTGGAGATGTTGCCGATCCGTTGTTGGTATCCGTTCGTTCCGGTGCACGTGCATCTATGCCGGGTATGATGGACACGATCCTGAATTTAGGTTTGAACGATGAAGTGGTGGAAGGACTAAGCCGTAAGACGAACAATCCTCGGTTTGCATGGGATTCATATCGCCGTTTCGTACAAATGTACGGAGACGTCGTGTTGGGTATGAAACCGACCAGCAAGGAAGATATCGATCCATTTGAAGCAATTATCGAAGAAGTCAAGGAAGCGAAAGGAGTGAAGCTAGACAATGAACTGGATGTGGAGGATTTGAAAGCACTGGTCGCTAAATTCAAAATGGCTGTCAAGGCTCAGACTGGTAAGGATTTCCCGACTTCCGCCTATGAACAACTTTGGGGTGCCATCTGCGCTGTGTTTGACAGCTGGATGAACGAACGTGCTATCCTCTATCGTAAGATGGAAGGGATTCCTGCCGAATGGGGCACGGCTGTCAGCGTACAGGCTATGGTGTTCGGCAATATGGGCGATACTTCCGCTACCGGTGTATGTTTCTCTCGTGATGCCGGTAACGGAGAAGACCTCTTCAACGGTGAATACTTGATCAACGCACAAGGCGAAGACGTGGTGGCTGGTATCCGTACGCCGCAACAGATTACCAAGATCGGTTCGCAGCGTTGGGCGAAACGTGCCGGTATTTCAGAAGAAGAACGCATAACTAAATATCCTTCAATGGAAGAAGCCATGCCGGAAATCTATAGGCAACTGGACGAACTGCAAACAAAGCTGGAAAACCATTATCATGATATGCAGGATATGGAATTCACCGTGCAGGAAGGAAAACTGTGGTTCCTGCAAACCCGTAACGGAAAACGTACCGGTGCTGCAATGGTTAAAATCGCAATCGACTTGTTGCATCAAGGTATGATTGACGAGAAGACAGCATTGAAACGTATCGAACCGAATAAACTGGACGAACTGCTTCACCCGGTATTCGACAAGGTGGCCGAGAAACAGGCGAAAGTTTGGGTGAAAGGCTTGCCGGCATCTCCGGGAGCGGCAACAGGGCAGATCGTGTTCTTCGCCGATGATGCGGCCAAATGGCATGCTGACGGAAAGAAGATCGTAATGGTCCGTATCGAAACATCCCCTGAGGATCTGGCTGGTATGGCTGTTGCCGAAGGTATTCTGACTGCTCGTGGCGGTATGACTTCGCATGCTGCCGTTGTTGCACGCGGTATGGGTAAATGCTGCGTATCCGGTGCCGGAGCTTTGGAAATCGATTATAAGAATAAGACTGTAGAAGTCGATGGTATTAAGCTGAAAGAAGGCGACTATATTTCTATAAACGGTACGACCGGTACGGTTTATGTCGGAAAGGTAGAGACGAAGGCTGCCGAACTGTCCGGTGATTTTGCCGAATTGATGACTTTGGCAGATAAATATACGAAGTTACAGGTTCGCACGAATGCCGATACTCCGCACGATGCTACGATCGCACGCAATTTCGGTGCTGTAGGTATTGGTTTGTGCCGCACGGAACATATGTTCTTCGAAGGTGAAAAAATCAAGGCTATGCGTGAAATGATCCTGGCGGAAGATGCGGAAGGGCGTAAGAATGCACTGGCAAAGATCCTGCCTTACCAGAAGGAGGACTTCAAAGGTATTTTCAAGGCAATGGCAGGTTGTCCGGTAACCGTGCGTCTGCTCGATCCTCCTTTGCACGAATTCGTTCCTCATGATCTGAAAGGTCAGGAAGAAATGGCGGAAGCAATGGGCGTATCGGTAAAAGAGATCCAGAAACGAGTTGAATCACTCTGTGAACATAACCCGATGTTAGGACATCGTGGTTGCCGTTTGGGTAACACATATCCCGAAATCACAGAAATGCAGACACGTGCCATTTTGGGAGCCGCTCTTGAACTGAAGAAGGAAGGTATTGAAGCTAAACCTGAAATCATGGTTCCGCTGACGGGTATCTTATACGAATTCAAGGAACAAGAGAAAGTGATCCGTAAAGCTGCCGCACAGTTGTTCGAAGAAATGGGAGACAGCATCGACTTCAAGGTCGGTACGATGATCGAAATTCCGCGTGCGGCATTGACTGCCGACCGTATTGCTTCTTCTGCCGAGTTCTTCTCGTTCGGTACAAACGACTTGACACAGATGACTTTCGGCTACTCTCGCGACGATATCGCTTCCTTCCTGCCTGTTTACTTGGAAAAGAAGATTCTGAAAGTCGATCCGTTCCAAGTTCTCGATCAGAATGGAGTGGGACAGTTGGTGCGTATGGCTACAGAAAAGGGACGTGCTATCCGCCCGGATCTGAAATGTGGTATCTGTGGCGAGCATGGCGGTGAACCTTCCTCTGTGAAGTTCTGCCATAAAGTAGGATTAAACTATGTTTCCTGCTCACCGTTCCGCGTTCCAATCGCACGTATCGCGGCGGAGGCTGCTATAGAAGACTGATATTTCTTTAGAAATACACTTTAATTATCAATAAGTTAGGCTGATAGATAGTTGTTGAGCTGTCTATCAGCCTTTTATTATTTATTGCGTTATAAGCGTAAAATGAATAAAATGTAGGTAGATGTTTAGAAATAGTTTAGTATTTTTGCAGCATATGTTTAGAGTATGTTTAGAGTTCTAAATTATTGATTTATGGCAACTTTCAAGACATGTGTGCAAAAACAGAGAAGTGACGGTTTTTATCCCGTTTACATAAGGGTTACTCATAATCGAAAATCGTCTTACATAAAAACGGATAAGATGGTGGATAAAAAAGGATTGACACGCACAGGCGAAGTGAAAGATCCTTTTGTGCTATCTTTTTGTTCAGACATTATTAAGACATATATAGATAAAGCCAATAAAGAAGATATATCGAAGTGGAGCATAAAAGAGCTTGTTGATTTTTTGGAAAAAACAGAAACCGACGTGTGCTTTTCAGATTTTGCACGAAAATATAAGTTTGAAATGGCAAAATCCGGTCAAGAAAGAAATGCAAAAAATTATCAGTTGGCGTATCAGCATTTGGAAAGATTCGCCGGGACGAATAAACTGATGTTTTCCAGATTCACAACTAAGTTTGTAAATGATTGGATGAAATCTTTATCTGGAACATCAAGGGCGAAAGAGATGTATCCTGTTTGCGTACGACAAATATTCAAAGCTGCCATATTGAAGTATAACGATTATGACCGTGGGCTTATCCAGATAAAAACGAATCCTTGGCCAAAGATTGTTATTCCTAAATCCGATAAGCCGGAACATAAGGCCATACCTGCTTCAGAAATAAAAAAATTCTTTGAATTACCTCTTCCTCCTTCAAAGATGAAATGTCCACTCCCGGAATTAGCTCAAGATGTTGCCAAGATGGTGATGTGTTTGGCAGGTATAAATACTGCAGATTTGTATCATCTGAAGGTATCCGATTATAAAGATGGGAAAATTTCCTATAATAGACGGAAGACGGCTAAGTTCAGGAGTGATGGTGCGTATATGGAACTGGATGTGCCGGATATTTTAAAAGACTTGTTTGAAAAATACAAATCTGAAGACGGGGATGAATATCTTTTTAATTTCCATAAACGTTATTCTGATAATGACATTTTTAATGTGAATGTGAATGGCGGTCTAAGGAAAATTTGTCAATTCAATGAACTTCCAGAGTCATATTGTGTCTACACGTTCCGGCATAGCTGGGGAACGATTGCGAGAAATGATATAAGGGCAACTATGTATGATGTGGCGTTTGCCATGAACCATGCAAGCGCTCATAAAGTGACGGAGGTATATGTCAAACCAGATTACTCGATTGTTTCGGAGTTAAACCGGAAAGTGATAGATTTTGTGTTTTATGATAAGTTGCCGGATTTATTGGAAGATGATGTAGATGTGGAGCAAACTCAATTTAGAATATCATTCAAAAACATGGTCCGTGGCACTGTGTTTTTCCAAGAGAAGAAAATATATTCGTTTGAAGATTTGGGGTATAACAATGTTAACGATGTAATTTCCGAGTTGGTAAAACATCTTCCAGAAGATATGCCTATTGGGAGTAAAGCGTTGTTTAGGGTTGATAATCTGGACAAAAAAGAACACAGATTTTACGAACGGCAAAAAGGAAAGGGTTTTTCATAGGAACGGCAATCTTTTGGGTAAGCCTTTTATTTGTTCCAAAATAACAGTTACTACATTACTTGCAATGCCTTACTTTGTAAAAAGTAAGAATCTATGAATAAGGTCAATGTTGGGCTGGGAGGTATAAGCCGTAATACAGATGATGGCGTGTCAAAAGACGGGATGTGCTCGGAACTGATAAATGCACGTCCTAAAAACGGATCGATAGAACCCGTTGGGAGGCCAATACTTGAACGTCAGTTTGCAGAGGGAAAATCTCCGGTATTTGTGCACAAAAACGGCACGTACGAGCATTTGATTTCGTATGCCAATGACATTGTCCTTTTCGATAGCGATAAAGTGGACGGGCAATGGGTTGTAAAGAATACAGCTTTCGCGCAGATACCTGGCGTAAAGCAGATACAATCTGTCGGGAATATCCTCGTCATGGCGACGGGCGAAAGTATCCATTATGCAATATTCATAGGTGGGGAATATACATATCTTGGTGATCAGATTCCGGAACCGTCGATCCGTTTTTCTTGTATTAAAGAAGAAGCTGTCTACTCGGATGATATATCGTGTAATTTGGAGCCGGCAGTTCGTATTCAGGATGTCGGGAGCCTTGCAACATTGAACGAGGCCGGGGAAAAGATTATTACCAATTCTTTTAAAGCAAGTTATTACAAACTGTTGCAAGAAGATGTGTATGATGCAGGACATGTTATATATCCTGTCCTTGTAAGGTATGCCGTCAGGCTGTTCGATGAGAGCTACGTGATGCATTCGTCCCCGCTGCTGGTCGGCGAACCAAATTTTATTAGGATGGCAGTAAGTAAAACCAAATTTGATTTTGACTCCCTGTCGGTGGAAGGTTTTACTTATAAACTTATCGCAAATCCTCGGACCATAGGCGTTAAATATGATTTATCCGGCTTGTCCGGCTGGAAAGATGTCGCTTCGTCTGTGGACATATTCGTTTCAAGACCGTTTGTAATCAATGATCTTGATAGTACGATAAAAACAGTGACCGTTTTGGATAAGAATAATATGATGGTGGATCTCCCGTTTAAGTCGGAAAGCGAATTGCTTGAAGAAATAGGGGATATATCTAATTTTTATCTTGTCAAAAGCATCCCGATCGGAGATATATCGAACGGGTTTGAAAATATATTTGCCGAAGGCAAGGCATTTAAGAACCTGGAACAACAAGATGTCGCAACTGATGATGATTTTACGAGAAGTGGGATAACCGGAAACCTGTATACATATAACGGAAAGCTGCATGTAGGGAACATCCGGGAAAAACTTGCCAAACCCTATCCTCTGGGAATGTTTGCGGTTAGCGACATTAACGAATTTACGGTAAATACGGAGGTGCATGTCAAGACGGAAAGCGGAATGAAAATAGTACATGGAGCAAGTACGGCCTATGGTGCTATGGTTTCCCCATACCTGTCTTACCCGGATTCACGGGCGGTCAAAATGATTATCTACAATGATAAGTATTACGATGAGATTCCATTGAAGCCGCATCCTTTCTTGAACATAGCCTATAGCTTAAAAGGGCTTTATCCTCACTCGATAACCGATAAGTATGGGACCTATACGCCTTTGCCAGAAGATTCCGTGTCGGTTGCTCCCAACAAATTGAAGGTATCAAATGTCTCAAACCCGTTTTATTTTCCCGCCAAACAAACATATACGGTTTCGAGTCGTAACATAGTGGCAATGGCTACAGCGACAACGGCCTTGTCGACAGGCCAGTTCGGGCAATTTCCTCTTTATGTGTTTACGGGCGAAGGTGTTTTTGCCTTATCAGTCGGAACCGGCGATATCGCTTATGCAAATTCTTTTTCTGTGACACGGGATGTATGCAATAATCCAGATTCCATTGTTTCCACTGATGATGCAATTGTGTTTTCTACGGATTCAGGGCTGAAGGTCCTATCAGGATCGACTGTAAGAGATATATCGTCCGACATGGAAGGTTATCTTCCTACGGCAGTCGACAGTTCGCCTATAATTAAAAAAATTGCAGGTGTGGGTGGATTCAGCGACAAACTTTCCTCCACTGAATTTATTTATTATTTGGAGGAAGCAAAGGTCGGGTATAATTATGAAGACAAAGAGGTTATTGTAGCAAACCGGAACTACCCATATTCCTACGTGTTCAATATGCAATCGGGTAGCTGGTACAAGATTTCCGCTTCAATCAACCGCTTTCTAAACTCTTATCCCGAATGTTTGGCCGTATTCAACGACCACGGGGTTTACAATATGCATAATGGACATAGGACAGTCAACAAAATACTGCTGCTGACTCGTCCTATCAAGTTTGGCACGCTTACCCATAAACGTATCGTGCAATCAGCTATTCGTGGCGTAATACGTCCATCCGAATCATTAGTATATTTTCGCGGAGAGACGGTTAAATTCAGGGATCAAGAGATTTTGGCTTTCAGCAAATGCGGCTTCTATGTTTTGGGTAGCAACGATGCCGAACACTTTATTCTGCTGTCCGGGCGTGAAAAGATCGAAGACGTGCGCGACCTTATTACCAAAATGAATAAAACGAAAGCGTTCAAATATTTCATGATAGCTTTGGTCGGAGGGGTGCGTACGGATGTCGCGTTAAACTATATTGAGTTTATGGTGGATGAAACCTACACGAATCGCTTGAGATGATATTGATGCAAATGTTGTATTGTTGTATAACTTTTGTATCTTTGCATAAATGAAAAAAATAATCACATATAAAGGGTATTTTGCGGATTTCGTAGAGAAACTATCAAAAGACGAAATGAATAAGGTGCGTAGAGCATTGGATTTGTTTAAAGTGGAAGACAAAGTGCCAAGGCATTTTATAAAGTTTATACGTGATGGAGTATATGAGTTTCGTGTAAACTATGGCAACAATGAATTTCGTATCTTTTTTATATATGATGGGGACACCATTGTTGTCCTTTTTAATGCTTTTAAGAAGAAAACTCAAAAGACGCCTGAAAGTGAAATAAAGAAAGCTATAAAATTGAAGGAGGAATATTATGCAGCTAAAAGAAATCAGTAAGGATATTTATGACTTGGATGCTTGGTTGGATGAAGGTCTGGGTAAAGAAGGTACTCCAGAGCGTGAAAAAAACCGTGAAAAGGCTTGGGAGGAATACAATGCGCAAATTTTACTTGATGCCCGTAAAAATGCCCGTCTTACACAGGCGGAATTAGCTAAGCGTATAGGTGTTGATAAAGGCTATATATCAAGAGTGGAACGAGGATTGACGGTACCGACTGTTGCAACGTTATATAAGATTGCGGCAGCAATGGGGTTAACGGTTGAGCTGCGTCCTATTTGATTTAAACAGTATATTCTTGTATCATATAAAATTTGTACTTGGAAAAAAATTTGTATTTCCGAATTATATTTATTCGTAAAGAATGTTCCCATGATATGATATGTTCAACCATTTAAAGAAAACGATATGAGCAAGATTTCCAAAGAACAATATGAATTTGCATTGTCAAGGGTGGAGGAGCTTTTACCTTTGGTTGATGATAATACGCCTGCAAATAGCAAAAGTGCAGTGGAGCTTACTATGATGTCTGACATAGTGATTGCTTACGAGAAAGAGCGTTATCCGATAGAAAAGCCAACCGTGTCGGAACTTATAGAGCTTTCCCTTGAAGAAAAGGGTATGACACAAAAGCAGCTTGCAAATGAAATAGGTATAAGCCCTTCTCGAGTGAACGATTATATTGCCGGACGTTCAGAACCGACATTGAAAATCGCTCGACTTCTTTGCCGTATTCTGAATATCCAACCTGCCGCCATGCTTGGACTGTAAATTAAAAGTTGAGAGGAAGAACAGGCCGTCTGACGGGTTTTCTTCTTTGGTTTATCCTATGATTGATATCAGACCTGATAATTTCCAATTCACTTGCATCTGCCATGTCTGGAGCCACCCTTTTATACCATTTGTATAGAGTATAGGCCGACATATAATCTTTGATGCCGTTTGTGATAGCCCGGTTCTGATTTGTATCGTATGAATCAGGCATTTGGCATGTGAAAATAAACTTTTCTTTTTGATCTGCAGGTTGTGATGGCGAAAGATGGCCGGACAGCAAATCGCTAATAGCTGATGCTGCCGTATTGATATACTCATTAAGAATATCATCGTCATCGTCGCTTGCCTGCGTTTTTGTTGCATGGTTGATACGGGAGAGTTCGCCGTCCTTGTTTGCTTCACCTGTTACAAAGGCTTCTGTTTTGACCTGCAGGAGCACATCTTTTTTTGTTATTTCAAATTGAACAGTCATATTCTTTGAGGTCTTGTCCTTCTCGAAAGAAGTAGGTTTATATTTAGGATATTGTTTTTTGCATATTCGCTGTATTTTTCCGCATCGTTTTCTTCCCTTGCGATATGGAACCAGTTGCAGCATGATTGATTGATGATATACGTTTCCATTTCCGATTGTAACGCTTCGGATGCGGCCCTGTCAAAATTCGAAGGTGTCTCAATGGTTATTCCGTCGTCATTTAAGGCTGGATGATACGCTGAAACGAAAGCGGTCATGGATATGATCGAACTTCTAATGAGGTCGTCGATGATATTTCTTTCGTCTTCCGTCACCGCAATGCGATCCAGTCCGTTTTCAACGTTTTTGCCTATAAAGCCGGTTATTTTGGAGATACCCTCGAATATCAAGGCTCTGTTGATGTTGATTACTGTTGTCATACTGTATCTTATTTTGATGCGTTCTTTAAATCTTCGATACTCTTTGATATTGCACTTGCAGTCGACTCCATTCCTTCTTCGCTAAAGGGTTCGGCTGCTATAGGAGGCAATACATACTTTAGCACATTGATATATGTGCTGAATTTAGCAGGGGACTCCTTCGGTAGTTCTTCCCAATACTTGACGAAGTCGTTGAAATGGTCAATGATAAAATCTGACATCTTCATGCGGATTTCCAACTTAATCTTATTTGGTGTTCCTTTTACTCTTCCCCCGACTTTCGGTGCTCCTTTCGGTCTTGCCATATATAGTTTGTAAATAGTTTTTATTGCAAATATAACAATGTATGAAACAATAATATATGTGTATTTAATTAAAGTATCAATTTAACATGTGCGTAGTGGTCCTGTAATCTTACATTTGTGGAAAAAAGTATTGATATGTTGGGATTAATAGGAGGCGGCTTAGGGCTTGCAAATTCAATGTTTGGAGGTATCAAGGCGGCTAAAGAAAGAAAGCGTCAGGATCGGATCATCCGCGAAGCTAAACAGCGAAATGAAGATTTCTTCAATAGCGAATATTACCAGAATTATATGGATCGATCGGATGTACAGGCGGCCATGAAGCGGGTAAGGGATACGATGAGAAAAAGCAACCAAACTGCTGCAGCTTCGGCGGCTGTAACAGGCGCAACCCCGGAAGCTGTCGTTGCACAAAAGCAGGCGAACAATGAAATTATTGCTGATGCCGCGTCCGGCATTCAGGCAAATGCCGATGCGTATAAGAACAATGTAAAATCCCTGTACCTAAATCAGCAGAATGCACTTGATCAGGCTCGTCTTGGCCAATCAGCCATGTCGGAAAGAGGTTATGCCGGTATGGCTGGTGGTGCTTTGCAGACTGCTGGTAGCCTGCTTGGAAACTCCAAGTTAGCGGGTAAGATGGTAGATAGACTGGGAAGTGTGTGGAATAAATAAGGATTGATATGGGATTATTATTCGAAAAGCTAAAAGCAAGACAAAAGCCGGACGGCACGTTTACTCCGGCTCCTGCTGAAGATACGCCTATGTTGTCCGATTCTTCGTTAAATGTTCCTCGACCGGAATATCCAGACAAAGTAGAGGTGGGACCGGTATCACAAACAAACATTAAGCCTCAAACTATATATGATATCGTAAGTCAGTACGGCAGGCCGCGCTCGTATGAAAAAGAGGTCGCAGAAGCGGAACGGCAGAAAAAACTTGGGATGTTATCGGATATATTGGGGTTAGGTGTCAATCTTGCGACTGGTGTAGCCGGTCGTAGGATATTTGACCAGCCTCAATCGAACACAAGCATAGCTGACGCAAGATTGCAAAGACTGAAAGACCTTCAGCGGGCAGATAGCGTCCGATTCGATAATGCTCTTCTTAATGCCCGCTTACAGGATTATCAAAATGAAAGGGCCGCTGCTGCTGCAAAAGCTACTGCTGATTGGAATAAGTATAAGTTTGATATTGACACTCGACTTAAACTTGCAGAGAATACCCGTCGAGCAACAAAGGATAAAGCAGATGCAGAAATGCAGGCGGAGAGGGATAGAAGAACGGCTGAATACAGAAGGCAGAATCTTGATCTCCAGCGACAAAAAATTGCTGCAAGTCTGGACAAAGAAAAAGGAAAAGATAAGTTCGACTATTTGATTGGCCATAATGGGCGAAAAACAGTGATACCTAAAGACGAAGCAACCGCGGTAGCTGGGTATTTATACAATAGGATGCAGGAAATAATAGCTTCTAATCCTAACGACGGGCGTACAGTTGACGATATAAAAATGCAAATGGGTGAAGGCGGAGATCAGTCAACTAAGATGCTATCTATTGTGAAAAGGAAGATAAAGGATTTTCCAGAGTTACAGGATGAATTGGAGTCGATCTTAGATAGTCCATATCGCGCTGGTGAGACTCTGGTCGAAAAGAACAAAGAAAAGAAGTTGTGGGGAGAGAATATAGGAACTAAAAAAATCGGATGGTAATGGCAGAACGTGATAATACAGCGAGGTTATATGAAGTGCTGAAAGGTGAAGGCTATACGGATTTAGGAACATTGTCGGAGTTCGAAGGGAGTTTAAAGGATTCTGGGAAACGTGAACATGTTTATACGGTATTGTCAGAAAATGGATACTCTGATCTTGGCGATTTCAAGCAATTTGAAACGAAATTAGGATATGGAGAGGATACGGATAATTTCTTTGGGGATTTTGGCGAACGTCTTGCTGCTGGCGCTGGCCGTCTGGTAGGCTCTTCTACCAATTTACTGAAAAAGATCACTACCCCTGTCGAATCTGCTGTGGATTGGGCAAATGAGCATACTAAAGGGGCGGCTGGTGCGGCTGCACAGTCTCTTGCAGGTACTATTCCTGGGCTTGGCATGATTGCTCATATTCCAGATAAGAATGCTG
>OGUN01001559.1_pt1 | contig 15752 bp, 13 predicted proteins | sample 1553621 | NCBI WGS metagenome assembly OGUN01 (sample SAMEA2580300, study PRJEB22360) | human gut metagenome | biome: human gut; feature: human-associated habitat; material: faeces | place: Denmark | collected 2008/2010
AGTCCAAGGTCGTGGACACCATCGGCAAGTTCCCGCTGCCGGTCGAGGTGATTCCGTTCGGCGCAGGCCAGGTCGTCAAGAAGTTCGAGGCCAAGGGCTACAAGCCGGTGCTGCGTCTCGACGCGAACGGCGAGCCGGTGCGCACCGATGAGAACAACTATGTGGTGGATCTGCACCTCGAGCGCATCGATCACCCGCAGGAGCTCGCGCAGGACCTCATCACCACGGTCGGCGTGGTCGAGCACGGCCTGTTCCTGAACATGGTGGACCAGGTCATCGTCGGCGATCCGAACGGCCCGCGCGTGATGGACAACCCCAACAAGTGAGATCTTGACAGGCAGGCGTGTCGGCTGGTGTGGAATATACCGGCCGACACCGCCGCGCAGATAGCAAAAATCCCGCGACTCCGAAAGGAATCGCGGGATTTTGTTTGAGCGGACGCTTCACACGCGCCTGAAGACTACTTGCGCTGGTGGCGAGTCTTACGAAGCAGTTTACGATGCTTCTTCTTGCTCATGCGCTTGCGGCGCTTCTTGATGACCGAGCCCATCTCAGCCTCCGTTCCTTAAACTCAAAGGGTAAAAGTTTGCAACTTGCCCAATACTACACTGCTTCGGGGACGAATACGCGCGCAGGCATTCATATGGTGGAAAATCACGTTTCGTTTTCCGCGTGATATTCCATCAGCCGGCCGCGATTCGCCATCGAGACGATTCCGTCGACGTTACAGGGGGAACTGCTGGTAGAAACGCTGGATGTCGTTCTTCGCGCCGGTGGCATAGAAAACCACCGTATCGTTGCGCCACACGGCAACGGCCTTGGTATCGTCGTCCGGATCGGCTTTGGCGCTGTAGGCGCCGGTCGTCTTGCCGGAAACCTTCACGTTGCCGCTTCCCAGCTCCTTGCCGGTCATGGCTTCAGCCAGCGTGTCGTACTGGGATTTCGCCTTGTCGCCGTCGTTCCACTGGCCCACTTCCAGCGTGACGTCCTGTCCTTTCTTGCCGGTGGAATACGTCAACGCGTATTCCTCGACGGGAGAGGTGCTGGACCACGTCGTGCTGGCGTCAGCCTTGGTACGCGCGTAATTCAATACGGAATCCGGCATGGCCTTGAGCAGCTCGCTGGCCCCGTCGGGCAATGCCACGGCATCGATCGACGGTTTGGTGGGCTCCGTCTTGTCGCCGTCCGTACCGTTCGAAGTGGAAGCCTGCTGGCTCGTCTGACCGGCCTGTCCGGCCTGTCCGTTCTTGTTCAAGGCCCAACCAGGCCACACAAATGCGGAAATCAGAGCAAGCACAACCACAAGCGCGGCTGCTACGACGGCGGCAATCAATTTGCCATGCGAAGAGGAATTCTGCGTATCAGACATGCTTGTCATTCTTTCACAGCCATAAGACGCGCAACCATCCCCTCGAAGTCATGGAATCCAGTTCCCGAAACGGTTTTCAGCGCAATGTCTGTGCAACGAGTACGCCACCCGCGAACGTCTTGTCCCAAAACCTCCGTATTGTCGGCGATATGGCAAAGACGTCCTCGCAATTCCTCTGTTCCGAATGCGGCTGGAGCGGCCCGAAGTGGCTCGGCCGCTGCCCCGAATGCGGTCAATGGGGCACCATTGAGGAATTCCATGAAGCCCGTCCCGCGGCAGGCTCGCGTACCGCGGCTCCGGGACGGACCTCGCGCACGCAATCGCATCCGGTCGCATCGTCCGCGGCGAGGCCGATCACCGACATAGGCACGGAGAACATCTCCAGAATCGCCACAGGATTTTCGGAATTCGACCGCGTGCTCGGCGGTGGCATCGTGCCGGGATCGGTCACGCTGATCGCAGGAGAGCCGGGCATCGGCAAATCGACATTGCTGCTGGAAACCGCCGGCAATGTGGCGAGGCTGACGGCGTTCGCCACCGAGCGCAATACCGTACTGTATATTTCCGGCGAGGAATCGCAGGCGCAGGTCCGCATGCGCGCGTCGCGCATCGGCGCCATGGAGCCGAATCTGCTGCTCGCCTCCACCACGGATCTGTCCACGGTGTTGGGGCTTATCGAACAGTTCAAGCCGGCGTTGGCCATCGTCGATTCGGCGCAGACCATCGTCTCGCAGGACGTCGATGGCATCTCCGGCGGATCCACGCAGGTGCGCGAAGTGGCGAGCGCGCTGATTGACACCGCCAAAACCCTTGATATTCCAGTGCTTTTGGTGGGTCATGTCACCAAGGATGGTTCGATCGCAGGTCCGCGTACGTTGGAGCATCTGGTGGATGTGGTCTGTCAGTTCGAAGGCGATGCCGAAACCGCGTTGCGTATGCTGCGTGCAGTGAAGAACCGTTTCGGACCGACCGATGAGGTCGGCTGTTTCGATATGAGCGGCGAGGGCATTGAGGAGGTGACCGATCCGTCCGGCCTGTTCCTATCAACCGGCAATGGTTCTGCGGCGACGCAGGTGGATGGCACGTGCGTGACGTTCACGTTGGATGGGCATCGCAGTCTGCCGATTGAAGTGCAGGCGCTGGTCACCAGGTCGGTGCTGCCGACGCCACGTCGTGCGGCGAACGGTGTGGACTCCAACCGTATCGCCATGCTGGTGGCGGTGTTATATCGTCACGGTGGCATCAATCTGCTGGCCAACGACCTGTACATTTCCACAATCGCCGGCGGTCAGGCGCGTGAGCCGGGTTGCGATCTGGCGATTGTGGCCGCGTTGGCGAGCGCTGCGAAATCGAAACCGATTCCCCGTACGACGTGCGCGATCGGCGAGATTTCGTTGACCGGGCAGGTGCGCCCGGTGCCGAGACTGGAATATCGGCTTCGTGAGGCGGCGCGTCTTGGTTTCACCACCGCCGTTGTGCCGACGCTGCGCAAGAACGTCGCCGTGCCGGGAATGGGCGTGGTGCAGGCGGATACGTTGCAGGACGCGTTGGCCGCGATTCTGCGATAGGTCGCCGATGCCCAAACGGCATCGCCATCCGCTTTTTGCAACCCGGGAAAGCCCGTTTGGGTAACAAAACACGGATGGCGTCAATGATTCGCGTCAATCGAACCAATCAAATCAATCGGACCGATCCGTCTCAAGCGGTGAGGCGCTTCGTCTCCTCGACGTTGCGTTTCAGCTCGACCACCAGATCGTCGGCCGAATCGAATTTGATCTGCGGGCGCAGGAATCCAGCGAATTCCACGCGCGCCTGATGGCCGTACAGGTCCAACCAGTCATCGGTGATGGCGTAGGCTTCCACCACGCGTTCGGCGTCACCGTCCTCGTTGAACGTCGGCTTGGTGCCGATGGAGATGGCCGCCGGCCAGCGGTGTGGCGACTGCATGGCCACGCGCGCGTTGACGGACGAAGCGTCATACTGCTGCGATACGCCGTCGGCCGGCTTCTCCCCGGCTTCTTCGCCACCGTCGGCGGACTTCTCCCCCAAATCGACCAGCCAGCCGGCGTACACGCCGTCCACCGGCAGGTATCCGGCGACGTTCTCGCTCAGATTGGCGGTCGGGAATCCGATGGTGCGGCCGCGTTCCTCGCCATGCACCACGGTGCCTTCCACGGCATGCGCGTGGCCGAGTATCGCGTCTGCGTCCTTGATACGGCCTTGGCTCAGCAGATAGCGCACATTGGTGGAGCTCCACGTGCGCACCTCCTTGGCCTGATGCTTCTTGCTCCATGCGCGTCGTTCGGCCTTGGAAGCCTCCTCCAGAGGGTCGGAAGGCTCGCCGGGTTCGGACGGCATCACCGGCTTCGCATTGACCGGCACTCGGGTCAGCCCCGGACCGAAATCGTCCACGACCTCCAGCTGGAACACGCCGGTGGCGAGCGCCAGATTCTCAATGGCCTTCACGTTTCCGGCGCGGTTCGCGCCCATGGCGGCGTCGGAGCCGAGCACCAGCGTGCGCATGCCGAGTTTGCCGACCATCTGGCCAAGGAAGAAGCGGTATGATTTCGCGGAGAATGCCATGGTGTAGCGCACGATGAGCGTGTAGTCCACGCCGATGGCGTCGATGGCGCGCAGCCGTTCGTCCACACTGGTCAGCGCCTGCGTGTCAGGCGTGCCTGCGGGCGGTTCCTGACCGTCATGTTTGGCGGCGTAAGCGTGCACCAGCGCGGGACGCGGGTCGAACAGCACCACCACGGAGAACGCCTGCTCCTGTTCGGCGAGTTCGGCCACACGGCGGATGACCGCCTGATGTCCCTGATGCATGCCGTCGAATGAGCCGATGGTCACCACGGACTTCTTGTCGTTGCTCAGGGTCGGCCAATCCACCATGCCGCTGGCATCGGGGGTAAGCGTGATCGTCTTCATGTGTCCTTCTTTGCGTATTGTCCGTGTGTTTGTCGTGTTCGTATTGCGTGCAGGCCGGTCTTGATTGTTTCAGTTGAAGACCGCGACCGGCTTGGTCTCGCCACGTTTGGCGCGTTCCACGATCGCCACCAGATCGTTGGTTTCGGGAACGTACGCGGCCATGGTCGTATGGATGTCGTGGGCGATTCTACGGCCGAACCGCAGGTCCGTCGCCTCCTGTTCGGTGACGGGAAGCATGTCCATGGAAGCGGCCGCGCTGGCGACCAGGTCGAGTGCGTGGTCAACGGCATGCTCGGCATCGTCAAGCACCGCACGGTTGCGTGTCACTTCGATGCCTTCGCGGTTGGTGAAGGTTTTGGCTTCCGTATGGGCGGTCATGACGTTTGGCATGTTCACCGAGAAACGCCCGACGCGGATGCGGCGCAGCATGGTCAGATGGCCGCCGAGGCCGAGTTCGGCGCCCAGATCGCGGCCGAGTGCGCGGATGTAGGTGCCGGCCGAGCAGGTCACGGTCACGTCGAGTTCCATGACTGGCTGCATGTTCGGTTCGTTTTGCCCGTCGGTTTCGGCATGCCAGGATTCCTCCGGGGCGATTTTGATGGCATCGGCAAGAGGTGATCCCGCGCATGTGGTCGAAGCATAGCCGTATCGCACTGCCGAAACACTGAATTCCGAGATGGTCACCGGACGGGCCTTGAGGTCCACATCCTTGCCTTCTCGGGCCAGATCATAGGCGCGCTGGCCGTTGATTTTGATGGCTGAATAGGAGTTCGGCACCTGCTCGATGCGCCCGGTGAAATGATGGGCGATGACGTCTTCAACGGTCTGTCGTGAGGGGAATTCGGCGATAGTTCCCTCCTCCGGCAGCAGTTCGCCGTCGGCGTCGTCCGTGGTGGTGCGCTGGCCGAGTCTGATGGTGGCCAGATAGGTTTTGTCGTGGTCGACGATGTAGTTGAGCAGACGTGTGGCGTTGCCGAAGCCGACCACCAGCACGCCGGTGGCCATCGGGTCGAGCGTGCCGGCATGGCCGACGCGTTTCATGTGCAGGGCGCCACGCACCGCCGCGACCACATCGTGGCTGGTGACGCCCTGCGGCTTGTCGATGACCAGCAGACCGGAGTTGTCAGGCTTCGTCGTCATCGTCCCAATCCTCGACCTCGACATCGTCATCATCGTCGAAGTCGTCATCATCGGGCTCGTCGTGCTTGTACGGATCGGCGTCGCCGGCGTATTGCGCGTTGGCGCGGGACTTGGCGAGTTCTTCGTCGCGCTTGTGTGCGAGCGCGAGGATGTCCTCGATCTCATGGGCCTCGCCCGGCACTTCGTCGAAGATGAATTCCAGTTGCGGGGTGAGTCGCAGTCCGGCCTTGGTGCCTACCAGGGAACGCAGGCGTCCTTTGGCCTGGTTCAGGGCCTGCTGCGCGCGGCGGCGTTCGCCCTGCTCGTGTCCTTCGTGGCCGAGCTGGGTCCAGTAGACTTTCGCGATCTGCAGATCGTTGGTGACGCGCACTTCGGTGATGGTCACGTTGGCCAGTCGCTTGTCGTGCAGCTGCGCCTCCATGGACGATGCGATCACACGCTGAATCAACGCCGCGATGCGCGCGGCGCGGGGATTGGTTCCTGCCATTGCTGTCCTTTTGGTGAAAAGTTCTTGTTGTATCACGGAACGCCCGCAGTCGTGAACCGGCTGTGGGCGTTCCTTACCTGGTTATCGATGCGAAGCTCGAAGCACTCGGCTACTTACGCTCGATTTCCTGCATTTCGAAGGTCTCGATGATATCGCCGATCTCGATGTCGTTGAAGGTGCCGAGGTTGATGCCAGCCTCGTAGCCTTCCTTGACGGAGTTGACGTCGTCCTTGAAACGACGCAGCGAGGAGATCTCGAGGTCGTTGACGGTGGCGATGCCGTTGCGCAGGATACGGCACTTCGTACCACGCTTGACCTCGCCGTCCTGAACCATGACGCCGGCGATGTTGCCGAACTTGGAGGAGCGGAAGATCTCGCGGATCTCGGAGTGGGAGGTGACGACCTCTTCGTATTCCGGCTTGAGCATGCCCTTGAGGGATGCTTCGATGTCCTCGATGGCCTTGTAGATGATCGAGTAGTACTTGATCTCCACACCTTCGCGTTCGGCCAGATCCGCCACCTGGCGGTTCGGACGGACGTTGAAGCCGATGATGACGGCCTTGTCGACGGTGGCCAGGTTGACGTCGTTCTGGGTGATGGCGCCGACGCCGCGGTGGATCACCTGGATGCCGACCTCGTCGGACACCTCGATCTTCATCAAGGAATCTTCCAGAGCCTCGACGGAACCGGAGGAATCGCCCTTGATGACGATGTTGAGCATATCCACCTCGGACTTGGCGAACTGCTCCTTGAGGCTTTCGAGGGAAACGACCTTGCGGCGCTTGGCCAGCTGGGCCGCACGCTCGGTGGCCTGACGCTTCTCGGCGATCTGACGTGCGGTACGGTCGTCGGAGGCCACCAGGAACAGGTCGCCTGCGGTCGGCACGGAGGTCAGACCCAGCACCTGCACCGGGGTGGACGGACCGGCTTCCTGCATGTGGTTGCCGTTCTCGTCGAGCATGGCGCGGACACGACCGTAGGAGGTGCCGGCAACGATGGCATCGCCGATGTGGAGGGTACCGGACTGCACCAGCACGGTAGCCACGGCGCCACGGCCCTTGTCAAGTCGGGCTTCGACGGTGGCGCCACGGGCGTCCATATCCGGGTTGGCGCGCAGGTCGAGCTCGGCGTCGGCGGTGAGCAGCACCGCTTCGAGCAGCTTGTCGACGTTGGTGCCCTGCTTCGCGGAGATGTCGACGAACATGGTGTTGCCGCCGTATTCTTCCGGAACCAGACCGTATTCGGTGAGCTGGCCGCGGACCTTGTCCGGGTTGGCGCCCGGCTTATCGATCTTGTTGACGGCCACCACGATCGGCACATGCGCGGCCTGGGCGTGGTTGATGGCTTCCACGGTCTGCGGCATGACGCCGTCGTCGGCGGCGACCACGAGGATCGCGACGTCGGTGAGTTCGGCGCCACGGGCACGCATTGCGGTGAAGGCTTCGTGGCCCGGGGTATCGAGGAACGTGATCTTGCGCGGCTCGCCCTCAAGGTTGACGGTCACCTGGTATGCGCCGATGCGCTGGGTGATGCCGCCGGCTTCGCCTTCGATGACGTTGGTGCGGCGGATGGTGTCGAGCAGTCGGGTCTTACCGTGGTCGACATGGCCCATGACGGTGACGACCGGCGGACGCGGCTTCAGATCCTCGTCCTCCTGCAGTTCCTCTTCGTCCAGGTTGATGTCGAACTGCTGCAGCAGCTCCTTGTCTTCCTCTTCGGCGGACACGATCTTGATGTTCCAGCCGATTTCCTCGCCGAGGATCTGGAACGTGGCCTCATCCAGGGACTGGGTGGCCGTGGCCATTTCACCAAGGTGGAACAGCACGGTGACCAGCGCCGCCGGATTGACGTTGATCTTCTCGGCCAGATCGGCGAGGGACGCGCCCTGACGCAGACGGACTTCCTGTCCGTTGCCGGTCGGAATGCGCACGCCGCCGATGACCGGAGCCTTCATCTCCTGGAATTCCTGACGCTTCGCCAGACGGTTCTTACGCGCCTTCGAGGACTTGCCTCCCTGACGTCCGAACGCGCCTGCAGCGCCGCCGCGGCCGCGGCCACCACGTGCCGGACCATTGCTCGGAGCGCTGTTGCCGCCCTGGAAACCGCCGCCATTGCCGCCGAAACGATTGCCGCCGCCGGCGGGACGCTGGCCGCCGCCCTGACCCGGACGATGCTGGCCCCACTGGCCCGGCTTCGCGCCGCCCTGACCCGGACGACCACGGAAGCCGCCACGCTGGCCACCGCCCTGACCCGGACGGCCGCCACGACGTCCTTCGCCCTTGTTGACGCTCGGACGGTTCATCGGATGCGGACGCGGAATATCACCCGGAGTCGGGGTGTGCATGCCCTGCTTGCGGCTGAACGGATTGTTGCCCGGGCGCGGTCCCGGGGTGTGCGGCTTCGCGCCGTTGGCGTTGTTGCCGCCCTGCGGGGCGTTGCCATGCTGGGGGCGAGCTCCCGGAACGGCCGTCGGGCGACCGGACTGGCGGCGGTCTCCACCCTGCGGACGCGGGGCGTTGCCGTTAGGACGATTGCCATGCTGGCGGGATTCGCCTGGACGCGGCGCGCGATGACCCGGCTTCGGGGCATCGGACTTGGAAGCGGCATGACGCGGCTTCGGCGCTGCGGGGGCAGCCGGCTTCGGTGCTGACGGAGCGGCCGGCTTTGGCATGGAATGAGATGCCGGTTCGGCAGGCTTCTTGGCCGTATGGCCCGGCTTCTTGGAATCAGATGCGTTGCCCTGTCCGCTGGACGCGAATGCGTTCCTCAGCTTGCGTGCAACGGGAGGTTCAACGGTAGACGATGCGGACTTCACGAATTCGCCCATCGCCTCAAGTTTGCTTAAAACGGTTTTGCTGTCAACGCCAAGTTCCTTGGCAAGTTCATATACGCGTGCTTTCGGCACTCAATTCTCCTATCTTGGGCCGCGCGCATACGGGCGCGACCGCTACTGATTCACGGCGAGCTTGTTCCTTCTCATCGTGCAACCATGTTCGTGATACCTCGTCTTTTCCCTGGGCATGACGGCATGGCCGTCACGCTTTGGATTGTCGAGTCCAGCATACTCAAGCCCGTGGATTGTACGTCCACGGGCTTGTTGTCTACCGGAAGTGTTGTTTATTCCTCGGTTTCCCCATCGGAATGGTCCGCCGATTCGGCCATCTTCTTGGCATGCGCCTCAGCGGATTCGATGCCGATCTTCCAGCCGGTCAGCTTGGCCGCAAGACGTGCGTTCTGGCCTTCCTTGCCGATGGCCAGGGACAGCTGGTCATCGTGGATGAAGGCGATGGCCGTCTTGTTCTTCTCGCTGATCACCTGCACACCGGTGGCGACGGCCGGAGACAGCGCCGCGGCGACGAATTTCGCCGGATCCGCGGACCAGTCGACGATATCGATTTTCTCAGGACCGAGGTTCTCCATGACGGCGCGCACTCGGGCTCCGCCGGGGCCGATCAGCGCGCCCTTCGGGTTGACGCCTTCGGTGTTGGCACGGACGGCGATCTTGGTGCGGGCGCCCGCCTCGCGGGCCATCGGCTGCGGCCCCCCGCCGCGCGGTCTGTGGCCATAATCGACACGGCTCCCGAAACCAGTTCCGGAACCTCACGTTCGAACAGGCGGCGGACCAGCTCCGGATGGGAACGGGACACCACGATTTCCGGGCCCTTCAGACCACGGGCCACGTTCACCACGTACACGCGGATACGTTCGCCGTGACGGTAGCGTTCGCCGGGCACCTGCTCGCGGCGCGGCAGCAGGGCTTCGACGTCGCCGACGGCCACGTGCACGTTGGATGTGTCCTTGACGTCCTGCTGCACGATGCCGGTGATGAGCTTGCCCTTCTGACCGGAGAACGCGCCGAACACCTTGTCATCCTCGGCCTTGCGGAACAGCTGGCTGATCACCTGACGAGCGGTCGCAGCGGCCAGTCGGCCGAAATCGTGCGGAGTGTCGTCGTATTCCTCGCCCAGAGTCGGCGCGGGATGGGGATCGTCTTCAGTCGGCTCGCCAGGAATCTCGTCCTGGGCCCATACGGTGAAGCTTCCCGCACGCGGATCAAGCTCGACGCGAGCGTGCTTCGCAGCGTGAGGGGTTTTCAGATATGCCAGTCGCAATGCTTCCGAGAGTGCGGCATCCAGCGTCTCGGGATCAATTCCCTGCCCAGCGGCGAGCTGGTGCATTCCTGCCAGGTCCAGTTCCATATTTCCAAGACCTCCTATATGAAGTTATTCCGAGCGCATGGCCCAATGGTCACAGTCAGATATTAGTCTAATGATTCATGCAGACACGTACCCCTTCTTTCCGCTCGGTTTCTTTTATCGCGAAACGCGTCTGCGCATTGCTTTGCACCGCTATCCTCATGCCGGCGCTGACGGCATGCTCCATGCCCAGGATCGCAGGCAGGGCTGAAGCCGAACAACGGCAAAGCCCGTGCGAGAAGGCCTATTTCGATGCCACCGCCGATAACAAGATCGCACACGACCAGCATCAGCACATCATCCGCCGCTATTTCTCGGCGCAGCAGGCGGTCTCCGCATGGACGAACACCGCGGCGCAATGTCCGGCGCGTTTTGCCGAAGGCACGTTGCGCAGCGCGCAGGCACGTCATATGGCTCGCGCACTGGGCGATCAACTGTCGGTGGCCGTCGCGCCGATCACGCTGTCGCGTTTTGACGATGTCGAATCGCTTGACGTCGATTCCAAGTCCCTTGCCACCGCCGCGCAGGCCGAAGACCGTGCCGGATTCGCCATGGAAGTGCTGGCGGCCCGCAACAGCGGCCATGCGACGCTGGATATCAGCGATCGTCATAAGACCACATCGCAACGGTTCGCATCCTTCTCGGGCACCATTGACGATCGTAGGAAAACGTACGAGGCCACCGCCTTGCTCGCCCACCCCGACACGATGCTCGATTCCGCCACCGGCCTTACGGCACCGACCGACGCCACCATCGAAATGAACTGCGCGCGAAGCGAGATAACGGCAATCGCCGGAAGCTCCAATGCCGCGAACGATCATTCCCAGTCACGCGTCACCAATGCAAAACAGTCGACGGATTCGCGAGCGCAATCCCTGGGCGTGCTTGCCGGTCTGATTGCGGACCGTGTCGAATTGGCGCTTGATTGGGGCTATCCTTCCTTCGACGAAGCGCTGTTCGTCTAAGGACGCACAGTCGGGCGCAAAGCAAGACACGCCGGAAATCACACCGTTGCAGCCAGTCCGATTTGACAATCGCCACCACTGTGGCACAATTATCAAGTTGCTTGTTTTCAGGTGACGAATGGATAAGTGTCCGAGCGGTCTAAGGAGCACGCCTCGAAAGCGTGTGAGGGCGAACCCCTCCGCGAGTTCGAATCTCGCCTTATCCGCATGCAATGAAGGTTGAAACAATGGCGTTTCGGCCTTTTTTGTTTATCTGCTTTGCATCTGCCGAAATACGGAATCCGGCATCGAGAAAACGTCGGGGAATCAGTATCCCTGCTCGTGCACGGAAGCGTTGACCCACTGGTCCTGCTTGACGTCGCAGCCGGAGAAGATGCCGATGTCGAGCATGCAGTCGCGGTAATCGCGGCCATGGGCGATGGTGATGTAGTTGTCGTCGACCATACGGTTGTGTGTGGGGTCCAAACCGACCCAACGTCCATCATGGTAGATTTCGACCCATGCGTGCGTGGCGCCCTCGCCGCCGAGCAATCCCGCGATGTATCGGGCAGTGAGTCCGACGTGCCGGCACACGGACAGCATGACGTGCGCGTAATCCTGGCATACGCCCTTGCGTTGAGCGAACGCTTCCTCGGCGGTGGTGCGGATGGTGGTGGAGGCCGGCGTGTAGACGAACGTTTTGAACACCTCGTCCATCACCTCACGGGCTTGGTCGATCGGCGTGCAGTCGGCAGGCAGGGACGCGATGCGTTCACGGCAGATGCCGATCAACGCTTCGATGGCCGGCCCCGGCACTGTCAACGCCGAATTGAAGCGGTACAGCGGCTTGTAGATTTCGGATTTGATATGCGCGTTGTCCACGAAGGCGATGCCGGTCACCGAGTAGTTGAACATGGTGTGCGGTTCGGGAATGAATCCGGTCATCACCACGGAATCGAAGGAATCGATGGTGGTTTCGAGTTCCACATCCGGTTCGATTTTGACTGCCACGTCGATCACCTGCTGGCGTGGGCCGGTGGCTGGAATGCAGCGCAGTTGGAAGCGATGGTCGGTCACGGGCGAGCTGAATGAGAGCTTCATCTCATAGTCAAACACCAGTTTCTTCACATCGTCTCCTCAGCGATTATTGTCGTTCCTTCGGCGTTTTCCACGCCGTGGGCCTTGTTCTAGCCGTTATACACGCACCGTGCGATGGCTGTGGCACGTATTCTTCACAGTCGCGCGGCGTCCATGTCCATCGTGTTGAGCATGCCCAGATCCTTCAGATCCTTCGTGGAGATGCGCCCATCGAAATCTTTCAGCAGCATCCCCAGTTTTTCCGCAAGCTCCGCATATCCCCGCTGCGGCAGCTGGCCGACCAGCCAGCGCAATCCTTCGGCGAAGCATTGCGGTACCGGCAGACCGTTCAACGGCAGGATGTAGCTGCCCAGTTTGGCGAGCGGCGCCTTGAGCTCTTCCACGGAATATCCGAATCGTGTGTACAGATCCAGACGTTCCAGATATTTGCCCACGAAAATGAACGATTTCAGAGTCGGTTCGACGGGGGAATTCTCCACACCTCCCCAGAAGGCGAGCATGTTGTCCGCGATGTCGCGGTGTTTGAAGATGTCCGCGTCCGTGCCGCCGTATTCGGATGCCTCCACTATGGAGCTCATGGCCAACTCCACCTGCTGCAACGAGCGAGAACCAAGTTCGGGGCGCAGAATCACCGCGTTGTTGAACACGTAGACGATGGCGCTGCGTACGGAATCCGGATTCTTCTCGTCGTACAGGAAGCTGTGGATGAACGCGTCGAAATCCTCGAAATCCTCCGGCAGGTCGAGCGCGCGGGCGAACGGTCGGAACGCGTCCACATCCGTGTCCATCACACGGTCGTAGAAGGGGAAGAATTGGCTCAGCGTGGTGAATACGCGTTCCGTGTAGCGGCCGAGCCAGAACAGGTTGTCGGCCTTCGACGCGGTGACGAGTGCCAGCGAGTGCTTGCGGGACTGCTCCAGCACGCGCACGACCTCCGAGCCGGGTGCGTAATCATGCTCCACGCCGGTCTCTTTGGCCAGTACCCAGGTGTCCTTGAAACCGCCGCCCTGTGATGAGTTGACGATCATCTGGCCCGGTATGGACGAGTAGCGTGTCAGTCCCGAATACCATGCGTGCGTGTTCTTGCCGGTCACCACGAAGGCGCGCAGGTCGCATTTACGTGGGCTCATCTGTCCGGTTTCGGGGTCCACCACGTCGATGTCTTTGAATTGGATGACCTCCTGCGCGATGAACCGGCGCGGTTCGGCCTTGATGCGTTCGGCCAGTTCCTCTCGCCGCGACCGGTCGAGCGACGAGCCGAACACGACGCCGTAGCCGCCCGCTTCCGCCACATCTTTGATGACCAGTTCGCCGAGCCGGTCGAGTACTTCCTTGCGGTCCTTGTCGAACATCGGCATGTAGGTCGGCGCATTGTGCAGAATCGGCTCTTCGCCGAGATAATAGCGGATCATGTTCGGCACGAAATAGTAGATGGCCTTGTCGTCGGCCGCGCCGTTGCCCGGAGCGTTGACGATCGCCACATTGCCCGACCTGTAGGCGGACAGGATTCCCGGCACGCCGATCACGGAATCCGGGTTGAACGCGAACGGGTCGAGATATTCGTCGGACAGACGGCGGTAGACCACGCCGACGCGGTGTTTCCTGCCGGCATAGTCGAGGAAGTACACTTTGTTGTCCACGACTTCGAGGTCTTCGGGGAACGCGAGCGCCGCGCCGGTTTTCTCGGCCAGGTATGCATGTTCGAAGAACGCGGAATTGTACCTGCCGGGGGTGAGCACCACTGCTATGCCGTCGGTGGAGACGAAATCCATGGATTGGCGCAGCAGTCGTGGATAATCGCGATTGTCGCGCACACGTACGTTGCGGAACAGGCTGGGCGTGATTCTGCGTTCGATATCGCGGGCGAACAGCGGATAGCTGGCACCGGATGGAATGCGCAGATTGTCTTCCAGCACCCACCATTGCCCGTCCTGCCCCTGCACCAGGTCCTCGCCGGCGATGTGCGCGAACACGCCGCCCGGAGGTGTCACGCCGTTGACTTGCGGAAAGTATCCCGCGGACGTGTACACGTATTCTTCCGGCACGATGCCGTCCTTGATGGCCTGCTTGTCGGAGTAGATGTCGCGCAGGTAGGCGTTCAACGCGTTGACGCGCTGTTTCAGTCCGGCTTCCATTCTGTCGAATTCGTCCGATTCGATGATGCGCGGAATCGGATCGTACGGAAACAGCCGGTCATGGTACTCGCCGTTCTTGTAGATGCCGAACCGTACGCCATTACGGCTCAGCTCCCGGTTGATCGACTCCCGACGATCGACCAGTTCCGAAGCCAACCTTCGTGCGGCGGATTCAATCATCGTTCCACGCTCCCTTCCACCCCATGCGAACGCATGCCAATCTGAGGCATCGTGCCTTGATGGAAGAAAAACCTAACGAACCAGCGTTTCCGGAAAACGAAACGGTCTGTTACGACAATGTCTCGGCAATGGACATGACAAGCGCCCGTAACCTGGCTGTGACAATCGCAATAAAGCTACAGTGTGCGCTTGGCGCGAATGGCTTCGGCGCGGACCGCCAGCTGGTCGTCGGCCGGATATTCGATATGCTCCAGCGTCAGTCCTTGCGGCGCGATCGGTCCTGTGGAGCCTTCGCGCAGCGGAGCCGCCATTTTTCCTGCAAACCAGTCGAGGGAACGTTTGCCGATACCGACCTGCACGCAGCCGTTGACGAGGGAGCGCACCATATTGCGTGCAAACGCGTCGGCGACGATCACGAAGCAGACGAGGCCCGATTCCACGGTCGGCGTACGGTACCGCTCCCCCATCGTCATGCCGTCGTCGATAAGCGTCCGCTGCGGTACGCGACGCCAATACGCGGTCTTCACCTCGCGTATGGTGGTGCCGCCCGGATTTGGGGTGGCGAACGAGCCGAAATCGTGCAGGCCGATCGTCATCGCAGCGGCTTCGTTCATGGATTTGAGGTCAAGTTCATCGTCGATATGCAATACGAAGTTTCTGGTACGGGGGTCCACCTCGCTTGACCTATCGGCGATTCGGTACACGTAGGTACGTTCCAACGCGGAGAAACGCGCGTCGAAACCGTCCGGAGCGGGTGCGATGCCGCGGATTGCGATATCGGCCGGCAGCATGCGCTGAAGTCTGCGGGTAAGCGCGATGACGGGCGGCACGTCCATGTGGCCGACGCAGCGTTTGAGCACGTCCTCGTTGACGTCCAGATGGCATACCTGATGCGAGGCGTGCACGCCGGTGTCGGTTCGTCCGGCCACGGTAAGGCGCAGCGGTTCGGTCGGGTCTCCTTCCGGTACGCGAAGAATGGTATGCAGCACGCGTTCGATTTCGCCCTGTACCGTACGTATTTCGGGCTGTTTCGCCCATCCGTAGAAGCCGGTACCGTCATATGCCAAATCGATGCGTAGTCTCACGGCATTGAGCATAGCAAATGGCTGGCATAGTGAGGCATGTGGCGCGACAGTCTTGGCAGCAGATATGGCAAAGGCCGGGAACCTTGCGATTCCCGGCCTTCAATCAGCTAAGAGCGATTCACTCGGCGTTCTCAGCAGTAGCCTCTTCAGCGGCGGCTTCCCGGGGCCCCGCCCGCGGCAGCCTGATCAC
>OGUN01001568.1_pt1 | contig 15715 bp, 8 predicted proteins | sample 1553621 | NCBI WGS metagenome assembly OGUN01 (sample SAMEA2580300, study PRJEB22360) | human gut metagenome | biome: human gut; feature: human-associated habitat; material: faeces | place: Denmark | collected 2008/2010
CGCTGCCAGCGTGCCTAGCGCTTACGGATACCCCAGACCAGGGCTCCGACGCCGGCCATGGCGATAACAAATGCCATGAGCAGTGCGGCGGCCTGCTGGTCACCCGTGGTGGGCAGGAAACCCTTAACCGTCTTGACGATGTTCGTCACGGTCTTGGGCGTGCCGGGATCGGGCATCGGCACGGGCGTCTCGGGCTTCTTGTACGCGTTGTTGAACACGATACCCTCGACGCTCTTGTCGCCCTTAGTATAGGTAACGCTCGCCTTGAGGTTACCCTCACCGTCGTCGACCACGTTGACGGTCGCGGTAAAGACGGACTTGTCATAGGTCATACCGGCCTCGTCGCCCTTGACCTCGCTGATGGTGTAGACGTGCGTGCCGGGCTCGCTGTACTCGAACTTATCGAAGCTGATCTTACCGTCGGCATCGTTGGTGACGGTGGACTCGATGCCCTCGCCAACGAGCTTAAAGCTAAACTCGTCCTTCTTGAGCTCGCGCCCCTCGAGCACCTTGATGGCGCCGATGGAGACCTGCGTAGGCATGGCGTGATACTTGTTGGTAAAGCCAGCCGCCTCGGTAGTTCCCTCGAGCTTGTGCGTCACGGTCAGCGTGCCATCGCCGTTGTCGGAGACGGTGGTCACGACGGTGTAGGTCGTACCGTCATAGGTGACGCCCTTGTACAGGCCGAGCGCATTGGGGCAAGCCTCGCGCAGCGTGTACGTGTGCGTGCCGGGCGCCTCGTAGCGGATCGGGCTCAGTGTCACAGTGCCGTTGGCGTCGTTGGTGCCGCTAGCGACAACCACGCCGTCCTCGAGCAGATCAAACGTGAACTCGCCGGCTGCAAGGTCGCGTCCGGTCAGACGCTTGACCGTCTTGACCTGATCGGTCACGACAGAGTCGGTGGGCGTTACGCTGTAGGTGTTGATGAATGTGAAGGCCGCACCGTCGTCGCCGTTGCGCACGACGCTCAGATGTCCGGCGCCGTCGTCAGTCACGGTATAGGAAACCTTGCGCGTGGCGTTGGCATCGTTGGTCACGCCAGGGGCGCTGCCGGTCTCGGTCACCGTATAGGCAAAGGTGTGCGAGCGCGGAGCGGTGGGGGCCGCAGGCTCGGACTCGTCGACATTGGCGGGGCCGGCCTCTTCAGCCTCTGCCTCGTCGGCCTCGGCCTCGTCAGCTTCGTCCGCCTCGGCCTTATCGGTCGCATCGTCCGTCACGCCCAGAGCGCGGTTGAGGTCCTCAAGCGTAAAGTGGATCTTGCCAAAGTCCACGTTACCGGCTGCGTCGTTGGTTACGGTCGTGCGCTCGGGCATCGGGGCACCTGCCTCGTCGGCGGTCACGGTAAAGGTGAACTTACCCGTGATGTCGGCCGGGGTCAGGCCCTCGGCAACCTGGAGCTTCTTAGTACCGGTGAGCGCGGCATCCACGGCGTCGGCGCCGTAGACGTTCTCGAACAAGGGCTCGACGCCGCCGTAGTCGACCGTCGCCGTCAGGGTACCGTCACCGTTGTCGACGACGATAACCTTAAAGCCAAAGCTCCACGTTGTAGCGGAAACGCCATTCGGCAGCCCGAATAAATCTTCGTAGGCCGTGTAGTTAATGGTCCAGGCAAGCTTGCCGTCCTTATCGGTACGATAAGCAAGCCCAGCAGCCTCAAGATTAGCAAGCATCTTGGTGTCGTAGTGCAGCGTATCAAAGCTCACGTGCCCGCCGATATTGGGCTTGAGGTTTTCGTATGCCACAAGCTCACCCTGATAGGCGATGCCGAACCAGAACTCGCCGTCGGCCATCGGGCGACCGGTCAGAGTCTTGGTGGCAACGACCTGAGCAGCGGTGCCACCAGGCGTGTTGGTCGTAGCGCTGTAACTGTTGTGGAACGGCACCAGGGCCTTCTCGACCTTGTTCTCGCCACTCTTGTGGACCGTCTCATGCGTGCCCTCGGGACCACCGGAAACGGTCGTCGTAGCAGTGAGCGTACCGGCGGTGTCGTCGGCGATGGCGATCGTCACCGTGCGTACGGCGTCATCGTAGGTGTAACCGGGCTGGTCGTCGTTCTTTTCGGCCACGGTGTACTTGAAGGTCTTGCCGGCGTCAGCCTGCGTAAATTTAACCTCATGACCAGCCAGAATGTCGATCAGTCCGACCGTTGCCTCTGCCGCTTCGGGGGACTTGAAGCTGTTGGCCCCGGGCAGCAGACCGAGCGCGCGAGCCGAGGCGTCGTCAGCAGGTGTCACGGTAAAGGTGAACTGGCCCTCGGTCATGGGGCGGCCGTCCAGATACTTGCTGAGCCACAGACCGCCGGCCGCGGTGTAGTTAAGCTCAGTGCGGTACGTGTTGGTAAAGCGTCCGTTTTCCTTCTTGGTGACGTTGGCGGTCAGGTTGCCATCGCCGTCCTCGGTCACGGTCACTTCGGCGGTTGCGACATGCGCGTCATACGTCATGCCGACCGTGCTGCCCGCGTTCTCGCGAATCTCGTACTTATAGGTTCCGGCGGCAGCGTAGTGAATCTTGCCGAACTTGATGGCGGCAATGCCGTCCTTCGCATCGTGCTTGCTCACGGTTACGGTCGCAGGATCGGGGAGCGGGGCGCCATCGGGGGCGGTAATGGTAAAGCTGAACTTGTCCCCATCCGTCCAGTCGCGGCCGCTGATGACCTTGCTCAGGTCAAAGTCGAGGTCGGCATCGGTCGGGGTCACGCTGTAAGTGTTCTTGAAGATCGCAGCCGTGGCGTCCTTCAGGACATGCTCAGCCTTGAGGGTGCCGTCGCCGTTGTCCGTGATGGTGGTCTCGATGGTGTACTTGGCGTCACTGTAGGTGATGCCCTTGCTGGTGGTTCCGCCCTTGATCTCGCGCAGCGTGTAGGCGTGCTTGCCGGGCTTGTCGTATGCGACCTTGCCCATCGTGATCGCGCCGTCGGCAGCGTTAGTGCCGGTAGCGACAACCTTATCGCCCTCGACGAGCTCGAAGGAGAACTCGCCTTCCTTGAGCTCACGCCCGGTCAGGACCTTGTTCGCGGTGATCTGGTCGGTGACGCTCGTCTCGACAGGCGTCACGTTATAGGTATTGGTGAACGTGAAGGCCGCATCACCGTCCGGCTTGCGGGATACGCGTAGATTCCCCTTGCCGTCATCGGTCACGGTGAAGGAAACCTCGCGCGACGGCTTAGCGTCGTTGGTCACGCCAGCGACCTCACCGGACTCGGTCACGGTGTAGGTAAAGGTGTGCTCGCGCTTCTCGGGCTTCTCACCCACAGCCTTGTTAAGGTCGTCGAGCGTAAAGGTAATCTTGCCAAAGTCGACCTTGCCGTCAACGTCGTTGTGCACGCTCGTGCTCGCAGGCATAGGTGCGCCCTCTTCACCGGTCACGGTAAAGGTGAACTTGCCGGTGATATCAGCCGGGGTCAGAGCGTCGTCAACCTGCAGATTCTTGATACCCGCAAGCGATGCCTCGGCAGCATTCGTGGTGTAGGCGTTCTTGAACTCGATACTCTTGACGTCCTCGGCGTCCTTCAGCTCGTGCGTGGCAACCAGCTGGCCCTTGCCGTTATCGGCGATGGTCGTCACGATGGTGTAGACCGCGTCATCGTAGTCAATACCGCCGGAGTTGCCCTTAACCTCATGCAGCTTGTAGGTGTGCTGGCCGATCTCGGTGTACTTGATGGCACTGAACGTCACCTTGCCGTCGGCAGCGTTCTTAACGGTCTCGATAAGCTCAGAGTCCTCATCCTTAATCTCGCGCAGCTCAAAGCTGAACTCACCGACCGTAAGGTCGCGCCCGGTCAGAGACTTGGTCACGGCAATCTGACTGGTTACGCTGGACTCAACAGGATTCGTAGCGTAGGCGTTCTTGAACTCGGTCTCACCCGAGGTCGCCTTCACGTCAGCGCTCAGTTCGCCCTTCTTATTGGGCTTCACCGTCACGGTGATCTCCGCGACGTTACCGCTGTAGGCGATGCCGTCAATCGTGGTCCCGGCGTGCTTTTCACTGACCTTGTAGACGTACGTGCCAGGTTCGGTGTATTCGACCGTGCCGAAGTCGATGACAGCCTTGCCCTTGTCGTCCAGGTCAGCCTTGCGCACGATCGCAGTCGTAGTCGCAGGCATCGGGGCGCCGTTCTCGGACGTCAGGCCAAACTCAAACGCGTCAGTATCCCTCCAGTCACGGCCCTCGAGCACCTTGGTTAGACCAAAGCTGGCTTTGGTGTTCACCATTGCCGGCGTCATGTCATACGCAAAGCTGATCTTGCCGTTGTTGCCCAGGTAGGAATTGACATGCGTCGCGGCCGCCTTGGCGGACATGTTGTTCCACTTGGGGTTGAGAACGTCGGTCGCGGTGCCAGTGTTGTTGTCGCCCACACTCTCCTTGGTGGTGTGGAGCTCGTCGATAAAGGCTAGGCGCGCGGTTCCCACGCTAAACGAAAGGTTGCCGCCCTCGTCGGCAACAATAGCGCCGTCAAACTTCGCAGCGTCGCCGCCGATAAACTCGATGACGGTGGTGGCGGGCTTGGCCTCGCCGTTCTCGCCCTGCTCCTCAAACTCATCCTTGTAGTAATAGGTGCCGGTATCTGACAGTGAATTCTTTGCGGGCTGTGTGCAGTCCTTGTCCGTGTAAATGGGAGTCTGCTTCTGGAAGTAGTAGTAGCGGTTGGTGTCGGCCGGCTCAAAGGTCGCAACCGTATCACCCAACGCACCACCGCTCCACTTGTTCGCGTAGAAGCTCACGGTCTTGGTGCCGTCAACGACAGTCGTATTATGCTCGATGTAGTCCTTGAGCCCCGTGACCTTCTCGGGCGTAAACAGGTTGTCAAGTGCGGTGCTCTTCACGCTCGAGGTATACTTCACCTGAATGGGCTTAACGTTGTCGACCGAAAGCTTGCCGTCTACGGTCTTAAAGTGGCTCAGCGGAATCAACGACGCAGGAATGTTAACCGTTACGATATCGCCCTTCTGGGGATTGTCAGCGCCAGCACGCTGCACGGTGATGAGCAGGTCTTTTGCCTTGCCGGTGAACTCGTATGTGTCGGTATTGGTTTCTTTGTTGAACGTCTTGCTCGCCTCGGTAAACGGCGTGCCGTTGATGACGACTTCGGTAAATCCGTCGACCTGCATAAAGTCGCCCAGCTCGTCGGTAAACGTAATGTAGCCGGACTTGGTCTCGTCGTAGCCCTTATGGATTTCGGTCGGATAAGGCGCCTCCGATGTGATGGCCTGTGAGATGTCGTCGAAGACCTTCTTGAGCTCTTCGGCGTTGGTCGCCGACTTGTAGTAGTCGGAGTTTTCCGCGCGTGTGCCAAGCTTGTCGCTCGCATACGACGTGGCATCGGGATAATTACTCGACACGGCGTGCATAAACTTGTTGACGTCGCTTGTCCCCTCTTTCGAGGGATCGTCAGCGGGGTCCGCTCCACTAAAGATGCCGATGGTATAAACGGTGGCTTTGCCATCCTTCATCTTCTTGGCAGCCGTCACGGCACCCTTGGCGACGTCAGAATCAAACTCGCTGAAGCTCGTTGGCTTGCCGTCGGTAAAGAACACAACGATCTTCTTGGCATCTGCGCGGCCAGAAGTGATATCCCCGGCCAGTTCCAGACCATAGTCGGCACGCGTGGCACCGCTTGGTTTGATTCCAGCAACTGTATCCTCAAGAACTTTCACGTTGCCGCCAGAGCAATCGGTCAAACCCTTCATCACCTGCGAGTTGTTGTACCAAAATTGCCCTTTCTTGTACTGGTCATTGCCGACCTTATTGGTCTTATCACCCGCAAACTTAACAATGGCAACCCTGTGCTGCCTATCGACACCCTCGATACCCTCGTTTTGCTTGGCAATGGTATTGATAAAGCTGTTCGCAGCGCTCTTCAGTGCATCGATACGCTTGGTGGAATCTCCGCCACCCATAGGATCATCCATCGAGCCAGAGGCATCCAGCACCATCACGATGTCAAGCGGCGTGGTGACCGTCACGGTTGAATTAGACGTCGAGGACATCGCCGAAAGCGTGGTCAAAAAGTCCGACTCTTCGTTTTCCTCGGTTGCCTTGACCGTCTTGTCGGTCCAGATTCGACCGACGTTTTGGGTCGTTACCTTATTGCCACCGTGGCCTGCCGCCCAGATTTCCCAGCGACCGCTGGTGTCGGGGTCGGCGACCTTTCCGGTCATTATCGGTCCGTCCATTCCTGTGCTGGACCTGGCGTTGGCCTCGGGCAGCATGGCGAATGCTGCGGCTGGCAACACCAGCACTACGGCCAGTATCACCGCCAAGAGACCCCTCGTGTACTTACCCATCGTGTCTCCCTTCTCGCGGTCTCAGACCTTGCATCAGCCTAAAGTTACGGAATGAGACACAATTAGGGCAGGTGACACATGTTCCAGATTCGGTTTTGAGCGTGAGACAAATGTCTCACCAAAGTTGAGACACGGGATTTTTACAGGTAAACGAATGCAAATGAGGGCCGGCGGGCATTTTTGCCCCACCGGCCCCTATTCCAGCGCTATTCCGGCTTGGTTTCTACTGTGGGAGTCTTGTCCGCTGCGACTGGGGTGCGGGCGGTGTCCATAGTCAGGCAGTGCTTGGGGCAGCTCTCGATGCACTCGCCGCACACCACGCAGGCGTACGGGTCGATCGACCACGTTCCGCCCTTGCGATCGACCGCGAGCGCGCCCGCCGGGCAGCGGCGCGCGCACATGCCGCAGCAAATGCACACGTCCATGTCATTGACGATATGTCCGCGCAAGCGCTCGGGCGCCGTCAGCTTCTCCTGCGGATAGCACACCGTGACCGGCCGCTTGACCATAGAACCCAAGGCCGTCTTGGCAAATGTCAGCAAACTCATGCCGCGCCTACCTTTCCGTGCAGCTAATGCAGGGGTCGATGGTCAGGATAATCATGGGCACGTTGGCAAGGAGCACGCCCTGCAGCGCATGCGTCAGACCTGCCAGGTTCTGCGACGTCGGCGTGCGCACGCGGAAACGGTCCAGGTTCTTGGTGCCGTTGCCGCGCACATAGTAATACGCCTCGCCGCGCGGCTGCTCAATCACAACCTCGCCGCGCGCGCCGTCGGCCGGTGTGAGCTTGGTACGCCCGCCGATGCCGTCGTGCGGAATCTTGCCGACAAGCTCCTTGATAATGTCCATGGCCTGCGTGACCTCGGCGCAACGCACCTGGCAGCGGGCATAGCAGTCGCCATCGGTAGCAACGATGGGCTCAAATGCAGCCAGGTCCGCATAGGCACCGTCACCGAACATGCGCACGTCGTAATCCACGCCCGAGGCGCGGCCGAACGGGCCGACCATCGAAAGCTCCAGTGCATCTTTCTTGCTGATCACGCCCACGCCATGCAGGCGCTCGCCGCAGCTGGCGTCGTCCAAAAACGTATGCACCAGGGTCTCGTAGTCGGGGCGCATGGCGTCGAGCGTCTGGACAATGCCCGCCAGCTCGGAGTCCTCAATGTCGTGCTTAAGGCCGCCGATCTCGTTAATCGAAAGGATCACGCGGCCGCCGCAGGTGCTCTCGAAGATCTTGAGAATCTGCTCGCGCAGGGTCCACGACCGATAGAACAGCGCCTCGAAGCCAAAGGCATCGGCGAGCAGGCCCAGCCACAGCAGGTGCGAGTGAATGCGCGAAAGCTCGTGCAAAATGGTACGGATATGCTGCACGCGGCCAGGCACCTCGATGTCGAGCATGCGCTCGCAGGCGCTGGCATAGCCGCAGCTGTGGCCCACGGCGCAGATGCCGCAGATGCGCTCGGCGATGTAGCCAAACTGGTGCATGTCGCGCTTTTCGGTGAGCTTCTCGAGTCCGCGGTGCACAAAGCCGATCTGCGGAATTGCCTCGAGAACGCGGTCGTCCTCAATCACCAGGTCCAGATGAAGCGGCTCGGGCAGCACCGGGTGCTGCGGGCCAAACGGAATGACGGAGCGATGTGCCATGGGCCTTACGCCTCCTTTTTCTGCTTGTCGCGGGCGGCCTTGGCGGCAAGCGCCGCGCGGACCTTGGCTGCTTTCTCGGGATCCATGGCAGCGAGCTTTGCCTCCATCTCGGCAGCCTTGAGCGCGGCCTTCGCAGCAGCCTCATCGTGCTGAGCATCGGAGCCCGCGGCATCGCCGGCGCTCGCGGCGCCCTCCCCTGCAGCAGCCGCAGCAGCGGCGGCCCTTTCGGCAGCGGCCTTGCGCGCCTTGGCTTCGGCGGCGGCACGGACCTTCATGGCCTTCTCGCGCGCGGCCTTCACCTCGGGCGTGATAACGCTCATGGGCTCGGCAGTCGAGACCTGGTAGAAAAAGCCCTTAAAGTCGATCTGCACGTCGGTGATGGCAAGCCCAAACAGGTCGTGCGCTTCGTTCTCAAACGGAAATACCGCCGGATAGTACGAGCTGATGGACGGAATCTCCTGGTACTGGTCGATACCCTCGACCACCAGGCTTTCGATCGCATAGCTGCCGTCCTGCGCAATCTGCTCCTGAGCAGCACGAACGTTGATAAACGTATAGACCAAGCGATACGTGCCGTCGTCGACGTTGCGCTCGGCGTGCATTTGCACAAAGCGCGCGCCGACGCCCTTGAGCACCTGAACATGCGGCAGGAGCTCGTCGATCCCGACGGTGGTATAGATAGCCTTTTGCATTACTTGGCCTCCTTTGCAGCGGCGGGCGCACCGTCAGCCGCGCCTGCGTCGACACCGGCCCCGGCCCCCGCAGCAGCTACAAACCCGTCCTCGCCTAGCTCAACGCCACCATCCCAGGTAGCGGCGCCGCCCACGGTGAGCGGGTCGCCGCCGGCGCGCATCACGGCCTCCTTCTGGTCCAGGATGCCGCACGCCTCCACGATGGCATCGATCACGGTCTCGGGACGAATGGCGCACCCGGGCGCGTACACATCCACGGGAATCGCGCGGTCCACGCCGCCGATCACGTTATAGGCATCGCGGAACACGCCGCCCGAGCACGCGCAGATACCGCAGGCCACCACGCACTTGGGCTCGAGCATCTGGTTGTAGATCTGACGCACGACGGGCAGGTTCTGGGCATTGACCGAGCCTGTCACCAAAAAGATATCCGCATGCTTGGGGTTGCCGGTGTTGACCACGCCAAAGCGCTCCGCATCGAACAGCGGCGTGAGCGAGGCCAGCACCTCGATATCGCATCCGTTGCAGCTCGAGCCGTCGTAATGAATAACCCACGGCGAGCGCGACATTTTATGATCCATGGATGCCGCCTCCTAAATAAACACGTCGACGAGGATGGGCATAAGGTTGAGCAGGCCAAACACCAGCGCCACGCCCCATCCGAGCCTAAAGCAGCTGCGCCAGGTGCTGCGTGCGAAGGTGTTGTCGATCAGCACCTCGACAAAATACGTCGCGGCCATCACGACCAGTGCGACCACCCAGCTCACCGGGTTGTCCCAGACGAAGAACATGCCCACCCACATCAAAAACAGCACGGTCTCGCACCAGTGCATAAGGGTCATCTTGGCCAGCGTGCCGCCGCTCATCTCGGTGGCGACGCCCTGGACGATCTCCTGATGCGCGTGATGCGAGTACGAAAGGTCAAACGGCGACTTGCGCAGCTTGATGGTAAGCACCGCGAGCAGCGCCAGGAAAATGGGCGCACTGTACACGATGATGGGGGCCGACTGCCCCGTCACAGCGATGGAATCAAAGCTGTCGGTGGCAAGATACAGACCCACGCTCATCAGCAGAACGGCGGGCTCGTAACTCATGACCTGCAGCAACTCGCGATCGGCGCCAACCTGGGCAAACGGGCTTTGCGTCGAGGCGGACGCCAGCACCACAAAGATCGCGGCGAGCGTCACCATAAAGGCGCACAGTAGCGTGTTAGAGCCCGACACAAAGATGCCGCCGCCCACGACGGTAAAGATGAGCGCGCACGCCATATAGGTATCGTCCATGGTGTTTACGCTGGCAGGGGCTTTGCGCAGCAGCTTGGCAACGTCGTAGAAAGGCTGGAGCAGGCGCGGGCCCACGCGGCCCTGCATACGGGCCGAAAGTTTGCGGTCAACGCCGTCGATCAGGCCACCAACCAAAGGCGCCAGCAGGGCAAACACCAAGGTACCAATAAAAATGCCCACGACGCCCGAGCCTTCAAAATACTTGCCGCGCAACACCGAGGGCGCACTCATGGCAAGCCGCTCGGGCCCAATCCACGCGCAACACAGCAGCGCAAACAAGATAATGCTGCAGCACACGACGCTACCCGCGGGGCCAATACGCTTCTCGCCAAGGGCGTCCTCCGAGTACCAATTGCGCTTTTCGGCCTTCACCTCGTGTCCCATCGAGCCGCGGAAATGGCGGTAATTGTCGGTTCCCACACCCGAAAGATATACGTTTACGTGCGGTTTGTTGCTCACGCGGAACGACGTCAGCAGCACTACGGCGATAAACGCCACGATAACCACCATCAGATACATGGCGTCCTTGCCAATAACGTACGGCACGCGGCCAAACACCATGGCCAAGTAAGGCGACACCAGACCGCTCGAGATAAGCGGGAACGCCACGCAGCACAGAATCAGCAGCGCGGCGATGGTGTTGAGCGCCATCCATTCGGTCTTATGGACATTGACCTCAACGTTTTGAGCCGTGGGGTCGACGCCCGAAAGCTTGGCAAGCCACTTGCCCCAGAAGTAAAACGTCGCGGCCGAGCCAAAGGCAAGCACCATGATCATGAGCACGTTGCCGGTCTGCGCAAACGCCACCAGGGCGCCCCACTTGGACACGAGCATGCCAAACGGCGCCACAAACATGCCCATGATGCCCAGCATCATCAGACGCGTCAGGTGCGGCATGCGGCTGAACATACCGTCCATGTCCTCGATATTGCGGCTGCCGATATGATGCTCGGCCGTGCCCACGCACAGGAACAGCAGCGACTTTGCCACCGTGTGGAACAGGATCAGGAAGATGGCGGCCCATACGGCCTCGGGCGCGCCGACACCCAAGCAGGCGCTGATGAGGCCCAAGTTGGAAATGGTGGAGTATGCGAGCACGCGCTTGGCGTTGCTCTGCGAGATGGCCATGAGGGCGGCGAGCAAAAACGTGATGGCACCCACACTCGTAACCATAAAGCCAGTCACGGGATAGATGGCATAGAGCGGGCTCAGCTTGACCATCAGGAACACGCCGGCTTTGACCATGGTTGACGAGTGCAGCAGGGCGCTCGTGGGCGTGGGGGCAACCATGGCACCCAGCAGCCACGTGTGGAACGGCATCTGTGCGGCCTTGGTGAGTGCGGCGAGCGACAGCAGAACGACCGGTATCACCAGCAGCGCGGATTGCGCGGTTCCGGCGCCGGAAAGCTCGATCATGCCCGAGATGGTCAGCGGCATGCCGTTAACGTGCAGGTACATGAGTCCGGCCAAAAACGCGATACCGCCCAGCATGTTAAGGATGATCTGGGTGAAGGCGTTCTTGATGGCCTCGGGCGTGCGTGTGTAGCCAATCATGAGGAACGAGCACACGGTGGTGATTTCCCAGCCGCAGAACAGCCACTCAAGGTTGTCGCTCGTCACGATGACGAACATGGCCGAGAGGAACAGGAACATAAGCGCCAGGAACTGCGGGCGACGGTCGGGCGCGGTCTGCCCGTGCAGTGCGGCCTCGTGCTCGTCATGGGCCTGGAAGTCCTTCATGTAGCCCAGGGCATACACGCAGATAAGGCTGCCGACAATGCCGACGGCGAGCACCATGATTACGCTCATGTAGTCTAGGTAGAGCGGCGTCGCCGTGACGGCTTCGGCCGCGGGCAGCGTCATGGTCGCAAAGGCGAGCGACCCCACCAGCTGGACTATGCCGAGCACTGTGGTAAGCACGTTCCTATATTTGTACGCGTTGTACAGGATGACGGCGCACAGGATGACATCGATGACGGAGCTGATGATCGAGAGCACATGCGAGGTGCCGGGGGCAACCTCAAAGCTCTGTGGGCCCGTGCCAAAAAACATGACGGCGACTACAACTGTCACCGCCATAATGATGCCGGAACCTATGAGCCCCACCGCATCGCGGGCGCGGTCACCGCGCGCGAGCAGCATGCCCAGCGCCGGTACCAGCGGAAACAGGGTAAGGAAATACAGTAGCGTCATACCATCACTCCCCCATGCAAAAACGCTGCAATTGTTTAACGTTATAGCTCAATTGAGGAGTAGCAGCGGCGGATTTTCGGTCAACTGGGGAGTTTTAGGCGTACGGGGTAAGGAGTCTGTCCGCATTGGAGCAGAGGGGTGACGTTTCCCTGGCGCGGCAAGAAAAATGCGCCCCTGTGGGCGCACCATCCCGTTCGCTATTCCGCCTTTTTAACGCGCGGCTTGCGACCGCGCGGCTTATCGACCAGCGCGGACTCACCGTTCTCGCGATACTGGCGGCACCAAGCCTTGACCGAAGACTCGCTAGGAATCTTGTACTTGATCATGGCCTCGCGAACCGTCAGGCCGTTTTCCAGGCGATCCTTTACCACGGCGAGCTTGACGTCGTACGAATACGTGCGGTGATGCGAGCCCGCGTTAAGCACTGCGTCGGCACCGCCCACGGCGTATGCGCGAGCCCACTGACGAGCCGTGGCCTGGGGAATGCTGAGCTCCGCGGCGAGGGCACGATGACCGACCCCCTCTTGGAGGATCTCGACGGCGCGCTGCCTAACCTCGGGCGCATGCGTGCGAGTCCTAGTTGCTTCCGACATACCTGCCACTTCTTAGCCTTAACCGTTAATCTGCTTTCTTACGTGCAAGTTAAATAGTAGCATTTTACTGTTTGCTCAAAGCAGTTAATTAAAATAGACGCGGCGTTATCTGGGCATTTGGCACCAAATTACGACATTTCTTTATCGATTATTTACGCTGGTAGCTGACTCGCAGCTAATCGTCATTCGCTTGTCAACAAAATTGGCATCTCTTTATGTCCTTTGATATAGAGGATATAGTTATTAACCCCTCCCCCAATAATTTTGAGTGATCTGCGAGGCAGTAGACGTCCTCACTCCTCATGGTTACCGCGCATTGCCATCCACCGGAGCAAAACAAAAAGGGCGGGACCTGCTGCGCTTGCAGGCCCCGCACCGGTTGACACCCGACGGGGCACAGCCGGGCGAGACGGATCCGTGTTACCGCCCCGCCTGGCCGCGATGTTCAACTACAGCTCGTTGGCCGCGTGATACGCCGTGCGAATGGCGCTCGCAATGTCGGCGGTGCGCTCACCCGAGCAGTCGCCCACGCAGGTCACGGGCACCGTCACGCCATCCAGGTCAAACGCGTTGGCCTTGGAGCCCACGGCCATCACCACGTAATCGCAGGCGATCTTCACCGGCTCCTCGGCGCCGTCCTCGGTGGTGCGAACAGCCTCCACGCCCTCGTCGGTAATGGCGGTCAGGCGGGTCTTCACGTGCTGCTCCACGTTGTGCTCGGCAAAGTCGCTCATAATCAGCGGCAGAATGGTCTCGGACTCGCCCGCGGCAATCTTGTCGAGCATCTCCACGATCGCCACCTCGCAGCCGTGCTGCAGCAGATACTCGGCGGTCTCGGTGCCCACCAGGCCACCGCCAATGACGGCGACGCGGCCCGTAAGCTCCACCTTGCCGGCCAGCACGTCCCAGCTCGAGACGACCTTGTCCGAATCGGCGCCCGGAACGGGAATGACCACGTCGTGTGCGCCCACAGCCACAATCGCGGCGTCGGCGGCGTTGAGGTCCTCAGCGGTAGCGGCATGGTTGAGCTCAACCTTCACACCCAGACCGGGCAGAATCTTCTCGTAATACTCGACCGAGCGCATGATCTCGTCCTTGCGCGGGGGCGCGGCCGCCAGCACAATCTGGCCGCCCAGATGGTCGCTCGCCTCGTAGACGGTCACGTCGTAGCCGCGCTTGGCCGCCACGCGCGCGGCCTCCAGGCCGGCGATGCCGCCGCCCACCACGGCAATCTTCTTGTCGCCCTCGCCCGGCTTAATGGCGATGGTCGCCTCGTCGCCGTTCTCGGCGTTGAGCACGCACGAAATGTACTTGCGGTTTTGAATCGCGTCGACGCAACCCTTGTTGCAGTTGAGACACTCGCGGATGGGCTCACCCGTGGCGGCCTTCAGCGCAATGTCGGGGTCGCACATGAGCGAGCGGCCGTAGGCGATGATGTCGGCCGCGCCGTCTTCCAGAATCTTCTCGCCGGCCTCGACCGAGACAACACGGCCCACGGTTGCCACCGGCACGGAGACCAGGGCCTTGACGCGCTCGGCCACGGGCAGCGTCCAGTTGTAGGGCATGGCGCCCATGGGCGGAATGGTGTCGCCCATGTTGCCGGTGTGATTGGCCTGTGCGACCTGAATCATATCGATGCCCGCGCCCTCGAGCAGCTTGGCGAACTCGCAGGCCTCGTCGGGTTGCAGGCCGCCCTTGCCGCGCGGCGTGCCGTCGGGGTTCTCCATGATCACGGGGAGCTTGTACTCCACCATCAGCTGCGGCGCGGCCTCCTTAATGGCAGCGACGACCTCCAGCGCGTAGCGAACGCGGTTCTCGAACGAACCACCGTACTCGTCGGTGCGCTGGTTGAGGATGGCCGAGCACAGCGAACCCACCAGACGATCGCCGTGAACCTCGATGGCGTCGATGCCGGCCTGCTGCGCGCGAGCGGCCGAAGCAGCGATGGCCTCCTTGATCTGGGTGAGCTGCTCTACGCTCGCCTCGTTCACAAAGTGCTGCATGTCGTGGTGCAGCTTGGCGTAGGCCTGGTTGCGGATCTCGTTGGACTCGGCCATCTTGGCGGCAAAGGTCTCCTCGTCGCCGGCGGCCTTGGCCTCCTGCGCGACCTTGGCGGCGGCCATGGATCCCATGACCATGCGGCCGACACCGGGCACATCGTACTCGGGGTGGAACAGCTGCAGCGCGACCTTGGCGCCGTGCTTGTGGACGACGTCGGCCAGGGCCTTAAACGTGGGGATCTGGGCGTCGGTCGCCAGCTTGGGCGTGGGGCTTGCGGTCATGACGGGAGCAACGTCGCCGATGACGATGTAGCTCACGCCGCCACGGGCCAGGCGCTCGTAAAAAGCCAGGCTGCGCTCGCCAATGGAACCGTCGCGCTCCTCGTAACCGGTGGTCAGCGGCGGGAACATAATGCGGTTCTTGAGCTCAAGGGGGCCAACCGTAATGGGCTGGAGCAGCTTGGATGCAGGTGTGGTCATGGACATTCCTCTCTTGTAGGCGCGGCGGCGATGATGCCGCGTAGTTATCTAGAGGATATGGCATGGGAATACAGCAGCGCAACGGAAATCGGCGGACAGCAGGTAGCGGCAGGTGGATGGGGATGGGCGGGGCGGCCCGTCGGTTTATCTCAATCTGTAACAGTTACGCGACAAAACCGGGTCTTGCTGTTACAAATCAAGATATTCCTCTCAACCCATCCTCAACAATCTAGATCTGTAACATCTAGACCTACTTTTGACCCCAACCTGTTACAGATCGAGACAAACCAAACCCGCCTGCTAGAAAAGCTCAATCTATAACAACAACTCGGCAAAATCCGTTCCTCGTGTTACAGATTTAGACAAACACGACCCAACCCACCGGTATATCTCGATCTGTAACACCTAGCCGCCCAAATCGGGTCTAGATGTTACAGATCGAGATTTTGTTTGAGAGGCCGAGAATTGGACCGAAAACACGGTCCCGAAATAATCAGAACCACCCTTAAAAAGGGTGGTTTGCTCTTAGGGTATAACCCACGGGCC
>OGUN01001572.1_pt1 | contig 15683 bp, 8 predicted proteins | sample 1553621 | NCBI WGS metagenome assembly OGUN01 (sample SAMEA2580300, study PRJEB22360) | human gut metagenome | biome: human gut; feature: human-associated habitat; material: faeces | place: Denmark | collected 2008/2010
CCTGCCAATAACGTACGTCCCAAAAAAGCGAGAGAAGCCTGCTTGCTCGCACGTCCGGTTTCGGAACCTTTCAAATCCTTAAAACGAGGCAAGTCGGCGGCAGCTTCAGTAAACTCTTTAATAATAAAATCAGTAATTTCTGCTTTCGTATTTTTCTTTACCGTATTAGCCTCATCCTTAGTCAACACCTTCGTCACTAACGGCACATCTTGGAAAAACTGAGACAGATAAAAATACTGGGCAGCCCGGATAAAGCGGGCTTCTGCCGTGAAGCGAGCCACGACAGCCGGATCACTCAAGTTACCAATACCTTCCAAAAAACGGTTACAACGGGCTATCTTCGCATACGAATTTTCCCAATAAGCTTTCGTATAAGCATTGTTTGATAACAAAGTTCCATCCGACATCTTATGGAAATTCGAGTTTGTCCCACGACGGTCATACGCATTATCCGTAGGAAATTCCATAAAAATCAAACCGCCATACGACCACCAGTCTGTCGGAGTATATTCCGGAGAGTTAAACAATATATTCCCTTTATAAACACCGGTCAAAGCCAACTCCGCATTATCTTCGCTGGTCCAGAAATCATTTTCTGCAAACTTATCCAGCGGATTCCGGTCCAAATCACACGATACGAAGATTGTCGATGCCGCCAGTAAAGTGAAAATAAAATATTTAATTCGTTTCATATCTTTTAGAATTTAAAGTTTACACCAAATGTATAAGTTGCCAATATCGGATAATAGTTTCCGGAAGTATTGATTTCCGGGTCCCATCCGGGTTTATACTTGTTCCAGCAAAGAGGATTCTCTGCCTGTACATACACACGCAGATTACTGATTTTGGCTGCCTGTAACATTTTTTTCGGGAACGTATATCCCAATTGAATATTTTTCAAACGGATATAAGAAGCATCCTGAGTCCAGAAATCAGAAGTGACGATATTCGGCGTCGTGGAGTTACTTAAGTCTTCCAATCTCGGATAAGCCGGATAGCGAGTCGGGTTAGCCGGGTCAAAACGTCCTTCAGCCTGCCATTTCTGGATATTGCCGTCACCTCTGAACGCCCAACCGGCAAAGCCGTCCAACATACCGGTCACACCGGCAACCCCTTGTAACAACACCGACAGGTCTAAACCCTTATATTCCACACCCAAATTCAGACCGAAAGTAAACTTCGGAATACGGGAGCCCAAATACACACGGTCATAATTCGGATCTATCTTACCATCAGGTACACCGTCCGGTCCACTGATATCTTTGTAACGGATATCTCCTGGCTGAGGATTAGGAGTAACCTTGCTCTGGTCATACCATGATTTTATATCATTTTCATCAAGAAAGACACCATCAGATACATAACCGTAATACATCTGAATCGGGTAACCAATAAACAAATCGCTACCATTCCCGACCATACCGTTCAACTGTTCCACATTACCAACCCCCAAAGTTGTCAATTTATTCTTAATAATAGACAAGTTGGCATTCACATTGTAAGAGACATCCCCGATTTTATTACGATGTCCTACCTCAAATTCCCAACCAAAGTTCTTCAACTCCCCAGTATTCATCTCCGAAATTTTCTGTCCTAAAATAGTAGAAACACTTCCACTCGGTTTATACAGGATATCATATGTACGGCGATTAAAATAAGAAGCATTCACACTCAGCAGACCGTTCCAGAAGACAGCCTCCAGACCACCGTCAATGGTTTCCGTCTCTTCCCATTTGATTGTCGGATCTACAGCTGTCGTGACAGCGGCACCTTGTGTATAAGTATCTCCGAAAGGATAGTTCTGCCCCAGTTCATATACAGACTGGTAGGGATAGTTACCAATATTTTGGTTACCGAGGCGTCCCCATGATACTTTCAATTTTAAGTTGGAGATAAAACCTAGAGACTCATTTTCCTTAAAGAAATTTTCCTCCGACAATCTCCAACCGGCTGCGACAGACGGAAAGAACCCGAACTTCTTACTTTGAGGGAAACGGGAAGAACCGTCATAACGCACCGTAGATTCAAACAGGTAACGTTCGTTGAAATTATAACGGAGACGTCCGAAACCGGATTGGATCGCCCAAGCATTACCGGTTCCTTCCGATTTCTGGTTATCCGGTGAACCAGCATTCAAATAAGGCAGATCATTTCCAGGAAATTTATCACGTGAACCTTGTACATAACGGTAGTCTTCCTGTTCCCAAGAATAACCAGCCAAAATTCCGAACGTATGTCCACCGATCGTCTTATTATATTCGGCTGTCGCCTGGAAAGTCTTATAAATTGTCTTCCCCATCTTATGTTTTAACTCGGACGGCCCCAACACACGGTCACCGGAAAGCTTCATAGTCGAACGGTAAGTACGTTCTTCACCGTTAGTATAAGTATATGCACCAATAGCGGATAATTGCAAATCTTTGATCGGATTATAGTCCAAACGGACATTGGCATTTAAAGAAAATTCAGGATTCTCATAGAAAGAATCGCTCTTGATCCATCCGGCAGGCGTTCCATGCAATTCACGTCCGGCACCAAACGAACCGTCAGACAAAATGGTCGGTGTAAGTCCGGGGAAACGCAAGGCTTTCTGAATAAGAACCAACATATTATCGGCGTCATCACCACCTGGAGCCATCGGCTCTTTCCGGTTGCCATACACGCCGGACAAGCGGCTAGTCAATTTCAATCCCGGCAAAATTTCGTTAATCAGATTCACACGGGCATTGTAGCGCTGGTAATCGTTTTTCTCCACGATACCGTTCTGTTTCAGATAACCGAATGAAACCATATATTTGTTTTCGGCATTGCCACCGTTAATTGTCACATCATGTCCGGTCTGTAAACCTTTACGGGAAAAAACCTCATCCAAATAACGTGCATTGGCATAATGATCCGGATCGCTGCCGTCTCTAAACTTCTGAATTTCTTCCTGCGTATAAGCTTCACGTCCTACCGCTTCGTTATAAAGAGTCGCATACTGCCAAGTATCTACGAATTCAGGCATAGTCGTAGGCGTATTGAAACCGATATATCCATTATAACCGACAGAGATCTTCCCTTCCTTTCCCGTCTTGGTTGTCACCAGAATAACGCCGTTTGCTGCACGCGAACCGTAGATCGCTGCCGTAGAGGCATCCTTCAATACAGAAATGGATTCCACGTCTTCCGAACTGACATCGTTCAGTTTACCAGGAATACCATCGATCAAAACCAATGCATCCGACTTTGTTGCCTCATTGGCATCTCCTGAACTGGTAAATGTACCGACACCACGCACACGGATTTCACCACCACTATCTCCCGGACGTCCCGAACGCTGAATAACGGTCACACCAGCCATTTGGCCAGCCAAAGCATTCGACAACTGCGGAGTCGAACGATTTTCAAGTTTCTCACTGCCGATTTGGGCAATAGAACCGATTACATTCACTTTCTTTTCCGTGCCATAACCGACTACTACAACTTCATCCAATGCTTGAGAATCTTCGACCAACTGAATATTATAATTTTTCTTCTCGCTTACAGTTAATTCTTTTGTGATATAACCGATATAAGAAATCTGCAATATAGCACCTTTCGGAGCATCGATAGAAAACTTACCGTCCATGTCGGTAATTGTTCCATTCGTAGAACCTTTTACTACCACATTCGCTCCGGCAATCGGACCGAATGCATCCGAAATGACACCTGTGATTTTGCCATCCTGCTGTACTTCACCCAACAAGACGATTTTATTATCTTCAATTCGATATTTATAAGAAGACAATATCTGGTTCAAAACATCTCTGATATTCCCGTTTTTGACATTCAGGTTAACATACTTTGTCATATCAACGGCAGAGTTATTGAAGAAAAAGACAAATTGCGTTTTCGATTCAATCGTTTTTATAGCCTCTTCAAGTGTCACATCAGACAAACTCAGATCGATTTTCGTATTCTGGGCATAACTTTCCACTGCAGATAACTGGAAAAAGGAAATGGCGACAAATAAAAGTATTAGTTTCATTTTCCTGAATAAATTAATGTTAAGAAAGGGTATGGTACTCCCATACGTGGACTTTTTTTTCATACATTTGAATGTTTAAAGTTTTACATTTCGCTCTCACACTCTTACCTTGAGAGCAGTTTGTTTAGTTTTACATCAGGCGGATGCTGGTAACATCTGCCTGATTTTTTTAATGTTTTTCTGATTCTTGTATCATAGGCAAATTGTTTATTATTTAGGACTGATTATTATCTTATCTCCCTCGATTGTATAGCGGATCGGGCTGATCAAGGTCAACAACTTCAGAATTTCTTCCGGTGACTCTTTCCGGATGGTCAACGACAGGCGATGATCGAGCGAAACACCTTTCTTGCATTCTATCTCCATATTATACCAGTGTTTCATCCGATGTAAGATAGTCGACAGCTTTTCATTCGTGCAGACCAGCTTGTCACCAATCCAGATAATATAATCGGAGGCATCCACCTCCGCCAAGTTATAGGTTCCACTCTGCCTGTTACAGGAAATCCGTTGATTCGGTTTCAAGATGATTCCTTTACTCATACCAGACAAAAAGACTTCCACCTCACCCGAGAGCAAGGTTGTTTCGATCGTTTCCTTATTCTCGTAATTCTTGACATTGAAATGAGTGCCCAACACGTTTACGATCATCCCGTCCGTTTCTACAAAGAAAGGTGCCTTTTCATTCCGTACGACTTCGAAATAGCCTTCTCCTTCCAACTTCACAGAGCGCTTATTATCAGAGAATTGTTCCGGATAGATCAGCATACTGTTAGCATTTAGCCAAGCGGTCGTCCCGTCCGGCAAGGTCACAGACCCTTTGCTGCCTTTTCCCATAATGACACGATTCATTATCAACTGTTCTTCAATAGAAGAATCAAACAACTGATTTTGTCCGGTAAAATAACCACCTAACGAGCAAACCAGCAGTATGGCGACAGAAGCGGCTACTTTCATATAATAAGACAGGCGCCTTTGTCTCCTTGCCCTCTCTTTCGCCTCGATCCCAGTCGTGAAACGTTTAAAAGCCCGCTTCACCAGTTCCGGGTCTGACACCGGGGCTGCATCACTTTCCAACCACCGGTCCCTTATTTCGGAAAAAGTCTTTTTATTCTCCTCATCGGCCCTCAGCCAGACAAGAAGAAGTTCTTTCTCCTTTTCCGAAGCATTTCCTTGCAAATATTTTAGTATTATATCGTTCATCCTAGATTGCATTCTTTATACCTATCACAAAACAAAATGGAATATCCCTACCTCCGAATTGAAAAAAATTCTATTTTTGCTAAAAATTTTCAGAAAGAGGCAGGATATCATGAAAATACCGGAAGAAAACTGTTTGGAAAAGCGACACGCCAAGACAAAGGACATCGCCCTGTTCCGAGAACTGTTTGACTCCTATTTTCGGACACTTACGACCTATGCCTACCGCTTCGTGTGCGACTGGCAGACCGCCGAAGATATCACCCAGGATGTCTTCACGTCGCTTTGGGAAAAGAAGGAAAACATCGACTTCGACGATCCAATCAAGCCCTACCTTTACCGTGCCGTTTACAACCGTTCCATCAATTACCTGAATTCAGCCCTGACGCAGAAGCGCATCGAAGGTGCAGATACGATCGATGAACTGATCAACCGGGAAATCCTCAGCTACAACCAGCATGACACGCTCCTGCTGAAAGAGATTACCGACGAGATCAACCGGTTTGTCGACACCCTTCCGCCCCAATGCAGGACGGTCTACAAGCTGAGCCGCGAAAAGAACCTGCGGAATAAAGAAATAGCCGCCCAAATGGAAATCAGTGAAAAGGCGGTAGAAAAACATATTTCCAAGGCATTGAATGAGATACGCAACCACTTGGTACGCCTCGACATCCTTTCCATACTGGTTTGCCTGATTGGTAATTCTTCCTGTCATTAGTTTTTGAGATTTTACACAGGCTCTATAAGTTCGTTATCAAATCAATAAATAATAAAATGAAGTCCCAATGCCTAGTTATTAAAAAAACAGACAATAACCCTTATTAGGACGTTTTTCTATTTGGGATGAAATCCCGGACAATTCGGGTTTGACATTTCTCTCTTTCAGGCCCGAATTAATAAATAGCTGATAAAAAAAGGTCGGCAGGAAACAGAAAAATGGACTCTCTTCGTCACTGAAAAATAAAAAATCCTGACATTATGAAAAAGCTAAACCTCCGGAGAATCGTCTGTAGCAAACGAATGTTACCGCAAGCCTGAATGTTTCAAAAGAGATTTACTTCTTTGACGGCATGACAACCGTCTTTGTGGCAAAAAACCCCGCACTTCATAGCAAAAAAACATTTTTTCCCAGTATAGAACCTGTATTTGCAACTATTTATAAAGAATGTGTTTTGTCATTAACGAAACAATATTCTACAATAACTCCCTTCCCGGATGAGTATGAAAAGGAATGATTTCTCATCCGATAAATGCCCCAAAACAGCCTTTTCATCAGTCGAAACCCCAAAAACTTAATACACCCAATAATTGGAAAATGAATAAAACCGATCAGGCTTAAAAACTATTATTCTCTCATTGCTAAAAAAAGGAAAGCCTTAGAAAATACGATAATCCCAGTTTTCGTTTGCACGGGATAATGAGGTATGGCTTACGGTCCTGCGAAAGCCAAGATGATATGAGGTGTTAGATATGCTCATTCATGACATTAAGATACCTGGTACATTTTAATCATAAACTGATTGGTAAATAACAAGGCTATATGGAATGCCATATCGAAGGATAAGTCAAAACGGGCTTCGTTTTTTCTAATTTATTTTCTTCAACAGATTTAAGGGAAATTCGGTTAGTAAGCACTATCTTTGCACTTTGTAAGCGAGGGGTATCCTTATATTATCCCCCGTATGAACGGAATACCATTAATAAATCGACGATATGATTCTATTCTTTCAATCTCCAACAAAGACGGTGTTAGCTGTGGAGGCTGCACACGCTTTCTCTCCTGAAGATGTAGAAAAATTAGTTTGGGCTTTTAGCGAGGCAAAGCCTCTCCAGGCTGAAACATTGGAAGGCTGGTATGTTGGTCCACGCCGGGAAATGATCACCCCGTGGAGTACGAATGCCGTGGAAATCACCCAGAATATGGGACTCACCGGTATATCACGCATCGAGGAATACTTCCCTGTTTCTTCCGGCGAAGCAGAGCATGACCCGATGTTACAGCGTATCTATGACGGTCTGAACCAGGACATCTTCACGATCAGTAAACAACCGGACCCGATTGTTTATATTGAGGATATCGAAGCCTACAACAAACAGGAAGGACTGGCATTGAGCGATGAAGAAGTAGCCTACCTCAACGAAGTAAGCCAAAAGCTGGAACGCCGGCTGACCGACAGCGAAGTATACGGTTTTGCACAGGTGAACTCGGAGCACTGCCGTCACAAAATCTTCGGCGGTACATTTATTATCGACGGAGAAGAGAAAGAAAGTTCTCTCTTTAACCTGATTAAGAAAACATCAGCGGAAAATCCGAACAAATTGGTTTCCGCCTATAAAGATAATGTGGCATTCAACGAAGGTCCGATGATCGAACAATTTGCTCCGGCAAGCGGCGACAAACCGGATTTCTACGAAGTGAAAGAAATCAAATCGGTTATCTCACTGAAAGCTGAAACCCACAACTTCCCGACAACAGTCGAACCGTTCAACGGTGCGGCTACCGGATCGGGTGGTGAAATCCGTGACCGCCTGGGTGGCGGAAAATCATCTTTACCGATCGCAGGAACAGCCGTTTATATGACATCTTATCCGCGTACGGAAGGTGCACGCGAATGGGAAAAGATCCTCGATCCACGCCCCTGGTTGTACCAGACTCCGGAACAAATCTTGATCAAGGCCTCCAACGGTGCATCCGATTTCGGTAACAAGTTCGGACAGCCGCTGATCTGCGGTTCGGTCCTGACATTCGAACACGAAGAGAACAAGAAGAAATATGCTTACGACAAAGTGATCATGTTGGCCGGCGGTGTCGGTTATGCTAATATGCGCGACGCGTTGAAGGGCGATCCCGCACCGGGCGAAAAAGTTGTCCTGTTAGGTGGCGACAACTACCGCATCGGTATGGGCGGAGGCGCTGTCTCTTCTGTAAACACGGGCCAATATACCAGCGGTATCGAGTTGAACGCCGTACAGCGCGCCAACCCGGAAATGCAGAAACGCGTTTCCAACGTGATCCGTGCGATTGCCGAATCGGACAACAACCCGGTTATCTCCATCCATGACCACGGCGCAGGAGGTCATTTGAACTGTCTCTCCGAATTGGTGGAAGCAACCGGCGGACATATCGACATGAGCCAGTTACCTGTCGGTGACCCGACACTTTCCGCAAAAGAAATCGTAGGTAATGAAAGCCAGGAACGTATGGGTTTGCTGATGAAGGAAGAAGATGTTGCCCGTGTACAGCGCATTGCCGACCGCGAACGTTCTCCGATGTATGTGGTAGGTGAAACGACCAACGACATGAAGTTCGTCTTCGAACAGGCCGACGGCGTGAAACCAATCGACATCAAACTGGAATATATGTTCGGTAAACCGCCAAGAACGATCATGAAGGATCATACGGTCGAAGAAACATACGCTCCAGTCGTTTATAAAGAATCCGAACTGCATCACTATCTGGAAAATGTACTTCAGTTGGAAGCTGTTGCATGTAAAGACTGGCTGACCAACAAGGTGGACCGTTCGGTGACAGGCAAGGTCGCACGCCAGCAGTGCCAAGGTGAATTGCAGTTGCCGCTGAGCGACTTGGGTGCTGTAGCACTGGATTACCGTGGAAAAGCGGGTATCGCCACATCTATCGGGCATGCTCCGCAGGTAGCGATGATCGACCCGGCTGCCGGTTCTGTCATGGCGATTGCCGAATCATTGACAAATATCGTTTTCGCTCCACTGTCCGACAAGCTATCAGGTGTATCTTTGAGTGCCAACTGGATGTGGCCATGCCGTAACGAAGGCGAGGATGCCCGCCTGTACAAAGCGGTTCAGGCTGCTTCGGACTTCGCTTGTGCACTGGGCATCAATATCCCGACCGGTAAAGACTCTCTGTCCATGACACAGAAATATGGCGATGACAAAGTGATTGCTCCGGGTACGGTGATTATTTCTGCCGGTGCAGAAGTCAGCGACATTCGCAAGATCGTATCTCCGGTATTGGCCCACGAAAAGAATTCTTACATATATTATATTGACTTCTCGTTCGACACGATGAAGTTGGGCGGTTCCGCTCTTGCACAGGTTCTGAACAAATTGGGCGATGAAGTCCCAACGGTAAAAGACAGCGAATATTTTGCCGACGCATTCAACGCTGTACAGGATGCCATCGAAAAAGGTCTGGTTCTCGCCGGACACGACATTTCAGCCGGTGGTATGATCACAGCATTGCTTGAAATGTGTTTTGCCAATGTGGAAGGCGGTCTGGAAGTGAACCTCGACAAGTTGTCGGAACAGGACATAGTCAAGATTCTGTTCGCCGAAAATCCGGGTATCTTGGTCCAGGTGAAAGACAAGAAAGCTTTCGAAAAGTTGATGGAAGATGCAGGAGTAGGTTTTGCTATTATCGCCAAGCCGACTTCCGAACGCCACATTCTGGTTTCCAAAGAAGGCGTCCAATACCACTTCGGCATCGACTACATGCGCGACGTATGGTACGAATCATCTTATAAACTGGATATCAAGCAGAGTGGTAGCGTATGTGCAGGCAACCGTTTCGAGAACTACAAGATGCAGCCACTGGAATTAAAGTATCCGAAGAGCTTTACCGGTAAGCTGTCTTCTTACGGCCTGACTGCCGATCGCAAAGGAAAGAGCGGAATCCGTGCCGCCGTAATCCGTGAAAAGGGTTGCCAGTGCGAACGTGAAACGTCTTATGCGCTGTATCTGGCAGGTTTCGATGTGAAAGATGTTCACATGACCGATTTGGCATCCGGACGCGAAACATTGGAAGACGTAAACATGATTGTATTCTGCGGTGGTTTTTCCAACTCCGACGTTTTAGGCTCTGCCAAAGGATGGGCCGGAGGTTTCTTATTCAACGAGAAAGCCAAGAAGGCGCTGGATAACTTCTATGCACGTCCTGACACCTTGAGTCTGGGTATCTGCAACGGTTGCCAGCTGATGGCCGAGTTAGGGGTTGTTTATCCGGAACATGAGAAGAAACACAAGATGTTGCACAATGATTCGCACAAGTTCGAATCGAACTTCATCTCGGTCGAGATCCCGAAAAACCATTCTGTCATGTTCGGTTCTTTAAGCGGTTCCAAATTAGGAATCTGGGTGGCTCACGGCGAAGGCAAGTTCTCTTTCCCGTATGAAGAAAAAGAATACCATATTGCACTTAAATACAACTACGAAGGCTATCCCGCCAACCCGAACGGTTCGCCTTGGTCGGTTGCCGGTGTCTGCTCTCACGACGGACGCCATCTGGCAATGATGCCTCACTTGGAACGTGCGATGTTCCCATGGCAATGCGGTTACTATCCTGAAGACCGACGAAACAGTGACGAAGTCACTCCGTGGATCGAAGGTTTCGTGAACGCACGGAAGTGGATAGAAGAGCATAAGAAATAATATTTGGATAGGAAGTTGCGTTATAATAATATAGCGCAACTTTTTTTATTTATGAAAGGTTTATCTATTACTCATTTAAATATTATCCATTATGAAAAAGATTGCTTTATTATTGTTGATGTTCGTGGCGTTTCAGGTCAGTGCACAGGATTTCCATTTCTTACCGAAGATCGGATTGAACCTTGCCAATATGACAAATAGTGACGGAAGTATGAAGCCTGGGTTGAACGTCGGGGTTGCCGCCGAGTTTCCTATCAATCCGCAATTTTCCGTCGAGCCGGGAATCTATTATTCCATGCAAGGAGTGAAAGAATCAGAAGGCGGAATCTCCGGCAAAATCAAAAACGATTACATAAACATTCCTATCTATGCAAAAGCCTATCTATACAATGGCTTTTATGCATTTGCGGGACCACAATTCGGTTTCTTAGCCCGTTCTAAAGCAAGCGCCTCTTATAACGGTACTGACATTTCGGTTAATTCGAAAGATGCATTCAAAACATTTGATTTCGCACTAGGAATCGGCGTCGGCTATCAATTCGATTTAGGCTTGCTGGTTTCAATGAACTATAATATAGGATTCACCAATACCTTATCCGATGGCGACATCACATTAAATGGCAACTCCATGAATTGGGATGGGGAGAAATCCCGTAATGGCGTCCTGCAGATCAACCTCGGTTGGAGATTCTGAAATATCCGCTTGCCGGTATAAAATCCGACAGACATCCATTTTGAAACGGATAGGCTTCGAAGAACATTCGAATGCTTATCCGTTTTTTATGCTGCCCGACATTATAAATCACGGATTCTTATTATTGCGTCTTCCGTATTAATCCCTATCTTCGCGACCTAAACAATAAACAAGTACACTGATTCATGAAAAAGTTGCTATTTATCTTCTTTACAGCAGGTCTTATACAGGGATTTAGCTCTTGTTCCCACAAAGACACTCCAGATAATGCACTGGCATTGATCCCACAGCCCCAAGAAATGAAAGTCGGGACGGATCATTTCAAACTGACTCGCCGGGCAGCTATCACACTCGACACATCCAATCCTCAGTTAATAGGGATAGCTCGGTACTTCAACAATAAAGTTGCCCCCGCAACAGGTTTTGAAATTCCGGTTGAAAAGCACGGCAACATTGAATTTAAGCTGACCGACAATACCGCTTTCGGTGCAGAAGGATATCGCTTGCAGGTAAAACATGGCGATATCATCATCACCGCCCATCAACCGGCCGGGATCTTCTACGGGATACAGACTTTATTGCAGATGCTTCCCCCCGAAATAAAAAACAGCCAGAAACAAAAAGGCATCGACTGGACGGTTCCCTGTGCCGACATCACCGACAAACCCCAGTTTGCCTGGCGCGGACTTATGCTTGACGTCAGCCGCCACTGGTTCACTAAAGAGGAAGTAAAGAAATACATCGACGAACTGGCAGAATACAAAATGAATGTATTCCATTGGCATTTGACCGACGATCAAGGATGGCGTCTGGAAATAAAATCCCTGCCACGCCTGACAGAGGTTGGCGCCTGGCGTGCTCCGCGCGTCGGGCAATGGTGGCAACGCGCACCACAGCAACCTGGAGAAGAAACGACCTACGGAGGCTTCTACACACAGGAAGATGTGAAGGAAGTATTGGCATACGCTGCAGAACGCTACGTACGCGTCATTCCTGAAATAGACGTGCCGGGACATAGCCTGGCAGCACTCGTCGCCTATCCAGATCTGGCGTGTATGAAAGCACCATCGGCTGTCGGGGTCGGCAACAAGTTTTACGGCGAAGACGAAAACACACTTTGTGTCGGCAAAGATGCCACTTTCGAGTTTATGGACAAGGTCTTGACAGAAGTTGCCGCCTTGTTTCCGGATGAATACATCCATATCGGAGGAGACGAATGTTTCAAAGGTTTTTGGCACAAATGTCCGCGTTGCCAAGCTCGCATGAAAGCGGAAAACCTGAAGAACGAAAACGAACTACAGAGTTACTTTATCCACCGTATGGAAAGCATCTTGAAAGAAAAAGGGAAAAAGCTGATCGGCTGGGACGAGATTATCGACGGCGGGCTGGCTCCCGATGCTACCGTTATGAGCTGGCGCGGGATGGAGGGCGGAATCAAATCAGCAAAAGCCGGTCATCATGTGATCATGACACCGACCGAACATTGCTACATCGACCTCTGGCAAGGAGAACCATCTGTCGAACCGGACACCTACTCCATGTGCCGCCTGAAAGATTCCTACAGTTTCAACCCAGTTCCCGACAGTGTGCCGGCCGAAATGATACTAGGAGGACAAGGCAATCTCTGGGCTGAATCCGTCCCCACTTTCCGTCATGCCGAATATATGACCTGGCCACGTGGATGGGCACTTGCCGAAGTCCTTTGGACCGGACCTTCCAAGACGGATTGGGACAGGTTCTGGCCACGTGTCGAACGACATTTCGTTCGTGCGGACCAGGCACAGATCAACTATGCACGCAGCATGTACAATGCCATCGTCACTCCTTACTATACTGAAGATGGTGTTTTGGAGATCAAACTGGATAGCGAACCGGGCAATCTTGACATCTACTATACATTCGACAATACGGACCCCGACAACTTCACTCCGAAATATGAAGCTCCGCTCCGAATACCAAAGAATGCGACTTGGTTACGTATTGTCACTTATCGGGACAACAAGCCGATTGGCAAAGTTATAACATTGACAATCAAAGAACTTGAAAAGCGGGCGGATAACACTCGCCATGTCGTCGGCAACTTGTAACATAAATGTAACATATATGTCGTAAATGCGAAACAGTATTCTCGTTCCTTTGTAAATAAAATCATAGAGTCCAAAAAGTTAGGAATGAAATCAGGAAAGATTATTGCGCTTGGCCTGTTGGCGCTGCTTCCAATTGCGATGAAGGCACAGGAAGCTCAGGAAATAGAAAAACTGAATGCTCGTATCGATTCACTTTCGCAGGAGACGACAACCCTGGATAAAATCGTCCGGAAACTCAGCAAATTCAAAGTATCCGCTTATATCCAAGGACAATTCCAATACGGTCAGGAAGATGCCACCCTGAAAGTCGGTGACAAGAACGAACATGAAGACAAAGGTTTCAACCGTTTCGGCATCCGCCGCGGACGGTTGAAATTCGAATATAATGACGGTATCGGAACCGGTGCTGTACAGATCGAAGCCAACGACAAGGGTGTCAGTTTCCGTGACCTTTACATCGGTATAAAAGATCCCTGGACAAAACGCTGCCAACTGATGGCGGGTGTTTTCAATCGCCCTTTCGGTCACGAAATCGGCTATTCGACTAGCGGATTAGAATCTCCCGAACGTGCCACCATCATCCAATACTTCTTCCCCGACGAACGCGATTTAGGCGCCATGCTGACACTCCGGGCTAAAGAAACAAGCCCGATCGGTTTTCTCCGTCTCGATGCCGGACTGTTCGCCGGTAACAGCATCAATCGGGAAACAGACAGCCGCAAAGACTTCATCGGCCGCTTGGGAGCCGAAAAGGAAATCGGCAACTGGGGAAAATGGGGATTAGGCGCCTCCTACTACAACGGCGGAGTTTACAACCCGACGACAACCGCCTACGAACTCCAGGATAAAAAATTCATCGCAGTCGACAAAGGAGAAACCGGTACATACATGAAACGTGAGTACATCGGCTTGGACGCTCAGTTCTCATTCAAAAACAGTTGGGGAACGACAAGCTTGCGCGGTGAAGGACTGTTAGGTACACAACCGGGTATCGCCGGCAGCAGCAAAAGCCCCAACACAGGGACACGCCCGGCCAATGAACCGGAGAACTCCCTGTTCAAGCGTCCTTTCATCGGCTACTTTTTCTATTTGGTGCACGACATCGGAACCACTCCTTTCTCTGCCGTCTTGAAATACGACGTTTATGATCCCAACACCAAGTTGAAAGGGAATGAGATCGGCGTTGAAAACAGCTTGACCTCCAAGACCGACCTCGCCCAGAGCACACTCGGCATCGGCGCTTTGTACCGTTTCAACAAGCATATCCGCGTGCAAGCCTATTACGAGTTCAACTTCAATGAAAAGAGCGATTTCGTAAAGGGATATGAAAAGGACAGGGAAGACGACGTATTCACCTTGCGTCTGCAATATAAGTTTTAATACAAACGTAACATCTGTTTCACACGCTTGCAACACTCCTGCATTTACTTTGCATACAGAAAATTAATTCAAAACAGAGTAATGAGAAAGACAATTGTTATGGCCGCAGTAGCCGCCTGTATGTTTGTATCGAACGTGTTTGCACAGAGAATTAAAGGGAGCGACACTTGCCTTCCCTTAAGCCAGACGGAAGCAGAAAACTTCATCAACAAAAATAAATCGGCAAAGATAACCGTGACGGGCGGTGGCTCCGGTGTCGGTATTTCAGCCCTAATGGAAGGGACAACCGATATCGCCATGTCTTCCCGTAAGATGAAATTCGATGAAAAAGTCAAATTGCAGGAAGCAAAGAAAAGCACCAAAGAAGTGGTGATCGCTTACGACGCACTGGCAGTAGTCGTACACCCGTCCAATAAAGTGTCCAACCTGACGCGTGAACAGCTGGAAGGCATTTTCACAGGAAAGATCAAGAACTGGAAAGAAGTGGGCGGCGCCGACATGAAGATCGTAGCCTATTCGCGCGAAACGTCTTCCGGAACATACGAATTCTTTAAGGAAAGTGTCCTGAAGAACAAGAACTATATGAACGGCATCCTCAGTATGCCCGCAACAGGAGCCATCATTCAGTCTGTCAGCCAGACAAAAGGAGCCATCGGCTATGTCGGCTTGGCTTACATAAACAAAGAAGTAAAACCGATTCATGTCTCTTACGATGCAGGCAAAACATTCACCGAGCCATCCTTCGAGAATGCAAAAAACAAGGCATATCCGATCGTCCGTCCGTTGTTCTATTACTACGATGTAAAGAATGAAGGCAAAGTGAAACCCTTTATCGATTATATCTTATCGGCTGAAGGACAAGCAACGGTTAAACAGGTCGGTTATATCCCGGTAAAATAAGTCAAAA
>OGUN01001573.1_pt1 | contig 15676 bp, 13 predicted proteins | sample 1553621 | NCBI WGS metagenome assembly OGUN01 (sample SAMEA2580300, study PRJEB22360) | human gut metagenome | biome: human gut; feature: human-associated habitat; material: faeces | place: Denmark | collected 2008/2010
AAACCGTCTGTCCGTCACCGATTTTAGCCCGGTATGCGGCATCCAGCGGAGCCACTTCATAAAACCTCAGACTCCCGGGTTTCCGCTTGCCGTCAAAAAAACGTTCGGCCAGCCCGCTCAGAAACGCATCCAGCATCCTGTCCCCGCCGTCCGTCTTGTCAAACAGCAATACCTTCCCCCCGTATTCCACCGCCATGCAGGTGGGGAAAGCCGCCAGCCCGCTGCGTATCACATCCCCGTCCATTCCGAAACGGTGTCCCAGGCGCCTGTAATCCTCGTTTTCCAGCAAGGCCGTATGTTCCGCCGATGATGACAGATGCTCAATCCCCCTTTCCTCGCAGAATGCCGCGTCCCGGAGCCTCACCACCCCCGACGGATGTATCCTTTCCCGTTCCAGCACCGGACAGAGCCGTTCCAGATAATCCGCATTGTCCGTACCGAGTATGGGAGGAATCATGCCTTTGTCCTTAAAATCGAAACGGAACATTCAGTGGTCGGGAACAAATCTCCGTCCTGCCGTATGAAACCTCACGTTGTTGCCGATGTAACGGGAGAATCCCTCTTCCCCCTGCCCGCGCATACTCAGATACACGGGTTTGTAGAAAGCGTCCAGTGTCATGTACAGGCTGCCGCTTTCCACCGCCTGCATTTTCCTTTCTTCCATAAATTCTATAAGATTAATTGTTTCTTCTCTTTCTTCTGCGGAGCAATGGGGGCGACGTGCCTCGCCTGCCGTTGTCTGTCAGAAGGCTTTTGTTCCGGCGTTTCCTGCCTGCGGCATGTCTCCGGTGACTTGCCGGTCTTCACCTCTTCCGAATGCGGACGCGACATCGGATGTGACTTTTCCATACTTCCGGTCCCGCTTATCCGTGCGCCCAGCCTGAACTCCCCATCCGTGATATGGAACTCCGATTGCAGCAAGTCCGCCGCCATCTCCCTTGCCTCTTTCTGCAAGGCCGCATAGCCGAAGTCGTGTGCCGACAGAGGCGCGTTCATCCGTGCCTTCATGCTGTCTTCCAGCTTCTCCGCCAGTTCCCTGAACTCGTACTCATAGCTGAAAGGATGCACCTTGTCTGCCGCAACAATCCCGGTGTACCCGTTTTCCGAAATGTACAGCAATGCCGCCACGTCATAGTTCCGGGGCGAGATGCCCAGTCCGAACTCCCTTGTCAGCCGGTCAAAATTATGGAAATCGGGCCGCAGGTCGAATTTTGCCCTGCACACACCGCCGTCCAGAACGCTTCTGTCCGCGAACTTGTCGGGAGCAAAGCTCACCACCGATCTGCGCAATTGTGTGTCCGTACTCCGCAAATCCGCTTTGGACAGCTTTTCGATGCAGTTGTCCGCCAGCTCCGCCACCCGTTTGGTGGGCAGGTCCATCTCGTATATCCGCAGAGTTTCGGGCACTTTGGCCACGTTGAAGAAGCCGTCGGCCAGATGTTGCAGGTAACTGTTGCGTGCCTTCATTCCTTTCGGGGTGTCCGAGAACAGCATCACCCCCTCTTCGGTGGCCACGGCATACACCCGGTTTTCTGTTCCGGCAGCTTCCGTTGCCGGAACTTCCTGCCGGTCCGTTCTCCGGGCGATACGGTTCCAAATATCATTCAGGATTGACATAGCCTTGTATTTTTAGATGTGAATAACCGGCGCAAAGAAAGCCGTTCGCCCGCCAATCCGCAATACCCCGCACATGCAAGTCGTCAGTTGGCGGCTGTTGGCGTGTGCCCCTTACGCCAGCCGTGCGTCCAGCATCCGGTTGTAGCTCCTGCGCAGGGAGTCGATGAACGGGGTGGTGTCCGTACAACGGTCAAAGACCTTGCCGCGCTTGGTGTACAGCGCATTGATTTTCAGATGGAACACTTCCTCGAAGACGCGGATGACATCCACGATTTTCAATTCTCGGCCTTCCGCCGTACCTATCGCACCGGGTGCCGCCACCAGTTCGATCAGGTCGCTGTCCGTACCGTTCCATGTCAGTGTGACGGAAGTTCTCTTCCCGTTTCCATGTACCGCCTCAGCCTTGAATCCGGCGGGCGTGCCGCCATGACGGAGCATCTCCTTCAGCATTTCCGCTTCCGCATCCAACAGCGCCAGTGTCTTGCCGATGAACACGTCATAGAGAATATGGCGGCAGCCTTCCGTCATTCCGTCGCAGGCCTGCCGCATGAAGGCCAGCTCTATTCTCGTGTAGTTCAACCGCCGCAGTTGTCCCACGAGGTCCCCTTCAGGCGAAAGCGCGGCAAGGCGGTTCACAAAATCGTCATAGGCGGCAGGCAGCTCACCGGCCACAGGTCCGGCACCGTTTATATAAGAGGCGAACAAATCGAAAAGGGAGGTTTCCACCAGTGTCTTCATCGTATCATGTTTTTAGGTTTTACAATTCAGCGCTCCATTCATCCTGCCGGAATAGGGACAAGTGGTGTGCCTGAAAGAGTAAATATATAAAACGCTGATAGTAAGCTGTATGAAAAATGCCCGAAACGCTGTGTCCATAAAAATGCTGTGTACCGGACATGACGTGTCCGAATTTCGGACATATTCTAATCCAGGCGGTACCTCTTCAGTTTCAGGTAAAGCGTGCTCCGGCTGATGCCCAGCAGCTGTGCGGCAGCCTTTTTGTCATTGCCCGTCGCCCCCAACGCCTTCAGAATGGTTGTCCGTTCCGTCCGTTCGTCATTAAGCGAATACACTTCCGGTTGTCTGTCCTTACCGGGCAGGCCTATTTCCGTGGCGGTTATCCAGCCGTCTTTCGCCAGCAGGGTGGCCCGCCTGACAACCGTCCTCAGCTCACGTATGTTTCCCGGCCACGGATAGGCCTTCAGCCGTTTCTGTGCCTCGCGGTCAAAGCCCTTCACGTCCCTTTCCAGCTCCCGGTTGGCGGCATCCAGCATGAACTCCGCCAACGGGATAATGTCTTCGGGACATTCTGCCAGCAATGGCACATGCAGCGGAAACTCGTTCAGACGGTGGAACAGGTCTTCCCTGAACCGTCCTTCGGCCATCGCCTTTTCCAGGTTCTCATTCGTGGCGGCCACAAGCCGGATGTCCGCTTGCACTTCTTCCCTGCCGCCTACGGGCCGGTAACGCTTTTCCTGCAACGCACGCAACAGCGATCTCTGCACCTCGGCATTCAGATTGCCCACCTCGTCCAGAAACAGTGTCCCGTGGTTGGCGGCGGTAAACATGCCCGTCTTGTTTTCTGCCGCTCCGGTAAAGGAGCCCTTCACGTGCCCGAACAGCTCCGATGCCGCCAGCTCTTTCGGAAGCACTCCGCAATCCACCGCGATGAAGGGTGCGTCCGCCCGTTCGCTCAATGCGTGCACTTGCCGGGCCACATACTCCTTTCCGGTCCCTGATGCGCCACGTATCAGCACGGCCAGTGTGTCCACCGGAGCCACCAGCCGGATATATTCTTGCAGTTTCACGGCAAGAGGGCTTGTTCCCCGGTAGTAGGCCCATTCGCTTTGCGCCGGTTTCTCCCGTTCCTTCAACAGTCCGGTAATCAGCCCCAGTACCTTCTCCGACTGTACGGGCTTGGGCAGATAGTCCGTGGCACCCTTCCTGACGGCTTCCACCGCACCCGGTATGTCCCCGTAACCCGTCATGACAAGGAAAGGGATGCGATAGCCCTGCGCCTTCATCCATTCCAGCAGTTCCACACCGTTGCCGTCCTGCAGGCGGTAGTCCGACAGCACCAGTCCGGCCCCTGCCCCGGCAATGAACTCCTTTGCCGAGGCCACCGACAGCACATAACGGGCCGCCAGCCCGTTTTTCACCAGCCAGTTGGCCACCACGCGGGCATATACCCGGTTATCTTCCACTACAAGTATCGTTTTCATTCCATCTCTCCCTTTAGTCTTCCGGCCTTTTCCACCGCTTCCTCTATTGCCGTAATCAGCTTCCATACTTCTGCAACCGCTGCCTCATCCCATGCTTCCGGCATCAGTGACGCTAGCCGTTCCAGTTCCGCAGCAGGTATATTTATTTGTATCGTCTCCCATAACGGAGCCCCCTTGTGTATCAGGGCGGCTATCACCGGATAGTCCTCAGCCTCAATGGCTTTCCGCAAATCGGCTGTTGTCCTTTCCGCATCCTGCACGAACATCTCCAGTATCTCTTTCCGGTCATCTTCCCCGTCCAGCAATGCGGCGAAGTCCGGTCCCTTCCGTTGTGCCGCCCTGCCGTCTGTACATTCCGCCACGGCTGCCAGCAGCTCATCCATGGAAAAGGGTTTGTGCAGGAACCCCGCAAAGCCGTCCTTTTTCAGTTGTTCCGTTTCCTTGTCAGCCCGTGCCGTAACGGCAAGTACGGGCATGTCCCCGGATTGTCCCAAGTTGCTGTTCCTCAGCAATGCCAGTACGGCATGTCCGTCCGTCTCCGGCATCTGCATGTCCGTCAGCAGCAGGTCATACCGCCCGCCGCGCAATAGCTCTGCCAGTCCCTTCATGTCATGGCAGCAGTCACATTCCACCCCGCCACGCAGCAGCATCCGCCGGGTCATGTCCGCCTGTATCCGGTCATCGTCTATCAGTACCGCTTTAAGCCCCGACAGACGGGCATATCCCACACGCTGCACGTCCGCTGTATCCGGTCCGCCCGTTTCCCGCATGGGCAGGCTCACTTCAAAGGTGCTCCCGTGTCCTTCCCGGCTTTCCACGCCGATGCTGCCGCCCAGCAGGCTGGCCAGCCGTGCCGTTATCGAAAGTCCCAGACCGAATCCCGGTTGCGCGTTGCCGGTGTCCAGCCGCTCGAATGCCCTGAACAGGCTTTTCTGTCTGTCCTCACTGATGCCCATGCCCGTATCACGGACAAAGAAACGCAGCAGACCGTCTGCATACCGTACTCCCACATGCACGTATCCCGCCGGGGTGAACTTCACGGCGTTGGCCAGCAGGTTGTTCAATATCTGTGTCAGACGCAGGCGGTCACCTTCCACCATCGTGTCCACGCCTTCGGTTTCCACCGTCATTCCCAGCCCTTTCCGGTCTGCCAGTGTATGGAACGGGTGCAGCACATCCCCAATCATCCGCCCCAGATGAAACGTCTCCTTGTCCGGCTGTTCCTTTCCCGCTTCCAGACGGTAGAAGTAAAGCAGGTTGTTCGCCAGTCCAATGACATAACGCGAGGCATCCAGTATGTTTTTGGCATAACGGCTGCGCTGTACCCCGTCCCTCTCTTCCGGTATCAGCTCGGCATAGCCGTTTATGGTGTTCAACGGGGCGCACAGGTCATGGCTCACGGTCAGCAGGATGTTCTGCCGGGACAGTGACAGTTCCACATTTCTCCGGTTCGAGGCTTCCAGCTCCATACGTATCTTGTGCTGGCGGTTCACGTCCCGGTGTACCGTCATGTATAGGATGATTGCCAGAAGGAACGCCCCGATGCCGATACCCGTAATCAGCCGGAACGCATGGGTGCGCGTTTCCTGCTGCCAGCGTATCTCCCGGCGGAAAGTATCGCTTTCCATCTTTTCAAAGTTCCGCACCAGCAGGCTGATATGCTCGTTCAGCATACGGTTGTGGAGCCTGAGGCTGTCCATTTGGACGGCCAGGGTCTGCTCGTAATCGTGGAGGGCGTTGTCTATCTCTTTTTCAATGGAATGCAGCAGTGCGGCGGATTTCATGCCGGTTCTCCCTGTTGGCGAGCCTGTGACAGATACCGGTTCTTTCCGTGCCTCTTCCCGTTGCAGGGCATAAGCCGATTTCTTCTCCCGCTTGCGGAAGATGTCCCGGAAATTCTTCTTTCTCCTTTCACCGGTCTGGACGGCAGGCACCTCTGTCTGCCTGACGGTATTCTTCCTGCCTTGTGATGCGGCGGGTATTTTTCTGTGGACGATTTCCCCCGCGTCCGGCATGTTCTCCAATAGGTGCAGCAGGGCAGCCATCTGTTTCTCTTTCTCTGTGAGCAGGCTGCATATCGAATCAAGGCACTCCCGTTGCAGGCTGTCCGTCTGTCCGGCTTTCAGCTCTTGCAGCAGCATGGCGGTTGCCGTCCGCTTCTTCCGGTAGGCGGCATGGTCATCCTTTGTCCATCCGGCCACAAGTTCCCCCGTGGCGGTCAGGTCAAGCAGCGAGACGAAGGCCCGGTTGGTCAGCTGCCGTTCCCCCTGCCAGCGCGTTTCCTGCCGCTCCATGGCGCTTTTCTTGTCCCGTTCCTCATGGACAAGATGGATGATGAATACAAAAAAGGATACCAGTACGAGGTATCCTGCCAGAATTTTCAGTTTCAGCCTTGCTTGTACCATTCCTTTGTCTTATTCTGTTACGGCCCGGTTTCTCAATTCTAATTCTTCAGCCAAAGCTATAAAAGGGAAATAGCTGCCTGAGCTCATGCGGTTCCAGACCTTGTAAGGGAGAGGTTTGAGATTGCTCTCAAAATCCGCTATCTCCACACGGTCAATGTCCGCACTGCCACGGTTGCTACGTACCTTTTCCCAAGCCGCCATTAGCAAATGGCGGGAAATTGCATAAGGTTTTACATTTTGTTCTTGAATCATACTAAATAATAATTTAGTTGTACAATTACTAATTTGCAGAATAAGTTACCCCCTTCGCTCCATACCCATTACAGACACTTCAACACTACTACGGGTCAAGCCACTTCTTACACCGGATGCCGAAAGGACAGTAGACAGGTAACTTCCTAACTTATCCCGGAAACTTCTAAACTCCCCGGTTTTGACATCTATTTGCTCGCTAACGATGCTTACGATGGTTCACATGACATTCTTCTCCCGTACAAATACCTGACGGTTAAAACCGCCGTTTAAAGTATCGCTCACCACCTTGACTCTTGACCAAAGCAGCATACTCCGGTTTGCTACCGACTCCTGCAAGCAGATAGCGGAGGACCTACCTCCATCTCTAATGTAGTTACGCACGCAGACATACGCACCTGCATGCTCACGGCACACTCAGAAAGCGAGGACGGCACGCACCCCGATGGCGCCGTCCTTATAGTTGGTGTGGCCGTAGTTGCTGCCGAAGGACATGCGCCACGCCTCGTCCGAGAAGTTCACAGCCTCAGTGGACGACCAATAAACCCAATCACCGAATGCTCTTATATGGTCCCCATAGCTACAACCATTCGGGAGATTGTTTTTTACATGATTAATGCGCTCCGATAAAGAAGAACGGTTATCACGAATATGGCTCAACTGGGCGTACGAAGGAAAGAACCAACCGCTGGTTTTGACCGGAGCAGCCAGCGGCTTCTGCCAATCGTACTTTCCGTCGGCAGCGTTGCCGTCCTGGTCAAGCGTCCGATTGCCGTAGGTCTCGCAGGCAAGGGCGGCAGGGAAGTGCTTCATTTCCCAACCGGCATTATCGTTGACAAATTCATGGAATTTCTGACTGTTGGAATATCCGTCCCAGTCGTCTCTACTGGTCGAAGTCCCGACCCTTTCATTGTACTGGTCAGCCGGCCCCCACTCCCAACGGAGACCGTTGTCATCCACATCCGTCAGGGCAACGACATAACCGTGGACCTGACCGTCGGAAAGTTTTGGACCATTTGGGGTGAGCTCTTTGGTGTAATCAGAATTATCATTTTTATGTTTACCCACATAGAACACGATGCCGATGCACCGGTGTCGGCCTAAAAAGTCCACGGCACCCTTCGGGAGAAAATAACCGGTATTGCTTCCTTCTATCTCCTTGCTACAATAGAAATCGCCCTCTACAGCTTGGTCAAGCGAATATGTTCCTTTGTTCTCAACCGTCTCCATTTGCGCATAGCGTGTTCCACCGGTGGATGAGGCGCTTATAGTACGTTGTCCGCCGTAGTTAGTGTCGTTGTAGGTGTAGTACCAGCGCAAATCGCCGCTATAGCCATCGGGCAGGATGTAGCGGTAACTGCCGTCCTCGGCATGATAGGGCAAAAGATGGCTGCCTTCCTTGTCGTAAATGAAGACATTCTCCGACGGGGTCGGAGACGGGTAGCGGACTTCATCGCCTGTGACAAGTGTCCACTGTATGGACGGAGCAAATGAGAACGAGTTGCGGACATGCGTCAGCGTGGCGGTTATCTGCTTCATGGGTCCTTCGGAAGAAGACCACACCATCAGGTCCGACTGGCGGTAGGCATCCTCTTCGCTTTGGTCTGCTCGCGGCTTGAATACCTCAAGGTTCTTGAGCCCCTCCACACTGGTTATTCCATTTGCACTGGCATTATACGGATAATAGACGATGTAAGTCTTAAATGACGGATCGTACATCGGTTCTATTTGACCGAAGAATTCCCAGTTGCCGTTGAGGAATATATAGAGCTCGTTGTCTACCACAAGGTCGCCGGCTTCATCCAGCACAATCAGCCCCACCTGGTCGCGACTCTCAAAGGTCGTGGTCTTGCCATAGTCGGTGGCACGGGTGGAAGTTCCGCCTGTAACCGCAAAGTCGTTTGCGCTGACCGTGAGCGAGAGCGTTTCACCTTTGCCGGAAGTTCCGGTCATTGCCTCATCGTCTGCTTGGCAGGCGGAGAGAAGGCATACGGTCAATAATGTGTATAAAAAAGTCTGTTTCATCATATCATTCATTTGTTTTTAGAAATCGGGACGCAATGTGCCGTCGGAATAGTAATAGTCGCCGGTCTGGACATAATCACTATAGGTCAGCTGCAAGTCCGAACGCAGGGTGTAGGTGAATATATAGGTTTCGCCGTTCATCGTGCGTTCCATTTCGCCGTTGCCCTCGGCTATCGGGAAACCCTTATTCCTGTTTTGTTCGGTTACGGCATAGGAAATGGAAAACGAATTACCTTCCACTTCGAGATAACCGACCTTCTCCTCTACATTTTCGCTGAATGTCAAGGTCTGTCCGTGTCCGCCGGGCAGATATACCCGGAAAACAGGTTTTCCGGCAGGTCCTTCAGTGATGTCATCGTTCCACGAAGAAGCGGAGATACCTGTCACCTCTATCCGGTCTTTCTTCACGGTGATGGTGTAGGTGTTATGAAAGCCCGCTTGCAGTTTTCCGGCGTTGTCGTCAGACGGGGTATAGATGAAGTCTTTGCCGTTGATACGTACCTTGATAAACGGTTTGTTCGTCATGTTCTGCGGCACGAGCAAGGCCGCTCCTGTTTTTTGGGTACCGTCATAGCAGGATATGATTTCACCGTTGTTTTCCGAGTCGGCAGGTGATAATACTCCGTTCACGAAGGTGGCAGTAGTGTTGCCCATCAGTATCACGGTCGCTCCTTGCAATTCGTCGTCTGTGATGTTTTCGCCTTTCTTAAGCGTATAGCTCACCTTCGCCATCTGGTGCTCGAAGTCTAACGATACAAGGGTTTTGTAGCTTTGATTCGGTGCTGTGGCGGTCAGAAAGTCAATGTCTGTAAAGCCGTCTTTTTGGTTGGAGATGTTCACTCCCTCCTGTGGTGTGTAAGGATACCATGCCGTAACAGTGGCAGAGGCGGTACTCTGCCAATACACTGGTGTGTGGACTTCCTTAACTGTACCATTCTCATGATTCAGTTCGTAGCAGCCCGTCGCAACGTCCGCTCCGATGCGCACGCCTATCTTATCGCCCTCTGCCCATTCGTCCTTTCCGGTGGCGCGGGTATTCATTCCGTCCACCGAAGCGGTGAGCGTCAGCGGATATTCACCCTCGGGCAGTGGGGTGCCGCCTGTCTGCGGCATGTCGTCCTGCGAGCACGAGGTGAATGCCGTGCCAAGCAGCATCGCTGCCGCAAGGCTCCGCAACCATTGTGTTTTGCTTCTTTTCATATTTCCGGTTGTTGTTTTTAATTGTTTCTATTTGCTGTGTGCCATCGGCGGGAGCGACCCCGCCTGATACACCTTATTATATAGGCATTCCTCCATGCTTACGCTTCTTGCACGGCGATGGCTGTCTGCTTTTGTTACGGTCAAACTTAGTCTTCAACCTTTTGCGAACGGTCTTCCGTTAAAAATTTGTACATTCCACAAATTGCGTCATTCGTTTTTTCATAATCAACTTTATATTGATTGATGATTTTCTCGCACTCGGTCTTATAGTCATAATATTTTTGAAAAGTTTTGTCAATGTTTTTAAGTGCCGTAGCATCAAGTGCAATGGAACAAATTCCACCGACAATTGCTATGGCAGGGGCTGCTTTTCTCAGGGAAATCAAATTTCTCATTGCAAAATTGCCGATGCTGAGTAAACAATGGGCGATAGTTTCTGCGCCTCTGAATGCTGCGCCTGCAATGTTATATCCGGCAATGAGAGCTCCGATACTCAAGCCGGCTGAGAATCCTATCAGTCCCAATGCACCCGCAGCCATCAATATGCTATTACAGCTTTTTTCTATGTCGTATTTGATTTCTTCAATGGCATTTATGTTTTCTGTCTTTAACTCCGTAGATATAGTATAACGGTGTGTTCTGAACAGCTCCAGAACGTCGGTAAGCATTCCGATGGATTCCTCATGGGATTTGTTTTGAGAACGGAACAGGAAATAATTCCAACCTAATCCCTGAAGAATTACCGTATAGTCTTCATTGGAGATTTTATCTTTCACTAAATTGAAGGTTCTCATAAGCTCGTCATAAACATCTTTAAAGGTAGTGTTTGCGAACGGATTCTCTACATAATCCTGAAGATTGTTTTTCGCTCTTTCCCATGCCTTCTGCTTGCTTTTGTCAGCCAGATCAACCACGTCCGTAATTGAGTTCATGGCACCTCCGGCTCCAAGCAGCCCCCATCCGACAGGAGCAATAGGCGTAAAAGAAAGAATACCGCCGATAATTGTCATACTTGAGCCTGTCAGATGAACAATCTTTTTATCTTTATAGTCCTTTTTGATAGCGTCCGTTCTCTTTTCATATTCTCTAAGGAGACCGTCCACTTTTTTTTGATCCCATCCCCCTGTGTAATCTTTATGTTCATAAAGTTTCTTAAGGATTGTATCGAAATTCATTAAGAAATCATTTACACTCGGATACTTTGACAACACATAACTAAAAATGTTTTCGACATCTTTTTTTGCTAAATCTTTTAATCCCATATTCGTTTTTTTTAAATTATTTATTAGAGTTTTAGAATAAGATACAGAGGGTATTTTACCGGCCTTTATGAATGAAATGCGGTTTGTATTTCATTGTTTCTGCCGTTTTACTACATCATGGCATCGCCCTCACTGTTATTTTCATCACCCCAGCCGCTGACGGTACATCCACTTACTGTCAGTCCGGTCTTCTTCGCCGTGATGGTTACGGTGTATGATTTTCCAGCTGCAAGGGCAGGATTGATGGCACTGTTGGTATAGGTTTGTCCGTCGATCACCGCCTTGAATGTAAGAGGACTTGTCAATGTCTGCGGATAGAGGATGGAAGTGAAGGTTACCTGTTCATCTTCTTCGTTTTTCAAGCTATTACCTGTGAGCGACCAGTCATTGGTAACAGTTGACCCCTCCTTTGCTTCTGCTGTGCCGGTAGTTATATTGAACTGTCCGGAGTGATTGAGTCCGCTCAAGCTGTATGTGCCATTCTTTACTTCCTCTGCCGTAAAGCCGTGATCTGCTGAGGTCTTCACGACGATGATAAGGCGTGTCATCTTGTGGGCGAATTTGAACTCCACGGTGGGGTTGGTGCGCGAGGCGGTTGCTCCCGAAGCGAAGATGTAATCGAAGGCTTTCTGCTTCTTGCGGTCAGACTGATCCTCAGTGGAGCCTTCAATCACGCCGTTCATGTTGGGCAGGGCATTGGCTGCCGAAGCCTGATAAGGCGCATAAGCGGCAAAGGTAACTGTTTCGCTTGCGTCTTGGAAGAAAATACCTTCGCCTTCGGGAGTGAAGGTGGCGGTAGAAGTGTTATTTGCCGTAGTGGTGTACTTCACGTTCTTGTAGAGATCAGCCATGTCGCTGGTCGATGTTACCCTCACCCCGATGGCATCCTGTTCCCAATTGTCGCCGTTGGCACGTGTTTCAGGGGTGCTCACTCCCGCCGTGATGCGTGCTTCTACCGGGCCATTGCCTAAATTCTCATCCTCGTTGTTGCTACAAGCTGCCAGTGCCAGTGCAGTAGCAGCAAAAAAGAAATACTTTTTCATTTTATCAGTTGTGTTATTGTTATTAATTGTTTATGAAAATCATCCTGTCGTTATTGGGCATCCACGTCTCCGCCATTCACTTCATCCCACTTATCGATGGTACAACCCTCCACGGTGATGCCTGTCTTGTTCAGCACGATGCCCATGTTGTACTGGCGGCCTGCCACCCATTCGTTCTTGGGTTGTTCGTCTTTCCCGGCATTGGCATTGGTAAAGTCAAGATTAGCCGTAAAGGACTGCTTGTCTGTCAGCGTGGCAGTAAACGGCAATGCCTTCTCAAATACCTGCGGGAAGAAGATCAGAGTATAGGAAACGGTTTTTCCATCTTCCGTGATTGGAGCGTTGTACTCTTCGTTGTCCTCATTGTTCGCAAACTCCCACATCCCGCTTTCGTTGCCGGTGGCTTCCGCCGTTCCGGCTACCACATCGAACGAACCTATATGCTTGAATCCTTCCAGCATCAGCTTGGCGGCTTTTACCTCGTCATAGCTCACATCGCTGCCTTTTTTGACGGTCAGCACCACCTTTGCCATCTTGTGTGCAAACTTGAAATCCACATTCGGGCTTTTCTTGCTTCCCTTAGCCTGTGCCCAGAGGAAATCGAACTTCTTCTGTTCCGCTTGTCTCCATGTATTGGCACTTATGGTGGTCGCTTCGTCTTGCAGGTCATTCCACGGATAATAAGCGGTGAAAGTCACATCCGCATCCGTCTGGTAATAGATTTTCTCGCTTTCATTCTTCGGAGCAAAGGTGCCGTTTCCTCCCTCCGTCAGGTAGCGTACGTTGGTGTAGGTCTTGTCGCCGCTTGTCCCGCTGATGCCGATTTCATCTTTCTGTTCCCAGCTTTGGTCGTATGCACGGGTAGCCGTGCCGTCAATGGTGGCACTGAAGTGTGCCATGCCCGGTGCGTCCGTTCCGCTTGGAACTGCCTCGTCATGGTTACATGCCGTCAGCATCAGGGTGCAGGCAGCCGCCGCAATCATTTTGCATTTTAAGTTTTTCATTATTCTGTTTTTTTATGTTACGATTCATTCTCCGTATGGGGTCAATGCGCGTCAATGTCGCCGCCGTTCACCGCCTCCCAGTCGTCTATCGTTCCGCCGAAGTGTCCGTCCTGCGGGGCTTCCACCTTGCCGGTCAGCTCGATGGGCTCCATTTCGGTGTTCAGGTCTTTCAGATACTCCGTCAGGTCGGAAGTGATGGTCTGCACATAGCCGTCTGCCATCGTAACCCTGACTGTCAGCAGTTGGCGTTCCTGCGTGTTCACACCCACCACGCGGCATTTCATTTCCAGCTTGCCTTCGGTGTAGGCGCGTGTCTTGGTTTCCACCTGCCTCACATCCAAGTTCACGGCAAGGTTTTCCTTTCCGATGGCACCCGTCTGCAAATCTACAGAACCGGCAATGCCGCCCAGGGTTGCCTCTATCGAAGCAATCTCTTCCGTATTCTCTCCAGACAGCGACAGATGGAGCACGATAGGGCATATCCTGCGCTCCATAGGCAGGGTGATGCGCAGCGTGTCGTCCCGTACTACGTCCAGTTCCTTCACTGCCGAGAACAGATACTCCGGCAGCGGTTCCAGTGTGCCGTCCTCACGTACGTTGACGGTGGCGGTGCTTCCGCTGAAGACCATTCCCTGCGGTTCGTTATAGACCAGCAGCGTATGCCTGCCCGGTACTAACAGGGAAGGATAACAGCAGGTCCGTTCTTTTGTCCGTTCCGGTTTGCCTTCGTCCATCGAGAGGCAGTATTCGTCAGGCACGGTGGCTTCGGCCAGTGCGTCCGTCCAGTCGGTGGTGATTACCACTGCACCCTTGTCGGGGTGCGGCGTGTCGTAAAGCTCGTCCTTCACGCATCCTGTCATCGTGGCAACAAAAGTAAGAACCGCCATCGCCATCGGCAAAACCGTTTTACGGACAGCCATTATTTCCCACGGACGTATATTTTCCGGTATCTTGTCCAGTGTTTTTTTGCTTTTCAAGCGGGATTTTTCACACTCGGCATAACCGGAATAAAATCCGTTCTTCCCTCGTTTATTCGAAATGTTCATTGTTTCCTCCTTCCGTTAGAACAGTTTCCATACTAAGGTGACACCCGCATTCACGGGCCCCCACCAGTTCTTTGCCTCCTTCCCCTGACGGACACGAACCCCGTCAATGACCTCATATTTCTCATAGTCGGCATGGATGCAGCCGATGCCGAGGTTGAAGTCGAGCGAGAGTGTGTTGTTCAGCCGCAGCTGATAGCCGCCGGTAATGCCGCCGCCCATCAGGTCGCCCTGCTTGCCGACGGTGGATAGCTTGCAGTTGAACTGTCCGGCTTTGTATATCACACCGACATAGCCGCGCTTCTCCTTATTTATATAGTAGCGCATTTCGGGCGATACCTCCCAGAGGGCGTATCTTCTGTCCTTGTCGTTCCAGCTCCACGAGGTCCACGAGCCGTTTGCCACGATGCCCCAACTGCTGTTGACACGCCATTCGACACCCAAATCTGGGGTGAGAGTCACCCAACGCAAAAGGTTGGCACGCAAGGCAAGGCGGTATTCTCCTGCATCTTTCCGCACTTTTGCGGCATCAGCCTCCGGCTCAAGGCATTCACGTGCCGCCTGTTCTACAGCGGCTTTTCTTTCAGCCTCCGCTCTTTGGGCGGCTATCCGTGCTTCTTCAGCCTTGCGCTGTTCTTCGGCAACGCGTTCCTGCCGGGCACGCCCGGCAACTCTTGCTTCCTCCGCGGCAACGCGCTCACGCTCCGCCTCGCCCGACACTTCTTTATTATAGGCTTCCACCTTCCGCTCCCGCAATCTCGGCTACCTTTTCCACACCGGCAGGCAATGTCACGACCACGATGTCGTGCAATTCCTTTCCGTCCTCGCGGTAAGGCTCGGCAAAAGCCCGGTCAGTCACGAAGTGCGTTTCACTGATTTTTCCACGCACGATTAGTTCCGACTTCACCCGGTTGCGGCGAACGTAAGCCATCGCGGCTGCGGACTGTTCTGTACCGGCACTCGTGCCGTAACTCGTCACGCAGAGGTACATCTGCCCGCCCTCGATGGCGGTACGGTTCTCTTCGATGGCGGCAAGCAGGCGTTCGAGTTCCCTTCCGTTGCCGCTCCATGGGGAGAAGAACATGTCATTGTCCGCCACGAAACGGAAACGGTAGGCGGTGGAATCCGCCTTCTCCTGCGCCGCAAGCGGTAAGGCCGCCAGCAGAAGCAGCGGTAGGAGCATCATTTGTTTAAGCATATTCTGGATAATGTTGATGGTTGTTTCCGGATAGGGAATGTCCTTCCTCTGCCGGTTATGCCCCGGTTTGTATTTATACCGCCAGAGAATGGCGGAAAGGACAATTGTTGCGATTACAGGAATCACAGGCAGGATGGAACAGAGAGCCTTGTCCATAGCGTTCACGCAGGATTGCACGGATGTCCCGTCCGCTCCGTCATGGACGGGCAAAAGGAAGCATGCTATACCGATAAGGAGTATGGGGAACAAGCCCGCATAAGGGAAAAGCGCAAGGGCTTGTTTATTAGTGTTTTTTTTATTATAAGAGCGCCTGCGCTTGTGTGTGTGTGTGTGTGTGTGTGTGTGTGTGTGTGTGTGTGTGTGTGTGTGTTTACAAATATCTCTGAGAATCGCATTTTACATTAA
>OGUN01001592.1_pt1 | contig 15523 bp, 12 predicted proteins | sample 1553621 | NCBI WGS metagenome assembly OGUN01 (sample SAMEA2580300, study PRJEB22360) | human gut metagenome | biome: human gut; feature: human-associated habitat; material: faeces | place: Denmark | collected 2008/2010
TATCAGACGCCTTGGTATGTGGAAGGAGAGTTTATGGGGTTTATGGAGTTGTCGATGGAAATACCTTTCGAGATGAAGCATCGGGTGAGGGGGGAGAAATAAAAATAGAAGATTAAAAATAAAAAGCTAAAGGTTAGGAGGCTATAAGCTTAAGCGAGAGAGGAGGAAAAAAGATGAAAGGGTTGATTAGAGATATACTGACTTTTTTGCGGGAGTTACAGGAAAATAATGACCGGGAATGGTTTGCCGGTCAGAAACCCCGTTATCAGAAATTGAAAGAGGGGTTCGATGAATTGGTAGACCGATTGATTGCACAAACTGCTGTTTGGGATGAGGAGGTGAAGAATCTGAAAGCGAAGGATTGTGTATACCGGATTTACCGGGATATCCGCTTTTCGCCGGATAAGCGTCCTTATAAAGATCATTTTGCCGCTTATATCTGTGGTTGGCGGGGACGTAACAGCGGACGTTGTGGGTATTATATCCACCTCCAACCGGGGTGTTGTATGTTGGGTGGGGGGTGTTATTGTCCGGAACCGGCTTTGTTGAAACGGATCAGGCAGGATATCTATGAAAATATCGAAGAGTTTACTTCGATTATCCGGGAACCTGAATTTATTGCCGAATTTCCTGAATTGGATACCGATGATAAATTAAAGAAAGTTCCGGCTCCTTTCCCTGCCGATTTCCCGGAGGCCGATTTACTAAAACATAAGCATTATGATGTGATGAGTGTAAAGCCGGAAGCCTGGTTCGAGAGCGACGATTTACTACAGAAAGTGGATGCAGTGTTTCGTAAAATGTACAAGTTTAACCGCTTTTTTAATTATACGATAGATAATCAGTAGTGAAGAGAGAAATCTTTATTATTTTTGCATAATAAAAAATAGATACTCATATGAAAGTCTTGTTATTGGGAAGCGGAGGGCGTGAACATGCGCTGGCGTGGAAAATAGTTCAAAGTCCGAAATTGGGAAAACTTTATGTGGCTCCGGGGAATGCAGGGACAGCCCAGTTGGCTGAAAATGTCAGGCTTGCAGTGACCGATTTCAGGGCTATCGGTGATTTTATTCAGGATAAACAGATCGATCTGCTCGTGGTAGGTCCTGAGGATCCGCTGGTGGAAGGAATACGTGATTTTCTGGAAGCCGATTCCCGTTTCGGGGGATTGATGATTGTGGGGCCCGGTAAGGACGGTGCTATTCTGGAAGGCAGTAAAGATTTTGCCAAACAATTTATGATCCGGCATGGTATTCCTACTGCGGGATATATGACGGTGACTCCCGATCGGGTGAAGGAAGGACAGCAGTTTTTAGCTACTCTTCGTCCGCCTTATGTACTGAAAGCCGATGGGTTGGCTGCCGGTAAGGGAGTGTTGATCCTTCCGGAATTGGAGGAAGCTCAGCGGGAACTGGAAGAGATGCTGGGTGGGAAGTTCGGCAAAGCGAGTAGCCGGGTGGTGATCGAAGAGTTTTTGCATGGAATAGAGATCTCAGTGTTTGCTATTACCGATGGTAAAGATTATAAAATATTGGGATCTGCCAAAGATTATAAGAGAGTAGGAGAAGGGGATACCGGATTGAATACCGGAGGAATGGGAGCTGTTTCGCCTGTGCCTTTTGCCGATGAAGAGTTTAACCGGAAGGTAGAGGAAAGAATTGTGCGCCCGACTGTCGAGGGCTTGAAGAAAGATGGAATCGACTACCGGGGATTTATCTTTTTCGGATTGATGAATAAGGGAGGAGACCCTGCTGTCATCGAATATAATGTCCGGATGGGAGATCCTGAGACCGAGGTGGTCATGCCCCGTCTGAAGACCGATATCCTCGAACTGTTCGAAGCGACGGCTTTGGGGAAACTGGCCGATTCGGCATTCGAACTGGACGAACGCTATTGCACGACGGTGATGTTGGTGGCCGGAGGATATCCCGGAAGTTATGAGAAGGGGAATGTGATTACCGGACTCGATGATATCGAAGGGAGTATTGTATTCCATGCCGGAACAAAAGAAGCTGATGGACAGATCCTGACTAATGGCGGACGAGTGATGGCTGTGAGCTCTTTCGGAACACAGATGGAACAGGCGCTGAAACAATCTTATGCTAACGTGGCAAGACTGTCTTTCAAAGATATGAGTTACCGTAGGGATATCGGGCAGGATTTGATAGAAGTAAAAGGTAAAAAGCTAGAGGCTATAAGCTAAAAGCTAGAGGCTATAAGCTAAAAGCTTGAGGTTAAAGGGGGAGAAGAAATAAATTGAATGATTGCGGGGAAATACCGGTATGAATGAGTTTTTAAAATCCAGACGGTTATATATGCTTTTTGTATTGCCATTCCTTGTAATGGCAATCGCTTTTCTTAGTGGGTATTTCTCTCTGGAGTCTCTCCAATCGGTGCAGGTGAAGGGAGTCATCAATATGGCTTATATCAATCAGCTGGATAAATCCTGGTTATCGGCAATCGGCTTTGTCATGGTGTTGGGGGTGGCTTATCTGATCTTTTTTCTGAGTGAACGGTTTAAATTGCTGGGACAAACGACGACCTTGCCTTCACTTATTTATATCCTGCTGACGTCGGGCATTATGGTCAATGTCGGTTTTGACTACCTCCTGATCGCTGTTTTTATCGTGACGGTCGCTGTATGGAAATTGCAGATGGCGATCAATGATACGAAAAGTAATGGTGCACTGTATGATTTCGGTTTTCTAATCGCCCTGTCCGTTGCTATTTATCCGAAGTTTATCCTGTTGATCGCTTGGGCTTTCGGGGTCTTGTTCTTTTCGGGCCGTTCTACCTTGAAGGATATTGTGGCTTTGTGGTTGGGAATTCTGACGCCGGTTCTGTTTATTGCTTTTTATTATTTCTGGACGGATCGTTTGGAATTGTTGCCGGCTATTTTTACGGATAACCTGATGGTCGGTGAACATATACATCGTCTGCCTGTAATCGATCTGGTGCGGCTGGGGATGATCGTATTGGTGCTGATCATTGCTTTGACAAACCTGTCGGCCCGTTATTCCCTGATGATCGTCAATCAGCGGCGTGGCATTCTTTCGCTGGTATCTATGATGATATTCCTGTCCTTGACGTTTGTGATTATTCCCGGCAATTATTATGATTTTATGTATATGTTTGCCGTCCCTCTTTCTTTTTTATATGCCCAGTATTTTATTTGCAGCCGGACCGCTTTATTCAGCAATCTGGTGTTTGTATTACTATTGTCTGCCTGTTTTCTGACGTATTTGGTTTAATTGTTCACATCCGATACGGGTACTTACCGTTTAAAAGTGAGTCGTTCGCCTGTACGGTCGGTATAAAAATCTCCTTTATCGTATACGACATGTCCGTTTACCAGCGTCGTTTGTACTTTATAGGTGAACGTTTGGTTTTCCAGGGGCGACCAGCCACATTGATAGAGAATATTTTCTTTTGTTACCGTCCAGGGGGCTTTCCGGAAAATACAAAGATCGGCCTGATAGCCTTCGCGGATAAATCCCCGGTTTTCGATTCGGAACAATTCGGCGGGGGCATGGCACATGCCTTCGACTATTTTTTCCATAGAGATCATACCGCGTTCGGCTAATTCCAACATTACCGTCAAAGAGTGTTGGACCATAGGGCCACCGCTGGCGGCTTTGGTGTATGGACCGTTTTTTTCGGACAGGGTATGGGGGGCATGGTCTGTTGCGATCACATCGATGACGCCCTGATTCACTGCTTCCAAAAGGGCCTGGCGATCGGCTTCGGTTTTGATGGCCGGATTCCATTTCACGAAATTCCCTTTGGTCAGATAAGCCTCGTCGTTGAACCAAAGATGATGTACACAGGCTTCGCCGGTGATTTTTTTCTCCAACCGTTTTCCGCTATCGAGCAGAGTCAACTCGTCGGCAGTACTCAAATGCAGAATATGCAAGCGGCTATTGTATTTCCGGGCCAATGAAGCGGCCAAGGCGGAGCTTTTCAGACAAGCCTCACGGCTACGGATAAGCGGATGATATTGTGGTGGAATATCGTCTCCGTATTTTGCTTTGTAAAGAGCTAAATTATGGTTGATGATGGGCGTATCCTCACAATGGGTGGCAATCAGCAAAGGCGACTCTGCAAACAAACGTTCCAAAGCCGGAATACTATCTATCAACATATTTCCCGTCGAGGAACCCATAAAAGCTTTTATACCGCAAGTGGTACGGGGATCGACACGTTTTATTTCACCGATATTATCCCTTGTTGCTCCCAGATAAAAAGAATAGTTGACTAATGAAGTCCTGCCGGCAATCTCCTGTTTCTCTTCCAGCAATTGCAAGGTAGTGGTTGGCGGCACGACATTGGGCATATCCATAAAAGAAGTAACACCTCCGGCGGCAGCGGCACGGCTTCCTTCCCCGATGTTTCCTTTATGGGTCAGTCCGGGTTCCCGAAAATGCACCTGATCGTCGATTACCCCCGGAATAACGAAACAATGGCTGGCATCGATTACCTGAGCTTCCTGAAGCAGTGTTTCCGGAGCCTGAGCCAGGATTTGGGTAATCTTTCCCCCTTCGATGACCAGATCGGCCTGAAATTGCCGGCCTTCGTTGATGATAGTACCTCCTTGAATTACCTTTTTCATTTCTAATCTTTCCGTGGTTTTATTTTTCCGAACAGAGCCCGCATTTTCATGGTGATGACCCCGAAGACGGCTTCTTTGATAATGCCTTTACTCATTTTTGAAGTACCTAATGTACGGTCTGTAAAAATAATAGGTACTTCCTGCAACCGGAATTTCAGTGTCGAAGCAGTGAATTTCATCTCGATCTGGAAAGCATAACCTTTAAAACGGATCTTGTCCAGATTGATTGTTTCCAATACTTTCCGGGTATAACAGACAAAACCGGCTGTGGCATCATGTACTTTCATTCCGGTAATGATTTTTACATATTTTGAAGCAAAAAAGGACAATAACACCCGGCTCATCGGCCAATTGACCACATTGACTCCCGTCACATAACGCGAACCGATCGACAGGTCGGCCCCTTGCACACAAGCCTCGTAGAGCCTCACCAGATCCCGGGGATTATGTGAAAAGTCTGCATCCATTTCAAAGATGTAATCGTACCGATGTTCCAAAGCCCATTTAAAACCTGTGATATAGGCGGTTCCCAGTCCTAACTTACCTTTACGTTCGATGATATGGAGATTTGTGAACTCTTTTTGCAGTGTTTTTACGATTCCCGCTGTTCCATCCGGCGAATTATCTTCGATAATCAGAATATCGAAAGCGGGTTTTAAAGAAAATACGCAACGGATAATGTTTTCGATATTTTCTTTTTCATTATAAGTCGGAATGATGACTAATCTATCGTTCACAATATATGATTTTATATTCTATTTATCAGATTTACAGATATTCAACGATCCTTTCCAGCTTATTACCCCGTGAACCTTTTATGAAAATAAAAGAGTCGTTTAATGGGTGCGATTTCAGGTATTCCATGAACGATTCTGTATCTTTAAACCAGGTGATAAAGTTACATTTATCAGCGCAATGTTCAAAATTATTCCCGATGAGAAATATCCGGTCGAAATTTCCTTGCTGCGTTAAGCGGACGATCTCTTCATGAGCTGCAGCATTTTCTGTGCCAAGTTCGAGCATTTCTCCTAAAATGACCACTTTATGCTCTCCGGGCATCTCGCAAAAATTGCCTACGGATGCACGCATGCTGCTCGGATTGGCGTTGTAAGCGTCCAGGATGATAGTGTTACGGCCGGAACGGATCAGCTGGGAACGCAGGTTGGAAGGCCTGTAATTTTCGATAGCGGTTTGGATATCCAGGGGATCGATGCCGAAATGCATACCTATGGCCGAAGCAGCCATAGCGTTGTCAAAGTTATAACCTCCTACCAGGTGGGTTTTGACATATAAATCCCCTTTCCGGGTTTTCAGCGAATAGACCAGATAGGGGACGGTTTGTTTGATTTCACCTTTGAGTAAATCTCCTTCTTGTCCATAAGTGTAGCGTTTGTGGTCACGGCTGAGTTGCATCAGCAGCGGATCACCGGTATTGACAAATACTGGTCCGTTTTTCGGTAAAAGATAGTCGTAGAGGGCTTTTTTGGTTGCGATAATATTTTCGTAGCTACCGAAACCTTCCAGGTGGGCATGGCCGATATTGGTGATAATCCCGAAATCGGGATCGGCAATTTCACAGAGCGTTTTGATTTCACCCGGATGGTTGGCTCCCATTTCTACGATACCGAATTCGGTGGTTTCGTCCATACTGAGCAAGGTGAGGGGGACGCCGATGTGGTTGTTGAAATTCCCCTGAGTGGCGAAAGTCTTGAATTTTTTCGATAATACGGCATGGCAGAGCTCTTTAGTTGTGGTCTTACCGTTGGTACCCGTAATACCCAGAATCGGAATGTGCAATTGTTGTCTGTGATAATGAGCCAGTTGTTGCAGGAAAAGAAGACTATCTGCAACTAATTCGCAACCCGGCGATAGGTAATCGGCATTATCGATAATGGCTAAGGCGGCTCCCTGTTCAAGGGCTGCTGCGGCATATCGGTTCCCGTCGAAGTTTTCACCTTTCAAGGCGATAAAAATATCTCCCCGGATAATTTGCCGGGAGTCGGTGGTTATCCGGTGACCCCGGATAGCGGGATATAATTTTTCGATCGTTGTCATAAGCTGATGAAAAAAGAAAGGTTGCCGCTGGAATGAATGCTACGACAACCTTTTGTTGGGTTAATAATTTAAGAACTATTTCTGCGATACTTTATTTTTCTTGCCGCCGGTAGCATTCCCGACATGACTCATGGCACAGCGGAAACCGATGTCGTTACTGGATCGCTTCTGATTCATATAGCGCCGGCTACCCGGGTTCAGCCAATAGGCCCGGTCTTTCCAGGATCCTCCTTTATATACCCGGGCTTCATCATCGATCAGGGTGGTGATTTCCCCTTTTCCGTCGTTGTAATACATATCGTGAGTACCCCGGTCGTTTTCTGTGTTACGCCAGTCGATATCTCCGGAAATCCGTGATTTCAAATCTCCGTCGTTGAAATTACGGTTGTCGGCTGTACGGTAGTTTTCGCGGTTTGCCAGTTCGGCATCTGTCTGATTCCGGTAACGCATCCGTCCCAGACTGTCTTTGGGGGCTGCTGTGCCATCCTCGTTCAGTACCGGCGATTGAAATACATTGCCCCGGTAGGGATTGAATTCCGCCATATCCTGGAAAGATAAAGTCCGGTATACATCGGCTACCCATTCGTTGACGTTATCTGCCATGTCGTATAAACCGAAATCGTTCGGCCAGAATGATCTGACCGGTGAGGTGTAGTCCCAGCCGTCGTTGGCCGAGCCCGCAACGCCCATATAATCGCCTTTCCCTCTGGTAAAATTAGCCATCATCCGTCCCCGGTGTTTTTTTTCGGCATATCTCACCCACGAACCGTCCCAGGGATAGATTCGGGAGTTGGATATTCTTTCGTCTTGGGTATTACCGATCAAACCGTAAGCGGCATATTCCCATTCTGCTTCTGTCGGCAGGCGATACTCCGGGAGCAATAATCCGTCTTCCCACCTTACCGGACGTCTTTCTTTACTCAGGCCTTTGTAGTTCTTTCTTACCGTACCGGTATATTGTCCTGTCGTATAAGCTTCCGTATTGAAGTTATTTTCATCTTTTTGATTATCAGGATCATGGGTCAGGATTTTTTTGTCGATCAGGATTTGTTCGTTTACCCTGTCGGTACGCCATACACAGTAGTCCGTTGCTTGTTCCCAGCTAACCCCGACTACCGGATACTCTGCATAAGCTGGAAAACGGAGGTAATTTTTCACCATCGGTTCGTTGTAACCCAACTGGTCACGCCACACCAGGGTATCGGGTAATGCCTTTTGGTATACTTCGGGATAGGTGGTATATACCCGTCGTAACCAGGTCAGATATTCCAGCCAGTCGATGTTACGGACTTCGGTTTCGTCCATATAAAAAGAAGCGATACTTACTCTTTTGGGCGTATTGTTCCAGTCGCCCATGACATCTTCCTGGGTACGTCCCATAACAAAAGTTCCTCCCGGAATGAATACAAGTCCGGGGCCTGTTTTTTGTGCTTTTACATTATTGTACTCGATCCCCCCGTTTTTACTGTCGTTGTATGTCCAGCCTGTGGTAGAAGATTTTTTCTTTCCGAAAATGCCTTTTATTTTCTGACAGGATGTGGCAGAAAACACAAGCAGACAACACGTTGCAAAAACAAAAAATCCATTATTTCTCATCTGTGGAATGTCTTTAGCAAATAGTTATGGTTAATTATAAAACACACGTCGTAATTAATCCACAAATATAGATAAATAAAGTTTTAGATGAAAATGAAATGATTGTATTTTTTCTTCAAAAGCTGTAAAATACCCTGCTCACTCTTCACTACATTTGTAATTTATTGATAATTTTGCAAGAATAACTCCATATGGAGGATAAAGAATGACCTATGAAAATTAAAACTGGAATTGGAATCGATGTTCATCGGCTGGAGGCTGGTAGAGAGTTTTGGCTGGGAGGTATAAAGATCGAACATGAGAAAGGATGCGTTGCCCATTCGGACGGCGATGTGTTGATACATGCTATTTGCGATGCTCTGTTGGGAGCTACCGGCTTGGGAGATATCGGACAGCATTTCCCGGATACCTGTCCGGCTTATAAAGGGATCGATAGTAAGCTCCTGTTGCAAAAAACGAAAGCCCTGATCGATCACCGGGGATATGCGATCAGTAATATCGATAGTGTCGTTTGTCTGCAACGTCCCAAAATCCGACCGTTTATCGATGATATGCGGCATTGCCTGGCTGAAATCCTGGAACTGGATGTCGACGATCTTTCGATCAAAGCTACGACTACCGAACGCCTGGGCTTCGAAGGCCGCGAAGAAGGGGTGTCGGCCTATGCTACGGTGTTGGTATACAAACTTTGAAAGGAAATAGCTTGATTGTATTTGTATTTTCCTGATTTTATCCCTTGTTTAACAAGGGATTTTTTTGTTTCTATGATTTAGGATGATAAATATTTTGAAAATAAAATTAATTTTCTTAAATTGTGCAAGTAAGGTTTTAGATACTTCCTTCAACCCTATGTATCCGGGGAATGTGGATATCAGTTCTAATTTAAAATTCAGACCTATGAAAAAGAACATGAAAAAAGTAGTCACTATGCTGGCATTAGTAATGGGGTTTTCTGTAATAGCATTGGCTAATATTTGGATCCCTTGGGAAATGTGGGAGATAAAAGGCCAAGATCCTTGTAAAAACGGGTTCTTTGTTCCCGATGGTGGGGAAAAATTTATTGATCATATTCCGTCTATTTCCGGAAATTGTATTTGTGATCCGGGATATTGGGGACCACTTTGCGAGTTTGAGCTGGAAGATTAAAGTATTTTGTGACACAGCCGGAGGTAAAATACAACCTTCGGCTTAATACTGAAATAAGATGAAATATATTGCATTACTATTATTCATTTTGGGGTTGTTTGCTTGTCGGGAAAACAAAGTGGAGGATGCTGTACCTGTTATTGATTTGAATCCGGATGAAGCTGAGGAGATGAAGACCACCGATTATTTTGACTCCTATCAGGTAGTAGCTTTAAAAAATCTGTTATGCCAGTCTATTGGTGATGTGATTGAATATTCCGATCGGTGGGTGGCAAAGGCTTCTAATGGAGCTTATAAAGACTTTTTATATGCCTTTGATAAGCAAGGCGATACTTTGACAGCGATCGGTGGATTTGGGCGGGGCCCAGGTGAATATCAAACATGTAGAGAAAGCATTTGTTTGGAACAGGATAGTACTTTGGGTGTATGTGATTGGCCGTTAAAATACCTTAGATTTAATAAAAATGGCGATTTATTAGATGAACAAATATGGGATGAGAACGTCAATCTTAAATACGGATCACCGGTATTCAAATTGAATGACTCTGTATCATTATATTACAATCCTATCTTTTATGGGCATTTGAGCCCTGATCCTAAAAAGAAAGCCAAATTTTTAGAGAGGATGAAAGGAGGGCACTTGTTGAATATTGTACCGACTTCTTCCGGGCGTGAAATACTTTCCTATTTTGAGGGAGATGAGTTGATGGCCTATCAACTTAGAGATCAAATATATATTTTTCAGGATACTTGTCGTTTTTATATCGAGAAAGCCGGGATCGTTTATGATGTTTTTCCGGAAGGTATAAAACCTCATTATCGCATAAATAAAGGAAAATATCAGGGATTTCAAACTAAAGAAGAATTTCTGGCACAAGTTTTTACAAAAAAATGTCATGTGTTCGTTAAATGAAGCGGATAAATATGTGTGGAAAGAATACTGATTTAATGTGCGTTATTATATTTTTATTTTTGATAAAGCCACCGGTCACACCCGGAATTATAAATCAGTAGATGATGACCTGTTGAAAATTGGCAATAAAAAGAGTAAATTTTTCCCTTCTGTTTATTTTTCATCTTGGTTGAGTAAACGTCATTTTAATCAGGAGGGATTGATTTTCTTGATTCACCCTACACAATTTGCGAACATGATAGAATTTATCCAGGGGAAGATGAAAGCGGAAGAATGGGAAGAATATGTAAAAGAATATCCCGATTTAATCCGCATTTATCAGGAATTGAACGACCAAACAAATGTAGTTGTCTTGAAGTATCATTATAAAGTTCATTCAATATCATCGTAGCTATCTTCTAAACATTCCAATGAAGTCCTGAATGTGTGGGTATAAGTTTAAATGGAGCAATATGTATAAAGCTTTTTTAATAGGGATCGTAATTTTTTTGCTGGGATGTTCTGCCGGTAGTTTGCCGGTCGATGCGACAGATTATGCCAGTTTGTGTAAACGGGCGGAACAGGAACGTAAAAGTGTGGTTGTCCTGGTGACTGCTGCCGACTGTCCTGTCTGTCACGAATTATGGCAGGAGTGGACGGGCAGCCGGAAATGGGCCAAATGGCAGCGTGAACATGTGCTGTTATGTCACACGGAACTTTCGGATACGGCGAACTTGTTTCCCCGTTTACTGAATACGATGGCCGTCCCTTTAGTGGTGGTCGTATCGCCGGATCGACACATACAATATGCCCATACCGGTTTTATTTCGGCTGCAAAATTGAAACAGGTAATTACCGGGATAGGGAAGGGTAATGTCGGATCGCCTATTTTGAGTAATCATTTATACACCACTTCACCCCGGGAACTGTATCGATTGTTTTCGGATGTCCTTGCCGTTCAATTCGGATTGCAACAACAGCCGATCGACCGGGAACAGGTGGCCCTGCATCTGCAACATTCCCTGGAAATCGAACCCTATTTTATGAATCGCTATTTGGAATGGAAATATTATAGGGTGACGGGAGACGTACACCGGGCGGATTCCTGTCGGCTAGGGTTGCTGAATACGCTTTCGGATGAAGATAAAATCCTTTATGCTCCGGAGATCGTGAAATTGAATCCGGCGTTAAAATTAGTCGGTAAAGATGAGGATAGAATATTTCCTGAGGATTACAATTTCGAATGGGGCGAAAAGGACCGGGAAATTACTTTTGAAATACCTTACGAAAATAAATACGATAAGCCCCTGATTGTCGTCTCTGTCAAACAAAGTTGTAATTGCCTGAATACCTCCTGGGATTCCTCTCCTTTGCCGGTCCACGGGAAAGGCCGGATTAAAGGGGTGTATCACAACAAGGGGGAAGGAGTTTTCAGGAAGAAAATCCAGGTATATACCAATGACCCCGGTTCGCCTTACGAAATAACACTTCATGGCCGATTGAAAAAATAAAATCCTAATATCCGGGAAAGTGGAACACCGAGGTAGGAAGCAAGCTTTTTATTCTTAAATATTATTTTAAATAATACGAATTTTTATGAGACGGAAAATCGAATATCCCTATGTGGTGTGTATCGTTTTTTTGATCGGAGTAGGAATATGGATGAATTATCTGTTGATAAAAAAACGGGGATTGGAAAAACAGGTCGAATTGTTCCGGCAGGAGACCGAACGGCTCGGGCAGTTTTATCAGCAGGTGACGGATCTTTATTTTACCGGTTTACAGGTGGTGACCATCGATCCGGGACAGGTTCAGGCCGATTCATTGAAAGAAGGTGTCGTGATTTGTCTGCCGACTACACCCCTGGATAGTTTGGAAGGAGCTGCCTTTAAGTATACCCTGAGCCGCTTGCAGACTTTGAAGGGGTATAAAGTAGGAGTGTGGTTGTACGGTGAAGCTACCGGTGAAGTGGCCGATTGGGTAAAAGAATACGGATATGATTGTATTTATTCCGGCCGGAAACCGAATGGACTGCCCGATGCCAGTATATTCTATCTGGATACCGGGTGTAAAGCGGAAGCTCTTTTCAAACTCCAACCTTATGCCGTTCATTTGTTAAATAAATATATGAAGTTTCTGAGAGATCACTATATGGCAGGAGGAATCGGTGTACGTACAAATGAACAACAGCCGGAATTGATACAATAAATGATGGACGAAAAGGCTTTTTCGTTCATCATTTATTGTTTTCGTTTAATACATATAGTCGTAAACAGGCAACTGTACCGGTTTGCCTTTCAGGGCTTCGATGGCTTTGGCGTTGAGGTAGTTTTTGCGGATCACGATACGGAACATGTATTCATCGAACCATTTGTCGGTGAATGTCAGATAGCCGTTGTGGCCGGAAGCTGCTCCCCAGCTGTTTTCGAACTCCCATTTTACGGGTTTGTCGTTTTCGTCGGTGTCGCAGGCCACCAGAGTCATGGCGTGGGAAGAGCCGCTCTGACGGGTGAGGATACGGGCTTTTTTATCCATATCCAGTTTCACGCCTAACAGGGATTCATAATCGTACATTTCGGGATCGAGGATACCTTCTTCCCGGTTGAACTGTTTCCCTACATCGCAGGAGGCATACATCGGCTCGTTGTTTTTAATGGAAGCCAGGGCGGCCTCTTTGATATCTTCGTTGGGCAGATTGAGATAAATCCAGTTGATTCCCTCGATGGTATTCCGGTAATTCTGAATTTCGTATGTTTTGTAATATTCCCGGGTCGGATCGTTCATGATCATGATATAGTTGGAAGGACTGTAGTCGGCCGGGGTGATTTCTTTGTAGAACTGTTTCGGCGTGTAATTGGCCAGCTCTTTGATATTCCCGTCTTTATCCTTATATCTCCACGTAAACTGATGAGGAGGCTCACCCAGGCAGAGGGCCAGAATCCGGTATACTTCTTTCAGCGTAGCCATTTTAGCGTTTGTAAGTTCCTTCCCTTTTTTGCCGGCAGCAGTCATTTCGCGCAGTTCATAACCACCTTGGCGCAGTTTTTCATTGATGATGCTCACCATCTGGGAAGTATTGTTGGAATGAGCGGTTTCGGGCATCACTTCCTGAGGCACTACTCCGTATTTCTCGGCAGCATTGTAATAAAGGTTCCATACTCCGCCGTCTCCTACAGGAGCTTTGAAGTATTCCACTACTGTCCGGTCGTCCATCGGTTGCTTGGCGGTTGCGATGATGTTTTCGAGGAAAAGATTCGACTTTTCGAAGATATCCCAGAAATACAGGTAGTTGTGTGAAAAATCGAATTGGCTGAGGTTGTATTTTTTCATGATCGACGGGCGTAATACGTTCATTGAGGTAAACATCCAGCACCGTCCGGAACTGAGCTGATTGGTAATGCCTTTCACATCTGCCCGGTATTTGAAATAATGGTCGATTTTACCTTGCAGATCACGGTTCAGGGCATTGCCTTTGATGTCTTTGTCGGCAGTCAGTATGTTCTGAATGGCTTTCGTAGAAGCATCCTTTTTGAAACTACTCTGGATTTCCTGCAGGTCTTTTTCGGAGAGCGCTTGTGCAAAAACTCCGAAGCAGGCCAGAAAGAGGGTCGTTGTGATTAAGGTTTTCTTCATTGTATCGGTATTTGAATTAAAAAATTACAGATGGATTACTTCGTCATAGGCAGCTGCTGCAGCCTCCATTACGGCTTCACTCATCGTCGGGTGCGGGTGAACGGTTTTGATGATATCGTGTGCGGTAACCCCTTTCTTCCGGGCTAAAACCAGTTCGGCAATCATTTCAGTGACGTTGGCACCGACCAGATGTGCACCGAGCAGTGTATGGTCCTTGGCATTGAAGATCAGCTTTATAAATCCATCGTTAGCTCCGGCTGCACTAGCTTTCCCTGAAGCGGTAAAAGGAAATTTACCGATTTTCAGTTCGTAACCGGCTTCGGCGGCTTTCGCTTCACTCAGGCCGACGGAGGCTACTTCGGGCGAAGTATAGGTACAACCCGGAATGTTGCCATAATCGATCGGTTCGGGAGTCAGGCCGGCTAATTTTTCTACACAACAAATGGCCTCTGCCGAAGCAACATGGGCCAGAGCCGGACCGTGTACGATATCTCCGATGGCATACACGCCTTCGACATTGGTACGGTAGTAGCCGTCTACTTTAATTTTACTTCTTTCCATTTCGATACCCAGTTCTTCCAACCCGATGTTTTCAACATTGGGAGCGATACCGACAGCCGACAATACCATTTCAGCTTCGTAGGTCTCGATTTGATCTTTCTTATTCCGGATATTGATTTTCAATAATTCACCACTGGTATCGATACTCTCGACGGTAGATTTTACCAATACTTCGATACCGGCTTTCTTGAACGAGCGTCCCACCTGTTTAGATACTTCTTCGTCTTCGACAGGCAGGATCGTAGGCATAAATTCCACCAGGGTCACTTTAGTCCCCATCGCATTATAGAACCAGGCCAGTTCCGAACCGATAGCTCCGGAGCCGACTACCAGCAGTGAAGCCGGTCGATGATCGAGGGTCAGCGCTTCACGGTAACCGATAATCCTTTTCCCATCCTGAGGAATGGCCGGCAATACCCGTGAACGTGCACCGGTAGCCAGGATAATATGTTTCGCTTCGTATATCGTTTGTTCCCCGGTGGCTGAAGTAACCGCTACTTTTTTATCTGCCGTCAGTTTCCCATGTCCGGGAATTACGGTAATGTTATTTTTTTTGAAAAGATACTGGATGCCTTTGCTCATTTTGTCGGCAACTCCCCGGCTACGGGCGATGATTGCCTGAAAATCGGGCTCTGCATGTTCGATCTGGATTCCGTAGGCCTCTGCATGTTGTGCATATTCGAGTACCTGAGCCGATTTTAATAAAGATTTGGTTGGGATACATCCCCAGTTCAGGCAGATTCCTCCTTGTTCGGCACGTTCCACTACAGCGACATTAAAACCCAATTGAGCACCACGAATGGCAGCCACATACCCACCGGGGCCACTCCCGATGACGATTAAATCGTAATTCATATTTCAAACGTTTTAAATTTTCTTTGCTGCCACAAAACTAATAAAAGATCAGGGATAAAACAGCGCTTTATCCGATTTGGTAGAAATTTTTTCAAGGAAACTGGAGAAAAAGGGCGAATAATTTAAAAAAGTAGGTTTATTTTTTTTCTATCTATTCCGATTTCGGGTTTTATACC